>Ga0307427_1000971_pt1 | contig 15673 bp, 7 predicted proteins | sample SalMarWE160190MG_FD_202162 | JGI IMG/M metagenome (GOLD analysis project Ga0307427, IMG submission 202162) | Salt marsh sediment microbial communities from the Plum Island Ecosystem LTER, Massachusetts, United States - WE1603-190 | ecosystem: Environmental > Aquatic > Marine > Intertidal zone >... | reverse complement strand
ACATGGTCGGCCTGTACCAGCACCAGGAAGACACCCGCCGGCGATCCGACTTCGACTTTCGGGTTATGGATATTCATGTTGAATCGTACCTGGACCCTTACAGCAAGTTCAAGGCGGCTATACCGGTCACGGAGGATTGGGCCAAACTGGGCGAGGCCTACATGACCCGGTTCGGCGTCCTGGAGGGGGTGAACCTGACGTTCGGGAAGTTCCGCCAGCAGTTCGGGGTGGTCAATCGCTGGCACAAACACGCCCTGGACCAGGTGGACTTCCCGCTGGCGCTGCGCGAGATCTTCGGCGACGGCGGGTTGAACCAGACCGGCGGGTCGCTGGACGCCACCCTTGGCGACCTCTGGGGCGCGTCGCAGGAACTGACCCTCCAGGTCACCGAGGGGGACAACGACCGGCTGTTCGGCGGGAACACCCACGGAACCCCCTGCATCCTGGTCCACTACAAGAACTTCCGCGACCTCTCCAAAGACACGTACGTGGAGTGGGGCGCCACCGGCCTGTTCGGCTGGAACGATGACTGGCTGGTCGGCGCACCCGGTGGCGGCACCGAGCATGTTTACGACTCGCTCAGCACCCGTGTCTTCGGCCTGGACTGGACGCTCCGCTGGGAACCGACCGAGCGCATGCGGTATCGCAACATCGAGTGGCGCAGCGAACTGTACGTCCTGGACCGCGACCTCGTGGCCCCGGACGGCTCCGGCGAGGACACGCTGACCGCGTGGGGGATTTACAGTTATGTCCAGTCGAAATTGTCGCGGAAACTGGACCTCGGCATCCGGGTCGATTACTTCCAGCCGGACAGCAAGTCGTACGCGCTCCCCGGCGTGGACGTGATGCCGCTGGCGTACGACGCCTCGAATCCGTATCGCTGGCAGGCGGGTCCGTATCTGACGTGGCACCAGAGTCCGTTTGTGAAGTACCGCCTGGAGTACAACCACGTGGACGGCCAGGGGATGGAGGAGCCCGCCGACGTCGGCATGTTCCAGATCATCTTCGTGGCCGGGCCGCATAAACACGACCGTTATTGATTTGAGGAATTGCCATGCGATTTCCGAAAACCTTTACGACGATCCTTGCCTCGGCCGCCATCGCCGCCGCGGTTGCCGGCGAGGCACGATCCGCCGCCCCGGATGCCGCGAAACTCCGAGTGGTGGCCACCCTGCCGGACTACGCCGACTTCGCGCGGACCATCGGGGGCAACCGCGTAGCGGTGCAGGCCATCGTCCGCGGGGACCAGGACGCGCACTTCATCCGGCCCAAACCGTCGTTCGTGAGCATGGTCGCCCGGGCCGAGGTCCTTGTCACCACCGGCCTCGACCTTGAGATGTGGCTGCCGACGGTCATCGACAAGTCCGGCAACACGCACGTCCGCAGTGGGCAGCCGGGATACGTGGCCGTTTCCGGCGGCATCAAACTGCTGGAAAAGCCCGCCAAACTATCGCGCGCGGAGGGCGGCGTCCATATCTACGGCAATCCACACCTCACGTGCAGCCCGGTGAACATGAAGACCGTGGCTCGCAACATCACCACCGGCCTGATCCGTAACGACCCGGAGGGCGAGGCCTACTACCGGGCCAACCTCCAGAGGCTGCTTGCCAGGATCGACGAGCGCCTTTTCGGCAGCAAACTGCCCGAGTTGCTTGGCGCCGAAACCCTCTGCCGCATGGCCCACAACGGCACGCTGGTCCCCTTCCTTCAGAAGCACAAACTCAAGGGCAAGCCCCTCGCCGACTACGCGGGAGGGTGGTTGAAGAAGATGCGCCCCCTCTGGGGCACGGCCCTGGTGTCCTACCACAAGAACTGGGTCTACTTCCTGAAACTGTTCGACCTGGAAGAGGCGGGAACGGTGGAACCGAAGCCCGGCATCTCGCCCTCGCCGAAGTACGTCAGCGAACTCGTGACGATGATGAAGGAGCGGCACATCCGCATCATCCTGGCCGCCAACTACTTCGACGAGCAGAAGATCCGGATGGTCGCCTCGCGGGTGGGGGCCGAGCCGGTCATCGTGCCGCTCTATGGCGGTGGCGCCCCGGAGGCGACCGACTACTTCGCCCTGGTGGACCTCTGGATTGACCGGCTCCTTGCCGCGGCAAAGAAGGTCGGGGTGCCGGCCGAGGACGAGGAGAAAGGATAAGCCGGGGGCACGAACCCCCAGGCCCGCCGAAGCACGGCGTTGGAGGGCACCATGTCCGAAAGCCTGCACTTCCTCATCCTGCAACTGAGCCTGCTGGCCGTGGTGCTTGTCCTCCACACGTACATCGGCCTGCATATCGTCCGGCGGACGTTGATCTTCTCGGACCTGGTGCTGGATCAACTCGCGGCCCTGGGCGCGCTGGTGGGACTGGCCCTCGGTGTCGCGTATGCCACGCCGGGATCCTACCTGGTATCCACGGTGATGGTTTTGATCGGGGCGGGGCTCCTGGCGGGGATCAAGCCGAAGAACCCGCTCATCCCGCGCGAGGCCGTCATCGGAACCCTCTACGCGGTCGCGCTCCTGGCGTCGCTCCTGGTGGGCGACAAACTCTCCGGCGGGGAAGCCTACGTGAACAAGACCCTGGCCGGGGCCATGGTGTGGGTCAGTTGGCCCCTGGTTGCGGTGACGGCGGGCGTGTATGTCGCGCTGCTCCTCTTCCACTACGCCTACCGCGACAGGTTCATCGCGTTGGCGGAGGGAACCGCAGCGAAGGAGCGGCGGTGGGATTTTCTCCTGTTCGCGACGCAGGGCATCATCACCATCCTTATCGTCCCCATCGCGGGCGTGCTGCTCGCCTATGCCTTCCTGATGATCCCGGCCGCCATTGCGGCCATGTTCACGCGACGCTGGGGACGGGCCGTGGCCATCGGTTGGAGCGTCGGATTCGGCGCGTGTGCGGCAGGCTGCGTGGGGTCCTGGTACTGGGACCTGCCCTACGGGCCCACCCTTATCCTGGCGCTGGGCGCAGCATTCGTGGGGGCGATGGTCTTGCGTGCGGCACGGCGTGAGCGGGCAACGGAATAAGAGGAGCGGCAGCCATGGAGCACTTTTTCGCCCTATTCGGACTGCCCCTGCTGGCGTCCATGCTGATGCTGGCGGTCCTCGGCTACCTCGGCATCTACGTCCTGAAGCGCGAGATCATATTCGTCGATATCGCGATGGCCCAGAGCGTGGTGGTGGGGATGGTCGTCGGTCACCTGGCATTCGGCGTGCGCCTGGATTCCTGGGCCGCTTACGGGTGCGGGGTGGCCGCAGCCCTGGCGGCCGCTGCGTTCTATGCGTTCGGACGCAGGAAGATCAGCCAGATTCCGCTGGAGGCGATGATCGGCATCTCCTACGCCATCGGCGCGGCGGCGGTTCTGTTCCTGGTGGGGCTGGCGCCGGGGGGGCACATCCACGTCCAGAGCATGCTCGCCGGCAGCATCCTGTGGGTGACCTGGGAAGACATCGCGGCCAGCGTCGCGATCTTCGGCGCCGCTGCGGCGGCGTTCTGGCTGTTCCGCCGACCGTTCGACCGCCTGTTCCAGGACTACGCCGCGGCGGCCGAAAGCGGGATGAACGTCGTGGCGTGGGACATCTTGTGGTACGCGCTGGCGGGCGTGGTGATTGCCTGGGCCACGCGGATCGCCGGCATCCTCCTGATCTTCGCGTTCCTGATCGTGCCGGCGATTACCGCGGCCCTGTTCTCGCGGCGGTCGGGAATGAGGCTGGTCATCGGCTGGACCTTCGGCCTGGGGGCGACCGTCCTGGGGCTTCTGTTCGCCGACCGGCTGGATTTCTCGGTGGGGCCGTCGATCTCGCTCTTTCTGGTGGCGGGCCTGGCGCTGGCGGCAGGGTTGCGCGTCTGGGCGCGGCCGGTGACGGTCGGCCTCTCGCTGGCCGCGGCGGGGGTTGTCGTCCTTCTGTGCCTGAGGAGCCCGGAGCGGGCCGTAACGTGGGCCGGGCGGAACGAGCCCAGCGCCGCGGCCGGCGCCGCCTTGCCCTCGACGCGTCCCCCCGCTGAACCCTCGAAGGGCGACATCGAGCGGGAGATTCAAGAGGCGGGCAGCGTCAGCGAGTTGGAGGAACTCCTCGCAGGGGTGACCGACCCGCAGTTCCGGGCCGAGATCGCGTGCCGGGCGCTCGAACTCGACCCTGCGGCCGGGCGCGAGTTGGCACAGAGATTCCTTGAAGAAGAACCCCCGCTGTTCTTCCGCCAGCGGGTGCTCCAAGCACTCGACGCGCTCGACGGCCACCAGAAACCGGGCTCGGGACCTCCGCCTTAAGGCGCCGACAGGCCCTGGCAAGACGGGGCAGGGCGGTGTATACTTCTCCGGCATCGGCATCAGGGTTGGCGCATCCCGGGCCGACACGTACACTGGGTACGAAAGTTTTTCGAACGTCCACGGAGAAGGAGAAGAGCAATGAGAAGTCTTCGAGCGCTTGTGGTGATTTCCCTGCTCGGCGCGCTCCTGGTGACGGGCTGCGCGAACACCCGGTCGATTAACTTCGACAACTCGTATTTCTACGGTCCGGACGGCACGTTCAACGTAGAGAAAGGCAAGGACGCCTACATCGCCCTGATGAAGTACCACGGCTACCCGGTCTACAAGGGCATGCGGGAGAACATCTGGGTATCGGACTACGGGACCGGCCAGTTCGCCGAACTCGGCCTCGGCGCCAGGCTGTGGGTGAACAACGAAACGGACCGTTATATGCTCATGGACCTGTACCTTCTGCCCAACCAGATGCTGCCGGAACACTGGCACCTGAAGACCGAGAAGAACCCGGCCAAAATGGAGGGCTGGGTCATCCGCTACGGCCTGTCGCACGTGGTCGGCGAGGGCGAACCCAACCTGAGCAAAGAGGTGGTCGTCCCCAAATGCCACATGGACGGAACGGTCACAACGAAGCACGCCGTCATCTGCGGTCCCGGCGATTTCGCCCCGCTGAACCGAGTGGGCGCCAGGCACTGGCAGTTCGCCGGCCCCCAAGGGGCGATCATCAGCGAAGTGGCCAGCGTCCACGACGACAGCGGCGTCCGCCATTCCGACCAGGCCATCAACGACAACTTCCTCGGCAAGTGATGCCGAACCGTCAGAGAGGAGAATCGATAATGAGAAGCCGCAGCCACGTTGTCCAATGTGCCGTCGTGTTCGCGCTCGCCTTCTGCCTCGCGCCCCCTGCCTTCGGCGCCCAGGCGAAAGCAAAGAAGGGACGACCGCTACTGGCGATACCCGAGGTCTCCAGGGACAAGGTCATCTGTTTCGCCCTCTACACGGTCAACAACAACGTCCTGAAACTCACGGCCCAACTGTACCCGCTCGTCGAGTCGGACCCGCGCACGGTCCGCCTCGAGACCCGGCAAGGCGGCAAGTGGAAACAGGTGGCCCAGGCGAAGGTCATCGAGAAGGGCTGGACCGCCACCCTCCGCGTCGAGAACTGGGACGCGTCGCGCAACATCGAGTACCGCGTGGCCCACGGCAAGGCGGCCTACTACACCGGCACCGTCCTCGAGGACCCCGTCGAGAAGGAGACGATCACGGTGGCCGTGTTCACGGGCAACTCCATCTACCCGGGCCACGGCGGCGACATCCCGAAGACCGACATCGTCGAGAACATCAAACGCATCAACCCCGACCTCCTGTTCTTCTCCGGCGACCAGGTGTACGACCACAACCAGCACTATGCCTATTGGCTGAAGTTCGGACGCGACTTCGGCGAGATCATCCGCAACATCCCCACCGTCACCATCCCCGACGACCACGACGTCGGACACGCCAACCTGTGGGGCGCCGGCGGAAAGAAGTCCAACACCGGCGCCGGACACGACGGCGGGTACTTCAAACCCGTCGAATACGTCAAGGAGGTCGAGCGGGCACAGACCAGCCACCTGCCCGACCCGTACGACCCCACGCCGGTCCTGCGCGGCATCGGCGTCTACTACACCGCCATGACCCTGGGACACATCAGTTTCGCCATCATCGAGGACCGCAAGTTCAAGTCCGGGCCCCAGGGCCTCGTCCCGAAAATGGGGCCCAGGCCCGACCACATCCGCGACCCCAACTACAACCCCAAGACGGTGGACGTGCCGGGGGCCAAGTTGCTGGGCGAGCGGCAACTGACGTTCCTCCGCCACTGGGCCGCCGACTGGCGCGGCGCCGACATGAAGGCCGTACTCTCCCAGACCGTCTTCGCAAACGCCGCCACGACCCACGGCGGCCGCAACAACCGTCTGCACGCCGACATGGATTCCAACGGGTGGCCGCAGACCGGACGAAACAAGGCCCTCACCGAAATCCGGCGCGGCTTCGCCGTGATGCTCTGCGGCGACCAGCACCTCGGGACGGTCATCCACCACGGCATCGACGATTGGAACGACGCCGGCTACTCGCTGTGCGTGCCGTCCATCGCCAACCTGTACCTGCGCTGGTGGGTGCCGCTCGCGCCGGGCAAGAACCGCGCGCCGGGCATGCCCGAACACTGCGGCGAGTTCCGCGACGGGTTCGGCAACAAGATTACCATGTTGGCCTGCGCCAACCCCGGCCAGCGGGAGAACCACGACCGGCTGACGACCCGCGCCGCCGGTTTCGGCGTGGCCAAGTTCAACCGCAAGACCCGCAAGATCACCTTCGAGTGCTGGCCCAGAAACGTCGACGTCACGGACTCCAAGACCAAACAGTACCCCGGGTGGCCGGTTACCTTCGACCAGCAGGACAACTACGGCCGCAAGGCCGCCGCGTACCTGCCTACCATCGAGGTCGCCGGCATGACCGACCCCGTCGTGCAGGTCATCGACGAGACCGACAGCCAGATCGTGTACACCCTCCGCATTCGCGGCAAGACCTGCCGGCCGAAGGTCTTCAAGAAGGGGGCGTACACGGTGAAGGTGGGCGAGCAGGGGACCGACAAGTGGAAGACACTCACGGGCATCGAAGCCCTCAACGCCGGTGACCGCAAGACCCTCAATGTGGACTTCTGAATCGAGTGGCCAGCAAAGCCCCATACTAACGTTCTGAGGAGTCAAGTCGTGCAGCATGACAAGAGGCAGGGCGGCCACACGGCCGTAGCTCTTGTTGCGTGTGTCCTTGCGCTGTCATCGCCCGCGGCGGCCCAGGAAACGGATGCCGAAAAGATCCTGGACGCCGCAGGCATCACCGGCGGCCTGGTCGTCCACGTCGGCTGCGGCAACGGCAGACTGACGGCGGCGCTGCACGCGGGTGACCGCTACCTCGTCCACGGCCTGGATACCGATGCGGCCAACGTCGCGAAGGCCCGCGGGCACATCCAGTCGCTCGACCTGTACGGGCCCGTCTCGGCGGCCACATTCGACGGCAAGCATCTGCCCTACGCCGACAACCTGGTGAACCTGGTCGTCTCGGAGGACCTGGGTCCCGGCGCGCCGGGAATGGACGAGGTCATGCGCGTCCTGGCGCCGCTCGGCGTGGCGTACGTCAAAGAGGGCGAGGCGTGGAAGAAGAGCGTCAAGCCGTGGCCGGAGGATATCGACCAGTGGCAGCAGTATCTGCACGACGCCGACAACAACGCCGTTGCCCACGACACGGTTGTGGGGCCGCCTCGCCATCTTCAGTGGGTCGGCGATCCCGCCTGGAGCCGGTCGCACATGAGCATCCCGACGGTCGTGGCCATGGTGTCGGCGCGGGGGCGGCTGCTGACGATCGAGGACAGGGCCACGCCCGAAAACCCCTTCCTTCCCGGAAGGTTCAGGCTGGTCGCACGCGATGCGTTCAACGGCGTGCCGCTGTGGCAGCACGACTTCGCCGTCTGGGAACCGGTCACCCGCTACGTCAAGGATATGGCCATTCAGTTGCAGCGGCGGCTGGCGGCCATCGGCGATACGGTGTACTGCACGCCGGGCCTGGAGGCGCCGCTGACGGCGTTTGATGCCCCAACCGGCAAGGTCATCAAGACCTACAACGGCACGCAGCGCACACAGGAGTTCGCCTGCGAGGCGGGCGTCCTCTACGCCGTCATCGGCGACCGCATGAACGCCGCACGCTACAACATCGTCAAGACGTACGCCGGCAAGGGGACGAACCTCGGCGGCTACGATCCCAAAGCGCCGTTCGGCGGGACGGGCTTCCGCCGGGCCTACGCACCGGAGACGCCGGACCGACCCGATCCGGTCTGCGCCGTCGTGGCCATCGACGCGGAATCCGGCAGGCAACTTTGGCGCACAAAAGACATCCACGGCTACACCGCATGCAGCCTCGCGATCCGGGGACGGTACGCGGTCTACCAGACGAGCGGGGGCCTGGTCTGTGTCAGCCCCAAGACGGGCGAGACGATCTGGAACGTCGAGAAGGCGATCCAGAGCGGCGACGGCACCGAAGCCAATACCGTCGTCCTCTCCGACAGTATGGTCTATGCCAAAGAAGGCAAAACGCTTCACGCCTACTCCCTCAAGGACGGCTCGCAGCAATGGACGGGCCCCATCGCGAACAACTACGAGAAGGCGGCCGACCTCTTCCTGGCCGCCGGTGCCGTCTGGACCGGAGGCACCAAGCAGCCCGCGAGTTACGACCCTGAGACCGGCAGCAAGACCAAGACGATCTCCCAGCGCATGACCGGCCCCATGAGCCACGACCGCTGCTACCGCAACTTCATCACCGACCGCTACTACATCAACAGCAAGACCGGCGGCGCCGACTTCCTGGACCTCGTCTCCGGCAAGGAGTTTCCGAATCACTGGACGCGCGGAACCTGCGGCATGGGGGTCCTGCCGTGCAACGGGCTGCTCTATGCGCCGCCATTCTCCTGCCAATGCAGCATCGGGGCCATGATCCAGAACTTCAACGCCATGGCCACCGAGAAGGGCCTGAAAACCTCCGACCAGAAGATCCACGTCCAACGCGAAGTCCGGCTCGTAAAGGGCCCTGCCTACGGCAAGGTATCGGAGGCCAAAGGCCGCAAGTCGGGGCAGGATTGGCCCACGTACAGGCACGACGGGTCAAGGGGCGGAGCCACACCGTCCAAGGTCCCGGCCAAGGTGGCGCCCCTGTGGAAAACCAGACTGAAGACCGCTGCGAGCGCACCGGTCGTTGCGGCCGGCAAGGTATTCGTCGCCGACATCCACGCCCATACGGTCCACGCCCTCAGCGCCGCCGATGGAAAGACGGTCTGGCAGTACGTGGCGGGTGGCCGGGTCGATTCGCCGCCGACCTGCTACAACGGACTCGTCCTTTTCGGCTCGCGCGACGGTTGGGTGCACTGCCTTCGGGCGTCCGACGGCGCCTTGGTGTGGCGGTTCAAGGACCTGCCCGACCGGCTGATCGGCGCCTTCGGCCAACTGGAGTCGGCCTGGCCGGTCGGCGGCAGCGTTCTGGTGCGCGAGTCCGCCGAAGCGTTTCGCGAAGGTGGAAAGGACGGTATCGCCTACTTCGCCGCCGGACGCAGTTCCTTCCTGGACGGCGGGGTGTTCCTCTACGGCCTGAACCCGCAAACGGGAGCGGTGATTCACAGCCGCCAGGTGGTCGGCCCGTTCAACAAGGGCACCGGGTTTCCGGCCACGGCCCACCAGGGCTGCAAATCGGACATCCTGGTCACCGACGGCGTTCGGCTTTACATGAGGCACAAGGCGTTCAACGCGGACCTGACGGACGCCGCTTCGGCCCGTGCGCACGTGATCCCGTCGGCCGGTTTCACGGATGGGAACCCGCAGCACAGGACGTTCTGGACGATCGGCACGGGGTTCTCGGGCAAGACCGCCGTCCGGCCACCTTCCGGCGACATCCTTGTGACCGACGGGAAGGACTTCTACGAGGTGCGCGGATTCGCCGTGCACCGCCACTCCTACTTCGACCCGCGTCTCAGGGGATACAAACTCTCCGCGGGAACACTGAGCGCCACGACCTCGCAAGGCGTCGAGAAGGGCGGGAAGAAGGCAAGAGGAAAGGGCAAGGGAAGGGCAGCGGCCGCAAAGACCGTCGCTAAATGGAGTACCGATATCCCCCTGACCGGAAAGGCGATGCTATGGGCCGGCGACGTCCTCTTTGTGGCGGGCACGCCGGCGTATTTTCCTCCCGACCATCCGGCCGCCAAGTACGAGGCGGCCTACGCGGGCAAACTCGGAGGCGTCTTGTGGGCCGCTTCCGCCACCGACGGCAAGAAACTCGCCGAGTACAAACTCGACGCCGCACCGTCCTGGGACGGCTTGGCTGCGGCGAACGGCCGGCTGTACGTGTCGCTCGCCGATGGCACGGTTATGTGCATGGGACAGAAGTGAGGGCCGGTCAGGCGCCCTGCCTGAACCGCATCCGCCCTTCTCAAAGACAGGAACGCGAACATGAGATCGCATCGGACACTCGCGGCACCGGGTGCCACTGGCGGCTTGTCCGCCAGTGCATTCCCGTTACTATCTAGACACTGGCGGTCAAGCCGCCAGTGGCACCCGGCAAATCAACTGGGACAGAGTTCTAGGTGGGTTCGCGCGGCCGTGGCGCTGGGGCTGCTGACGGCGCTGGCATCCGGAGCGGATGGTGCACCGGAGGCCCGCGAGATCCTCGACGCGACGGGCGTGGCGGGCGGACTCATCGTCCACGTCGGCTGCGGCGACGGGAAACTGACGGCCGCGCTGCGGGCAAATGATAGATATGTCGTCCACGGTCTGGACACGGACGCCAGGAACCTCGCCGCCGCGCGGAAGCACGTCCAATCGCTCGGCCTGGCCGGCAAGGTGACGGTCCAGCGGTGGGAGGGCTCGCGCCTGCCGTACATCGACAACCTCGTCAACCTTCTCGTCGCCCGGGACCTCGGCAAGATCGGCATGGCCGACGTGATGCGGGTCCTCGCGCCCGGCGGCGTGGCGTACATCAAGAAGGGCGACACGTGGGAGAAGACCGTCAAGCCCCGGCCCGAAGAGATCGACGAGTGGACGCACTATCTGCACGACGCCGGCGGCAATGCCGTGGCGGAGGACACCGTCGCCGGCCCGCCCAGGAACATGCAGTGGCTGGCCGCCCCACGCTGGAGCCGCCACCATCACACCCTCGACAGCATCAGTAGCGTCGTCTCGGCCCGGGGGCGGATCTTCGCCATCGTCGATGAAGGGCCCGACGACGACATGAGGGTGCCGGGCAAGTGGTCTCTCGTGGCCCGCGACGCCTTCAACGGCGTCCTGCTGTGGAAGCAGCCGATCCCGACGTGGGCCTGGCACCGAAAAGGTTTTCGCTCCGGGCCCGTCCAACTGCCCAGGACGCTCGTGGCGGAAGGCGACCGCGTGTACGCCCCGCTCGGCATCGACGCGCCGGTGACGGCCCTCGACGCGGCGACGGGCGCCGCCGTCCGAACCTACAAGGGCACCGAGAACACCGAGGAGATCGTTCTGTCCGGCGGCGTCCTGCTTGTGGTGACGGGCTCGCCGATGGCCGAGCAGGCGGCCATCGATCCGGCGCTGCGCGGCAAGGCCACGTATCCGAACCGCAAGACGATCCACGCGATGCGGGCCGAGACGGGGAGCGAACTTTGGAAATGGTCCGAGGCCGCTGCCAACCCCGTTCCCCTGACGCTGGCCGCCGACGGCCCGCGCGTCTTCTTCGAGAGCGGCAAGGGCGTCGTGTGCCTCGACCGCAACACCGGCAAGGAACTCTGGAACTCCCGTCCTGCCGAGGCGGCCAAGCCCGAGCCCCGCAAGACCCCCAAGGTGGACACGACCGCAAAGGGCAAGAAGGGCAAACGCCAACGCGCACCCAAATCGGCGAGGTCGGTCGGCTGGTCGGTGGCAACACTGGTCGTTCACGACGGCGTGGTGCTGCTGGCCGACGGGGGAAAACTGTCCGCATGGTCGGCCGACGACGGAAAGCCACTGTGGAACTGCCCGTCGAGGCCGGGCTTCAAATCGCCGGCCGACGTCTTCGTCGCCGGAGGCCTCGTCTGGCTCGGTTCCGACTTCTCCGCAGGACGCGACCTCCACACCGGCAAGGTCACCAAGACCAACACCGTCATCAAGGACCTCTGGACCGTCGGGCATCACCATCGGTGCTACCGCGAGAAGGCGACTGTCCGGTACATCATGACCGCCAAGCGGGGGATCGAGTTCCTCGACCTGGCCGGCGACAACCACTCACGCAACAACTGGGTTCGCGGCACCTGTCAGTACGGCGTCATGCCCTGCAACGGCCTGGTGTACGCCCCCTCGCACGCGTGCGGCTGCTTCATGGAGGCGTTGCTGCACGGGTTCTGGGCGCTCGCGCCCGAGCGCCGGGCGAAGGTGAAAACGGAAAGCGAGAGTGGAAAGCGGCTCGAGCGCGGCCCGGCCTACGGCCGACAGGCGGAGGCCGGGGGTCAACCATCGGCCGACTGGCCGACACTCCGCGGCGACACGATGCGAAGCGGCGTGACGCAGGCTGCCGTCCCCTCACAGTTGAAGGAAGCGTGGGCGGCCGACATCGGCGGCGCCATCACTCAGCCCGTGATTGCCGGCGGCAGGCTCCTGGTCGCCTCCGTTGACACGCATACGGTGCACGCGCTGGACGCCCGTACGGGGAAACACCTCTGGGCCTACACGGCAGGCGGACGGGTGGATTCGCCTCCGACCGTCTATAAGGGTCTGGCGCTGTTCGGGTGCGCGGATGGCTGGGTGTATTGTCTGCGGCTGTCCGACGGCGAACCGGCCTGGCGTTTTCGCGCGGCGCCCGAAGACCTGAAGACCGTCGCGATGGACCAGGTTGAGTCGGTCTGGCCGGTGCACGGTAACGTGTTGGTTCACCAGGGGACCGCGTACTTTGCCGCCGGGCGATCGTCCTGGCTCGACGGCGGAATCACCCTGTACGGCCTGGAGCCGGCGACGGGCAAGGTCGTTCACCGGTCGAGCCTGCGCAGCGCGCATCCCAAACTCGGCGAAGGAAAGGACGAGACGGCCGCCCAGTTCGCCACGAAGTTCGTCCAGAATGCGACCGACTACAAGACGTTCAAGGCATCGGACAGGAGCGATGCGTTCTCCATCGGCGAGGGCGGCACGACGGACGTGCTGGTCAGCGACGGCGAGTCGGTCTTCATGCGGCACCTGCGGTTCGACCCGAAACTCGAGAAGCAGAACCGGATGATGCCGCATCTGTTCTCGACCTCCGGCCTGCTCGACGGTGCTGAGAATCACCGGAGCCACTGGGTCTACGGGACCGGCGACTTCAGCCGCGTGGGCGTCGCCTATTCGTGGATCGCCTTCAAGCCGGGCAACTTCGGTTCGCAGTTGTCGGTGCCGTACGGCCTGCTGTTGGCGTTCGACGGCGAGACCGTCTGGGGCGTCAGGCGGGCACATCTCATGAGGTGGAACCTGAAGGGCACTGGAAGATACACGCTGTTTGCCGAGAGAAGGCCGAAGCCGTCCACGGGCGATGCGCACCTGCCGGATTTCAGAAAGGCCTCCAAAGAGAACGCCACGAAGTTCCAGTGGACCGCGAGCCTCTCGATGCGCCCGCGCGCCATGCTCAAGGCCGGCAAACTCCTGCTCCTGGGCGGCATGACCGATGAGATCGGCGGGCAAGACCCGTCTGTCGCCCCCAAGGCGAGGGCAGGCGGCCTGCTGCGGGCGTTCGCCGCCGGCGACGGCAGTAAAGTTTCCGAATGCAACCTTCCATCGCCACCCGTCTGGGACGGCATGGCCGCGGCGAACGGCCGCCTCTTCATCGCCCTCCAGAACGGTCGGATCCTCTGTTTGGGCAAGGACTAATACTACAACGCTACTTCGTGCGCGGCGGGTCTCCGTACCCGCCGCGCATGGGCGAAATCGCCGTTTTCGGCGCGGTGGGTCCGGAGACCCACCGCGCAAGAAACCGCTCTGAGGAACCGCACAAGCCCTCTCGCGCGGCGGGCAGAAATGCCCGCCGCGCGGGATCGCGGAAAGGAGCATCCGATGAACCGTTGCTCGGTAACACTGATGCTGATTGCCTGCACTGTGGCGTTGGGCTGCCTGAACCGCACCGGCGTGGCCGAATCGCCTCCGGCCTCCACGCCGCCGCCTGCCAAGGCGAAGGAGGAGCCGCCGAACCTGCTGCCGAATGCGTCGTTTGAGCAGGCAGCCGGCAGCAAGCCGGACGGATGGCAGACGCACACGTGGGGAGGCAAGGGAACCTTCTCGTACGCCGAGGTCGGCCGCACGGGCGGCCGCAGCGTTATGCTCTCGTCCGACGAGGGGGCAGACGCCGGCTGGTGCGCCATCGTCCCGACAGAGCCGAGTGCGACGTATCGACTCTCCGGCTGGATCAAGACGGAGAACGTGAAGACCGATGCCAAGCAGGGCCGGCGCGGGCGCGGCGCCCTTCTGAACCTTCATGACATGCAGCCGACCGCCACGAAGGCCGTGCGCGGCACCCGCGACTGGACGAAGGTCGAGGTGGTCTTCGAGACGGGCGGCGAGGACGCCGTGCAGGTCAACTGCCTGTTCGGCGGCTGGGGCCTGGCCACCGGCAAGGCGTGGTACGACGACATCCGACTGGAGAAACTCTCCATGAAAGACTGGAAACCGAGCATCGCCATCGACGCCGCCAAGACCGGCGAGCCCATCTCGAAGTACATCTACGGCCAGTTCATCGAGCACCTCGGCCGGTGCATCTACGGCGGCATCTGGGCCGAGATGCTGGGTGACCGCAAGTTCTTCTACGCCGTCGGCGCCAAGGCATCGCCCTGGAAGCCGCTGGCCGGATCCGGCGCAACGACCATGGACAAGGCCGATTCCTTCGTCGGCGACCACACGCCCCGGATTACCGCGCCGGGCGGCATCGTGCAGCGTGGCCTCGGCCTCGTGAAGGGCAAGAAGTATGTGGGCCGCATCTGGCTCAAGTGTACGGGCGACGCCGGCCCCGTCGAGGTCAGCCTTATCTGGGGCAGCGGCGCGAAGGCACGCCAGACCGTCGCGGTCAAGAAACTCGCCGCCGACTACGCCAAGACGCCGCTTGAGTTCACCGCCGGCGCGACGACTGACGACGCACGGCTTGAGATCACCTCGTCCGGCAAGGGCAGTTTCCACGTCGGCACCGTCTCGCTGATGCCCGCCGACAACGTCAACGGGATGCGGGCCGATACGCTGCGGCTGCTCAAGGAACTCGATTCACCCGTGTACCGGTGGCCCGGCGGGAACTTCGTGAGCGGCTACAACTGGAAGGACGGCATCGGCGACCGCGACCGCCGCCCGCCGCGAAAGAACCCCGCCTGGAAGGGCGTCGAGCACAACGATTTCGGCCTCGATGAGTTTATGACCTTCTGCCGCACCCTCGGCACCGAGCCCTACATCGCCGTCAACAGCGGACTGGGCGACGCCACCAGCGCCGTCGAGGAACTCCAGTACGCCAACGGCGGCCCCGGCACGCCCATGGGCAAACTCCGCGCGAAGAACGGCCATCCCCAGCCCTACAAGGTCAGGTTCTGGGGCATCGGGAACGAGATGTACGGCGGCTGGCAACTCGGCCACATGCCGCTCGAAAAATACGTCAAGAAGCACAATCAGTTCGCCGAGGCCATGCGGGCAGAGGACCGCTCCATTCAACTCGTGGCCGTCGGCGCCGCAGGAAAGTGGAGCGAGGAAATGATGAAGCACTGCGCCGACCACATGGACCTCGTGAGCGAGCACTTCTACGTCCACGCCAAGCCGGGTCTGGCGTCGCACGTGCGGCAGGCGGCCGACCAGGTGCGCGGCAAGGCGGAGGCCCACCGCCGGTACCGGCGCGAGTTCGCCTCGCTCAAAGGCAAGGACAT
>Ga0307427_1000970_pt1 | contig 15687 bp, 14 predicted proteins | sample SalMarWE160190MG_FD_202162 | JGI IMG/M metagenome (GOLD analysis project Ga0307427, IMG submission 202162) | Salt marsh sediment microbial communities from the Plum Island Ecosystem LTER, Massachusetts, United States - WE1603-190 | ecosystem: Environmental > Aquatic > Marine > Intertidal zone >... | reverse complement strand
TAAAGAGAGTAAGATATTATAAAAAATATAAGGATGGAGAGATTCTGGCATTCAGCCAGAGAATGTGTATCCTAACATGGTTCGTTTATACATCCAGAGTAGCGGTATATCCGAACTTATTTCGGATACAAACAAGTTGTACACAAGCCAAGTCGAAGAAACAGCAAAATCCATCATCCGTGGTTTTTTGAATTATAATTCTGTTAAAATTATGAATTCTGTTTATTAGGATGCAAAAAAGATGAAAATACTTGAAAACAAAGTCGCTATAGTGACAGGCGGAGCTTCAGGCATTGGTAAATCGATTTGTATCTATTTAGCTCGCTCCGGTTCTCATGTTATTATTGCAGATAAAAACTATGAAAATGCACAAGAAACAAAGGTCTTTATCACTTCTTTTGGTGGCAATGCAAAAGCTGTCTGTGTTGATGTGTCCAATGTTCAGGATATTAAATACCTGATTCATAATACTTATAAGGAATATGGACAGATTGATTATCTGTTTAACAATGCAGGGATTGGAATAAACGGAGAATTTCAGGATATGAATCTTGATCACTGGAAGCAAATCATGCAAGTCAATTTTTGGGGTGTGGTTTATGGCTGTTACTATGTCTACCCTATTATGATGAAACAGGGATTCGGCCAGATCATCAATACAGCATCCCTTGCAGGCCTATTCCCGGGAGGGCTATTGACAGCATATACGGCCAGTAAGCACGCCGTGGTGGGCTTTTCCCTGAGTTTAAGGATGGAAGCAAAACAGTACGGCATAAAAGTCAATGCGCTTTGTCCGGGCTATATACGGACCAATGCACAGAAATCGGGACTAGTGGTTTCCGAGTACTTGAAGGCAGAGAAAAATATTGAAATGGAAGCCAATATGAAATTTCTGACTGCTGAGGATTGTATCAATCAGATTATGAAGGGGGTGAAAAAAAACAAGGGGATAATCATTTCACCCTACAAGCACAAAATCTACTGGTGGCTCCATAGGGTTTCCCCCGAATTCATCCCGAATATGTTTTACAGAATAATCAGGCAAATGAAAAAGAATAATGAATACAAACAGGAAGTTTTGAGTTGATGTTATTTAGAAGAAAAAATGATAATGAGATCGGACAATATACAATCCAAAAACTGTCCTATTTCAGGAGGATATTTATCGACAGTCTCGATGTCCTGACTCCTATCCATAATATGCTGGCTCTTTTAGAGTTTGATATTACAGATGCAAGAAAAAAAATAAGAGAAGAAATAAGGAAGGGAAGAAGGATTTCATTACAGGCATTTATCATAAAATCCATTGCTTCTGCTGTAAGTGAATCTAAAGAACTTAATTCTATTTTATCCAAGAACAGACTGATAATTTTTGATGATATTGATATAAATATCCCATTGGAATTGAACATTGAAGGAGATAAATTCCCAAGGCAAATTATTATAAGAAAGGCGAGCGAAAAAAGCATTGAAGAAATTTTCAATGAGATTGAAGAAGCTAAAAAGCAGTTCTCTCAGCATAATGTAACTGGGAATGAAGACAAATGGGCCATGGGGTTGATGAAAATTCTTTTTATTTTTCCTAGGTTTTTGCGCAAATTTCTTATAAGAATAATGGTTAACGATCCATTTCTAGTGAAAAAGAAATCCGGTACTATTCATTTCACATCTGTTGCTGGATTCGTACAATCTCCCGGCTTTGCAATCCCCTGTGCGGGCAACTTCCGTGCTGTTGACTTTACACTTGGAAGCATCGTAAATAAACCTGCAAAGGTCAGCAATGAAATACTGCTAAGAGAAATCTTAAGTATAACAGTTATGTTTAATCATGACATTGTTGACGGAGCACCAGCTACCCGTTTTACAAATCGCCTTAAGAGGATTATTGAAAATGCTGAGGTTCTATAACTTTGATTTGATTAAAAGGTTCCTATGGATAGCACCGGGTATAGTACCGGGAGCCATCTGCATTATAAGGTTATTGTAAATGGGGTTAAGGTTAACCCCAGATATTTTCTGCCTCAATTTTTATTATAAAAATACTACGAATGAGAAACCCCTATCAGTAATTATTGGTAAAAATTTTATGGTTCGAATTCTTCCTCCTCAGCCAAGCAATTAGGCTCCCCCATTAAAAATTATTCTAATACTGGTATCTTTTTTATAGGTAATAGCAATTCATTTTGTATACTGTTAGCTTATTAACTTTAATTAGGGGGGGTACTAAAATAAAATTAATATGTTATACAATTTAAGACTGTACAGTGCAAAAACTGTAAGTATAACCTAAGAAATATATCCTATTTATACGGCTTATATTATGAAAAATAGTTGGAGTTAGCCTGTAAGCCGGGGACTATAGAGAATAAGATATAATTTCTTAGTTTGTATTGCAAAAAGAGGATAAAAAAGGAAATGAGAAATTATATCGATAGCTTCCTTATCTATATGAAAACCGAAAAAACAGCCTCCCCTTTGACAATTTATGGCTACAAAAAAGAGGTTAAAAAATTTATTGATTATATAATCAATTATACAGATATCCTGGATATAAACTTAATTAGTACAAGTACCGTAAGGCAGTACTTTTACTTTGCTAAGGAAAATAGAGGGCTGTGCCAGAGCTCACTATCAAAAATAATCTCTACTATAAAAAGCTTTTTTAACTACCTGGAAGAAGAAGAAATAATAATAAAGAACCCAACAAGAAAAATAAGGGTACCTAAAAAGATATATAGAATTCCTTCTGTAATTTCTAAATATGAGGTGGATTTAATTATCAGGTCCGTAAACTTTGCACCTTTAAGGTGCAGGAAAAACAATGTAAGGGATAAACTAATACTATCCCTACTCTACTATACTGGTATTAGGAAAAGTGAACTACTTAACTTAAACTGGACTGATATTAATCTGTCTAAAAATACATTGATCGTAAGGAATGGTAAGGGAGGAAAAGATAGATTAATACCCCTACATAAAAAAGTAACAGAGCTACTTGATAGATACCTTGATGAGAGGTTACCTTTAAAAACAGATGCACTCATTATTGGTGAGCAAGGAAGAAGGTTGTGCAGTAAAAGTTTTGTATATCTACTTAAGATATATCTTGGGCTATCAGGACTTAAGAAGAAAGGATATAGTGCGCATACATTCAGGCACAGTTTTGCTACACACCTTATTGAAGCAGGAGTTGACATTTTTAAGGTACAGAAGCTACTGGGTCATGAAAGTCTTGATACTACAAAAATATATATTAATTTTAACAGCTCGCAGATGGCAAAGGCTGTGGATAGGCTTTAATTTAAGATATATATAATTAGAATAGAAATAAATATAATTTCTACTAACAAAATCTTTATTTTTTTTATCTGAGTAATAACAAGTCCACATCTCCAACACTAACAAGGATAGACGGAACCTCTATAAATCCCTGACGCTTCCTCCATAAATTTCAAAAAAGGGGATATACTATACAATAATATTTAATCTATTTTCGCTCTTATAAGACAATCTGCGACCTCTCATCTTTATTTTGACCAACTTCTAATAAATTTTTTACATATTATTATATTTTTAGTATTATGAGAGAAAAATTAAAAATAATATTATAACTTTTAAATTAACGTTAAAGAGCGGAGAAAAAATTTAAAGCATTGCTTCATATTTGTTGAGTTTTTGCTATCGGAATAGTGATCTATGAATTCACTTGGATTGGGAGAAGTATTTTAGCCTTTATTGTAATTTTGATGGCAGCCATTTTGGCTATAAATTCTTTTGCCTTAGCAATAAGGAGAAAAAATAATGAGCAAAAGGAATTTAATAGTTAAATTTTATGATGATCCAAATACTAATGATGAAGATATATTATTAAAAGAAAAAGATGCTTCTATAATATACTCAGGTTCATATGCAGACACTTATGCCCTGGCAAGAGATTTTATTGGTTACTGGAAAAAGATATCCTATAATCTTTCAGGTTTAAGCGAAGAAGGCTCGAACCTGAATCAAAAATTGAACAATTTAATTAGTCAAGGCATCAAAAAAGATACCAATGTCCTAAAAGATTATAGACCCGGTTTTTCAATAAATATAGTAGAAGATAAATTTAGAGCAGTCAAAGCTTATAAATCAGTATTAGAAGACAATGTAAATATTCCTTTTAGCCTGGTAAATCTTAAGTGTAGCTATGGCGGTGAAAATTTTTATGCTCCTAAAAGTGTACTTTTATTCCTTGATTTAATTATAAGAAGCCTTACGAAAAATAATTTGGAGATATTCAATGATGAAGTCAAAAAAAATTATTACAAAAATTTAGAAGACTACATAGGTTACCCATTTTAATACACCGTTTTAAAGATTAAAAGGAAAAGGAATTTTTTTGTAATTATTTTTTCTATCAATTGAATAGTCAACATTTTTTTTATTATTTATTTTCGTTTAATATTATAAATTAAAAAAATCTAATTATTTAAAAGAGGTGCTAATCAATGTTCTGTCCTCAATGTGGAGCTAAGCTTCCTCCAAATTCTAACTTCTGCAAAAATTGTGGTAGGAAAATTAATAAAAATAAAGAGCACCATTTAACCATAGATGAATACCAAAATAGACTAAGAGAATGGAAAGGATATTTTAAAGAATTTGATAGAACTATTTTGCCCTTGATAAAAGCAATGAAGGTTTTTGAGGAAAAAAGGGTAGCTGCAGCTTTCGCATATGATAAGAGAGTGGTTTCTTATTCAATAAAAGCAGTTAACAAATTAGAAGAAGTAATAAAAACTATGGATATGCTAAATGTCCCAGAAATATTAAAAAACTATCATAAATGTTTGATTAATCTTTATATTAAATATAAGCAGTGGCAAGAATATATGATTAATAGTAGCCAAGTTTGGAAAAATTTTGATAAAAAAGAAGAACAAAATTTGAGAGATAAAGTAGAATACTTTAAAGCTGAGTCAGATCGAGAATTCGAATGTATAGAAAACTATTTAAACATAAATGCTAAAGAACTTGACTTAGAAATACCCTTTCCGTTAGCAAATTATTTAAAATCTCTAAATCCTGATGTTGGCCATAAAAAGTTAATTTAATTTATCTAAAATAAAGTCAACATTCTTTTAAATTTTATTATTGCCTAAACTCCCTACTCCTACTAGTAAAAGCTAGAAATATATCAAAAGACAGGTCGGTTTTAGAATAGAGAAATAAAATAGATAAATGAAAAAGGTAAACCCAGGTTTACCTTTTCTTTATGTTCCTTATATTCCAGATTATAATATTTTGTTGGCTAAAAAGTGATAAATATGAGTTTTAAAGACTGTTCGATCTTATTTATTTCAGAATAGAATAGGTCGGCCTGCCATATTTAACTTCCAAAACAAATATAGAAGGACCTGCCTTTTGTAAATGTAGTATTTTACTTTGCGAGCATAAACCGCTAAAGCTATTTATCCCTCTCAATTCTCCTTTTAAGGAGAACCGTAAAATCTCCACATTGACTAAAAGCCAGAACCTTCTTTAAAGCTTCCCCCAGGAAGTCAAATATTATTTTAATTTAAGGGGGAAGAGATGACAGAGAAAAAGAAGTTATTTAGCCTTATTCCACAGGTAGAAGTTTCAATGGTTAGAGAGATAAGGACTGCAAGTAAAAGTTACAGAAGCAGTGAAGAAGTAGCAGGGTCAGAATTTGCAGACAGTCTTTTAAAATCAGACAGAGAAAAATTTCTATGTCTTCATCTAAATGTTAAAAATCAGATTATAAGTTTTGAGGTAGTTTCAACCGGAAGCCTGACAAGTTCTATCGTTCATCCGAGGGAAGTATATAAAGGCGCAATACTGGCTAATGCCGCAAGTGTAATATTTATGCACAACCACCCTTCAGGAGACCCTGAACCATCAACTGATGATATGGAAATAACAAAAAGGCTTGAAAAAGCAGGAAATATCTTAGGCATAGATGTACTGGACCAAATAATTATTGAAAAAGATGGCTACTACAGTTTCACCCAAAACAGCCATTTGTAATACAAAACAGTTAACTTTGATCCATCAATTATTTTCTATAATCAATATTCAATCAATCTTCTAAAATGTCTAACAGATTATCCCATTTGGAAGCTCTTATAGTATTTATAACATCTAAAAATATTTTATAATCTTTGGGAGGTAACCCTCTAACCATATAAATAGTAAAAAGATTATCAGTTTTTTTATTTGTATAAAAAAGTACTTTCTATTTTAATATATTGTGCATTATATTGAAATACAGATACAGCACCATCAAAAATATACATCCCCTTTTTATAAGGGAAAGATTTATTAGATTTTCCACCATATAAACCTGAAATATTAAATATTTTTATATTTTTTTTATTTATTTTGAAAAAACTTTTAATAATTTGGAGAGCTATTCTTGCTGGTAAATATTTAAGATTTACCTCTAAGTTTTTATTTTCTTTTAACTCTCTAGGGTCACCCAAGTAGTCAGTTATTATAATCTTCCCATTGCAATTTTTATACTTGTTCAAAAATTTTATTAAATAAGTAGATTGCTTTATCAAGGAAAAACCTTTTTCATTTATGTTAAATTGTACTAACCCGTTATGAATATTATTTAGACTTTTATTCATACTCATTAAGTGCTGCAATATACTTATTTTAGGTTCAGCTAATGAATCTATTTCTTCTTCAAATTTTTTATTGTAGCTTAGGTTATCCAAAAACTCCTGTTTGTTAATAAATACTTCTACTTCCGGTTTACAGTTATTATAAAATGAACGGTATGTATGAAATGGAAATCCTGTATGACGGGAGAAATTACTTAAATGATAAGTAAATCTGTAAGAAAAATTGTTATCATATTCTTTAGCCGTTAAGTTTTTAAAGTTCTCAGCCTCTTTTGATTGTTTCCCAAAATTCTTCTTTAGATAACCTTCCCAACCATCTAAAAATGACCTGATTAGAGATAAATAATTTTGAATTAATTTTTTTATGCTACTTCGTAAAACCTCTTCTTTAATTTTATTTGAATTGAAATCATTTAATGTTGTATTTAATTCTTTAAAACTAGACCTTAGGTCATTAATCATGTTTAACTCATACATCAACGTGTTTAGAGGCTTAATTTTATTTATTAAAAGATTGTAATCATCTTTTTCTAGCTCTTCCATAATGGTAAGCTTTTTATTACTATTAGATTCGATACAAGCTATTCTTATCATAAAAAAGTCTCATCTGATATCAGTAATTATTATTATTTATAATTTATCACATTAAAATATAAAACGAAAAATTATTGTCTACACATATAAGAGAAGTAGAATAAAAACAATAAATTTTATTCTCCCCAACCTCACCTTCTTTTTAAAATTCCGCCACCGCTTCAGGCTGTTTCATTCTTCAAGAACTTCATTAAAAAAAGCACCTAAAAATACCCAGCAGGATATATACCCATAATTGCCTTATAGAAGTCAGAAAGTGGGTAGCCAGGAAGATTTGTTTACATTTGTCCCCCAGGTAAAAATAACTTTAGTTAACATCAAAACTTTACAGAGTATATTGTGGATTCGTTAGGAATTATCGATACTTAGTTTCATTATAAATTTAATCCAAAAAGGTAAACACGGGTTTACCTTTTCTTTCTGTTTCCTTCGGCAATATCAGAGGCAAATAATCTAATTATTTCACTTTCCTTATAACCCTAGATAGACTGTCCCAAGTTGTAGCTAAATCATCATTTATTTCTTTTAAATTATCCCCTAGAACAGTAACCTCTCCGGCATTAACCTTAGGGGTTAATTGATTTAGGTTATTTCCTATCCTCTTTAAATCTACTATAAGATCTCTTACTCCGGGTATTACAGTTATCTTTTTATCCAGTACGCACTTTCTTATATATTCACTCTGGCTGTAGTATGTCTTGGCTCTTTTATCTCTATATGTCATATATTCCTTATCATCCAGGTAACAGGATATATGATGTTTTCTCTTTCTTTGCGGACGCCTGGCATTTATATTCAGAATTTCTATCCTTTCCAATTAAGGGGTTTGGGGACTCCCCAAAATATAACCGCAAATGTAGCTATGTGTTACGTTTGCATATCTTGCCATACATATTTTCTTTATAATATTGTATAAGATTTCTAGCATATTATTTTTATTTAATTGGAGGACAAGCCCCAATCCCCTTTTTTATATATTCTTTTAAACATCTTATAGTAATATGTAAACCCTTTTTTTATATATATGATGCTTCCTTTCTAAGGTATTTTACTTAGAACCTGCCTACAGTAAAGGTAGTATTTCCCTTTGTGAACATAAACCGCTACGCTATTTATCCTTCCCAATCCATGCTACGCATAAACCGGGAAATCTCCACCTTGACTGTACGGCAGAACCACAGTTCTTTTTACCTTTAGAAGGAAGCATTTTATTTTCCTTTTATGTTATTAGTTTTAAATATTAATTTCTTAAAGGTAGAAAGCTAAAATGAAAGAAAGCTACTTTTTAAGGGATATAATTGAAAAAGATTTAATTGGTATTATTAAGGGCCTTTCTCCGGATAAGCTCCTGGAACTATATAAAAGCTTAAGCGGTATAAAGGTTGAGGGAAATATAGAAATAAAAGAGGAAGTAAGTAAAAATACAGAAGATATAAAAAAGGAATACTTAACTCACCTTAAGTCAGAGAACAAGGCAGAATCAACCATTAAAGGATACCTAGCTGAAGCCGGTAAGCTTACTAAATATTTGGTTAAAAATAAGGTTAAGATTGAGTATATGTCTATTGGTAATATTGATACCTACCTATCTATTACTAGATCAAGAAATATTTCAAATAACACTTACGCAAAAGTTATAAACTCAATTAGGTCATTTCTAAATTTTTTGTACAGCAGAAATTATATAGCAAAAGACTTATCCTCTTTTATAAAAGTACCTAAAAAAATAAATCCAATCAAAGAAGAACTCTCAGAACTTGATATAACAAAGATTAAAAACTATCTTGAAAAAAGAAAGAAAATTATAAGAATGAAAATTTAAGAGATCTAATTATATTTAACCTGGGTATTGATTGTGGCCTAAGAAGGCAGGAGTTTATTAACTTAAACTGGGAGGATATTAACTTTAAGGAAAGTTCTATTAACATAAAAAACTCTAAGGGTGGTAAAAACAGGATCATATACTTTAATAGCGATTTAGGTAAGCTTTTGTATTTATACAGGACATTGAATGGTAAATATATAAGTGCCCTTATAAGAGGTACTCATGGCAGAAGAATAACAAAGTGCGCGCTTCAGAATATAATATCGAAGATTTATAGGGAGTCAAAAACATATAGAAAAAATCTTACCCTACATAGCTTAAGGCATACCTATGCAGAGAGATTAAGAAGGAAAGGAGTAGACCTGCCTACTATAAGTAAGCTTTTAGGACATTCGAGACTTGATACTACTGATATATATCTTCATGTAAATAAAGACGATTTTAAGATGGCGGTATTGTAGCAGAAGATGTTAAGAGAGGTTTAAAAAAAATTATTTACAGTCTCACCTCTTTTCATCTATACCTCTTTTATTAAATCCTCTGATATGCCATAGAGTTTAAAAACCATTGAGTCAATTGAAGTTTGAAGTTTTTTAATTTCATTCTTTAAAGTATTTACCTTTTTCAAAATTTCTTGTTTTTTATCATTATAATCTCCTGCAGTCTCAGGAATTAATGGTATCTCTTTAATAGCAAGCCATGATTTTCCTTTATGATTATTAAGATTTGAATAAATAATCTCAAGAAGTTCATTATTGCCTTTAAGTATAATTACTCTTCGGTTCTTACCAACAAGTTTAAGTTCTGGGCCATTCAGGGCTGGCTCTATCTGCTTGATTTCATCCAAGATAAATGTATCTTGCCCAAAATCATGGCCATAAATGATTCCAATATTTGGGTAAGTTCGCAGAGAAAATTGTTTTTCGGATGAAATCGTATGCATTATAGCTTCAGAATTTATGCTTGGTAAAGGAGCATTTTCAGGTAAATCATTCAAAGAGACCTTATGAAAAAATATATTAAATTTAGAAAGCCTTCTTTTTGATTCAATAATCTTATCTACAAGTTTGACTAAATTATCATGGATTTTCATATCCTTAAGGTCCCCGAAATCAATTCGGCGTATATAAAGATTTTCAAGTGGAGTTGCAAACTGCTCAGTTATATTGCCTTTACTCTTACCCTTTTTAGCTAACCAAAAATCCATTAATTTTGAATTTAAAATAGCTACTAAATACTTCAAAGAATGTCTATCATTTTCATCTATAGGTTTAATGAAATACATATCTGTTGAACCATAGAAGCTTCCATTATGATAAGCAAAAGAAGGTTTTTCTACTCTGTAACTACAAACAATTTTCTCACCTTCAAAAATTCTCTGTTCGCGTGATCTATGAAGTTCAAACCAATTATATTTTTCACTATATCTGTTTAATCTTTGATCTAAAATGCTTCTAAATTTTCCCAAATGTTTTTTAATGTTAGGATAGTCATCAATTTTTGTATCAGAAGTAGTATATATAAGGTAATTATTTGTTTCTTCTGAAGTAATATACATACTGATATCCGAGTTTTTGTAGTATGGTTTAATAATTTCATACTCCTTTTTGGTTAACAAGAGATCATTCAACTCTTTCTTTGTAAGTACAAAAACACCATTTCCAACCTCTAGATCGTATTTTTGAATAACCTCATTAGGTAACTCTTCCAGTTTATTTTTCGTCAATCTCAAAGGACTGGGAACCGCTCCTTGATCGATGCTCCAATATTTTTTAAGTTTTGTTCTAATAGCTTCAATTTTACGAATTATATTTTCTGAGGATTCTTCAGCGAAGAGTCCCCATGCTTCATCAGTCAATTGTCCTTGTTTTAAAAAACAGAAAAATATTTTTACATACGCATCTTGCCATTCGTTTTTATTAATATGTTTTTCTATGTGTTGAATTAAAAACTTTAACTTCTCTCTTATAGTATTTCCAGGAATTTGCTGGTGTTTAGCTAATACTCTTATTATCTTAATTTTATTTTCATCTCTTTCTTTCTCTCTTTCTTTGCCTGCACACTTTTCCAAGATAAAAATCATATTATGTTGCCCTTTTGCATATTCAAATATTTTAACATCTTCAAAAAATATCATCTCTTTTATCTTTGCATTTTCAAGGATATATTTTCGTAATTTTGATGCACCATCTGCCGTAGGCCAATATGCCGTTGTTATAAATCCAAGTTTTCCACCTTGAGTTTTATCTTTAGGATTGTGGAGTTTTGAAAGTCCTAATATAATAAAGAAATAAAGATAATCCATTTTTCCTTGATAAAATTCCTTCCAATAAGGAAATTTTTGAATTGTTAACCTAAAAAGCTCTTTATTTCCCTTTTCCCCAATGTATGGTGGGTTAGCACAACAGTAAGAAAATTTCCCATCATATTCTTTCTTTATCTTCCGAAAAATTGTTTTCTTCTGTTCCTCTATTAGAAAGAGTTTTCGTATATTGTCAAATTTATACTCATCTTCCGGTAAAAGCGAGAGAGGTCTATAAAGAGAAAGGGCATCAATTGGAATAATACCTAGTGCTGGGGTTCCTTTTCCAAGATAGGCTTTATAAATATCTATCATTTTTTTAATAACAGGAGTTATCTGAATAAGTAGATTTACTTCAGTAATATAGTACGGGAAAATAGAAATTTCACTTCCCAAAATTCCCTTTAAAATCGCAGTACGAATATCATTTAGGTCCTGGAGATCATTCCAATTAATATTGGATTCATCTCTAATTCTCCTTGCAGCCTCTACAAGAAATCCTCCTGATCCAGCAGCAGGATCAAATATATACTTAGGTATTCTTTTACCTTTAACATACCAGAATAAAGCCCTTGGATTCGTAAAACCAACTCTATTCCATATAAACTCAATTATCTCTCTTGGTGTATAGTATTGCCCCTTCTTTTTTTTATCTACTTTATCTATATATTCCTCATAAATTGTACCAAGTACATCCTGGTTTAGTTTCCCTAAATTAAAATTGGATAATTCATAAAGTGCTTCAATAAGAATATCATCTGAAGGCTCATACCAAGTATAGTTATTTTCTACATTAAAAAGCCACTTATAGCGGTCAGAAGCCAAGCCAAATGCATATTTAAGAACCTTTCGTGTCTCTCTATTAAAATTCTCATACCATTTAGAAAGACCTCCATCATATAGAGTTTGGTCTATAAAACCGATATCTTCCCATGCACGTAATAATAGAAGTCTGGTCATCGTGAAATATCCAATACGATAGAAAAAAATATCCAGAGCTTTACCTAAAATATTATTGGGGGATGACTGTATTATATCGTCAAATGTTTCAATAGATGCTTCTCTTACTTCACTACTGGGTTCTATTTCTAAAGCAATAGATTCTATTTCTTGTACTATTGACTTTGCTCTCTCTATATCTGCTTCCTTTAACAAAATCAAATCTTCTTTTCCATCCGTAAATATATCTTCATGGATACATTGTACAATATATCGAAGACGCCTTGCTAAAAGGTCAATATTGAGAACCTCTTCGCCAGTCCAAGGCTTCGCCTCCGCAATTCTCTTGAACTTTTCATCAACCGTTAATGGTATGCACTTGAAACGTTCAACAAATTTGAGGAAATGTTTTGTGTTTTCCTTTTCCAAGATATTAAGTAGGTTTTCCTTACAATCTTTATAAAGTTGCACAAAGCTAAAGTTGAATGTTTCAATCTCCTGTCCTGATTCAGATATATACACATCTAGATCCCGCATGTTAACTAATATCCCATATCTTAATCCTTGCCCATCAATATATCGTTTTATCTGATAATACCACTTTGAAAGATTATCAGTATCCATTCCTTTACAGTCAAAGACAAAGGGATGAGTACGTGTATCCACAGGGATATAATCCGGTATATCTCTACCATAGGAAAATTTCTCATAAGCACCAATATTTTCACCAAGCTTAAAGCCAAGAACTTGTTCTAAGAATTTAGGAAAAATTATAGGAGCTATAAGTTTTCTCTCATCTTTCCAGTTACCTGAAGCATATTCTAGGTAAGTTTTTGCTCTTCCTTCGGAGTAACGAGTATAATCTACTAAATCGAGTATCGAAATAACTATCTTGATAATATCCTTGTCTTTTTTACTCATTTTTACATTATTTTTTTGTATTGTTTGGATAATCTGTCAAATTTAACCTAATTTAAAACAATTAAAATATTTTATCCATCTCCAAATTGATATGTTATGAAAAAGTATCTTATATGTAACATAGGATATTTAACATTATAATCCTCAAAAAAAATTCATACTGCTTTATAGATCCATATTAAGCCGAGTTAAGTTGATTACAATTTATTTTATGTCTTAATGACTCTAAATAACATCTAACATTTAATAAATATTAAATATTCTTATAGTATATGAGCAACAAATCCCACAATGCCTCTTAATAATACGTACCAGGGTGAAACTTTTTATTTGTCCAAATCTTTCTTTTAACCAATTATTTGAAAAAAATTATAGATAATTCTCAGAATCGGATTATTTAAGATAAGATTAAAAACATTTCTATAAATGAAACAAGTCCCTAGAGGATTTGCTAATCATGATCCACAATCCACTAATAATATACCGACATTAACATAATATTGTAGATAGCTTTTAAATTTTTACTAAATAATCCTCATGTTAAGTAGAAAAAATAAATTGAAAAATTTATCGTCCTCCACATAATTAAATCTGTACAGTAGATTCGCCAATAACTGTTAAGTTTATAGGTTACTCAAGACTTGATATCACTTTATATATATCTGCATGCAGATAAAGATGATTTTAAAAGAGCTTAGAGTGTAATATAATTCAATTAAGATTTAAGTTTGTGAAATCTTATTATTCATATTTTTTAGAAATAGGCCAACAAATCCTAATCTCTCTTCTTCATTATTTTGTTTCTTCTCTTTTTCTTTTTTCTTATCAAATAATTTAGGAAAATAATCCTTTTCTACTTCATCTATAGAACTATATATTTTTTTATTCTTGTTACTTACCATTTGATTTCACTCCCTAAAATAATTATTAAAAAAACCTGGGTTTAAATCACTCTTGAAGTAATGTTTTCTCTTGATCCAAATAAAACCATCGCCTTTTGAAATTATTGCAACATCGATAGGTCCGCCTACTGTTTCTTCTTCCATTGATATTTTTCTTTTAAAACAAGTAAGATTTATCAAAGTTTCTGCCATAATTGCAAGTTCATTTTTCGGTAAAGCTACTAAAACATTTATAATTGGGTCTACAAAATTACTTCTCCTATATGCTTTTAAATTATCTATATATTCTTCAGCTTCTTTAATTACAATCTTTTTTAACTTCTCACTAGAATCTTTTGTTTCTTTTTTATTTTGGATCTTAATATTACTTATAACAATCCCATATAATTTATTATATAATTTCCTAATATCATTTTCGATCATATTATTATAGGATGGATTTACCCCTTCCATAAAAGTATAGACCATTTCATTTTGAGCAAAAGGAGTAATTGAAGCTCTTAATTCATAGTTTATAGAGCTACTTCTTCTACTATCTTCAGAGAAATTAAGACAATCTTCAATCAGTCCTACCATTAATAACGAAACTTGTGAGGGAAAAATCTCTTCTTCACCAAAACCTGCGATCACTATACCTGAATAATCAGGATAAAAACCTGGAATAAATTTTGTAAATAGGTCACCAATAGATTTTTTTATGAGTTCCTTTTGCTTCTTTGCTAATGGAAATCTTTCAAAAATTGAGTCAATAACATTTTCTATTTGTTTTGAATACTTTTCTAAAAATTTACTAGGTTGACTTTTCGGTATGAATTTATTTCTTTCAAATTTTTTCCATAAATCATTCATACTTTTAATAATGCTATCTGCTGTATCAATTATTTGCTTACTTGAAATTGGTTTTTTTGCTTTTATTTCGTTTTCTACTACCTTCAGAATAGTATCTCGTAATCCTAACACATAATCACTTGCATTATTAATAAAATAAGCTTCCTGAACATGTTCAGAAGCAACTTTTTTATTCTTTATTATAAATTTTATAAAATCATTCGCATAATCTCGTAGTTTTGGAAAATTCTTATTACCTAATTTTTTTCTATATAGTTTTATTATTGTTTCCCAAGGTACACTCATAAAATTTGGATTATTATAAACCATAATTCCTACCGGACTATATTTCGATAATGTAAAAATTTTATTAGCAGTCTGAAATATTTTTGACCCAGTATAATTAGGAAAAGTAACCGCACTATCCGCTGCAAGAACTATAGCTTCTTTATTCATTATTGTTATTTCAGCAGTCATAAATCTAAAAGTTATTTATATTTATTTTGATGCTTTTTTAATTATACACTAACTAATTAATAATAAGAAACCATACCTTACTAGTTCCAAACTTTTATGTTTTTTTCATTGTAATTCTTGTACTAAATAGAAAAAACAAATTGAAAAATTAACTCACACCTGTATAATTAAAAATATACAATTTAAGACTGTACAGTGCAAAAACTGTAAGTATAACCTAAGAAATATATCCTATTTATACGGCTTATATTATGAAAAATAGTTGGAGTTAAC
>Ga0307427_1000967_pt1 | contig 15701 bp, 8 predicted proteins | sample SalMarWE160190MG_FD_202162 | JGI IMG/M metagenome (GOLD analysis project Ga0307427, IMG submission 202162) | Salt marsh sediment microbial communities from the Plum Island Ecosystem LTER, Massachusetts, United States - WE1603-190 | ecosystem: Environmental > Aquatic > Marine > Intertidal zone >... | reverse complement strand
CCGCTGACCGGTTATTTCGGCGACGGGTCGGACGGCTTCAACGGCCGCACGTTCCCCAAGGAGAAGATGCTCGAGGAGGCCCTGGCGACCATCGACCGGATGATCGCCGCCGAGCGGGGGAGCAAGGCCTGCATCTGCTACGCCGAGAACTGGGTCTATGCCCCCGCCATCCAGAAAGAACGCGAGATCATCGAGAAGACCGGCGCCCAGATCCTCTGGATGCACGGCGAGGAGGCCCACTCCGGATCACACGCCGCCACCTACGGTCTCTGGAAGTTCTCCGGCGGAGGCTCGCTCATCGGCAAAGGATGCCATCCGCTGACGGTCGCACTGTACTTGAAACGCGTCGAGGGAAGGACCCGTAACGGCAACCCCATCAAGCCCGCCTCGGTCACCGCCCGCATGCACGCCCTGACGCTCTTGCCGGCCTTCGAGGACAAGGGCCACCTGCGAAGCGACTACACCGACATCGAGGACTTCTCGATGACGCACGTCACATTCGACGACGGCACCATCGCCACGATCTTCGCCTCGGAGATCATCATGGGCGGCATCCACAACGAACTCGAAGTCGCCGCCAACAACCATCGCACCATCTGCAACATCAATCCCAACACGGGCATGTGTACCTACAATCCTGTCGATGAGTATTTCAACGACATCTATGTGGTCGAGAAGACCGGCACGAAACAGGGCTGGTCGAACCCCGCCCCCGACGAGGACCACTTCACCGGCTACCCCCACGAGATGGAGGCGTTCTACCGCACCGTCGCCTTCGGCGACCCGGTCGAAGCCAATTCGGGCCTCGCCGGCGACACCATCTCCACCATCTACAGCGCCTACCTCTCCGACGAGCGCGGCGGCGCCGAAGTGAATGTCGAAACATACTAATGCGGCAACGCTATTTCACTTCCCGCGCCGGGTGCCACTGGCGGCTTGTCCGCCAGTGCCGGCGCCATCCGCGGCGGGCGCCACTGACTGCTTGCCAGTCAGTGCCTGCTCGCCGTGTGCCACGGCCGGCTTGTCCGGCCGTGCGTTTTTCGGGGGAATTGTAGGCCGGGGCGTGCCCCGGCAATCATGGCCGTGTGGCACCGCTCAGGCCGCCTCGGCGGCCTTCCCCCGCCGAAGGCGGGTGCAGGCCAGGGCCTCTGGCCCTGGTCGAACGGGCCAGCGCATCGTGCTTTTCTCTTTTCGTGCGGCCCGCCTCCGGCGGGCCGCACGAAAAGAAGGCAGGCGGGATGTCCGGCGCACCTCACCGACCCCGGCCCAAAGGGCCGGGGCTACACCGACGGCGAAAAGGCCGATGAATCGGCCTCACCATCTGGCCCGTACACCGTGGCGCGCCCCGGCAATCATACCGGCCCCTCCCTTACCCGACATGCCGCTATGTCCTCCCCCTTGACGCGCATGGCATCAGGGATTACTGTATACCCATGACAGGAAAGTAACGATCTCCGGGCAGGCGGCCTGGCCGAGTTAGGCATTGCCTCCCCAGAACTGCCCCGCCCGAAGCCGAAGGGCAAAGGGAGATAAGGTCTATGTCACCCGGAACTGCCCGCCGTTCCTGGACCATTTGGAAACCCTGCTCGGCCGCACCCTGCGACCGCAAAAGCCGGGACCGAAGCCTAAGAGGCGGAGCTCTTCTGGCACCGTTCCGCTGCAATTACGATGTGAATTCGCCAACGTTCATCTGGAGGGATTCTGCGTGTGGATTGCTGTGGGTTACTTGCTGCGCCCTGGTTGTTTGCGCAACCATGGCGTACGGCTGCGATTCTCCATCTGGGCCGATTCCGCCCACGAGCGCCCGATCTACATCGGGAGGCGTAGAGTGCTCTTCGGCAGAAGATCGGCGGGGGGAAGCCCGCGAACATGGGGATGTGGACTCTGCCGGAAAAGATTCGGCCGCAATTGGGATGGTCTCCGAGCGCAAGTTGTCTGAATCGGCTATCATTATCTGGGACGCAGCTAGCCATAAGTGCTTCAAAATGGACGCAGCTGGCCAGCTTCACTTTAAGAGGCGGGAGGAGTTCTCGCCCCAAGATCTCGCCAGCATAAGAGAGTTGGTCCTCAGCAATACGGGCGTGTCGGAACTCTCTGCGCTAACGGCATTCCCCAAATTGGAACGGCTGCGCCTTGACCGCACGAAGGTCGTAGACCTCAGTCCGCTGAGGAAGTGCGCGAACCTTAGAGAACTCAGCTTGGGTGGTACCAAGGTCGTAGACCTCAGTCCGCTGAGGAAGTGCGCGCAACTTAGAGAACTCAGCCTCGGTACGAGTGTGTCGGATATCCGCCCGCTGGCGGCGTTGAGCAAACTCGAACGGCTTGGCCTTAGCCAAACCCGTGTCTTGGACTTAGCGCCTCTGGCTGGCCTAGCAGGACTGCGTTCGCTTACGCTCGCAGAGACACGCGTCCAGGACCTGACGCCGCTGACGGCACTCGTCGAATTGGACTCGCTTAATCTGGCCGCCACGCGTGTTTCGGACCTGCGCCCTTTAGGGAACCTGCGAAAGCTAAGAGTGCTTGACCTGCGCGACACGCCCGTGGTGGACTTGGAGCCACTGTCGAACTTGAGCGGGATTCACGTCCTTGCCCTCGGCGGTACCGAAGTACGCGATCTTGCCCCCATCCGAAACCTCAAGAACCTGGAGACGCTCGATGCGCACGGGGCAAGGCTTCTCTCCGACCTCGCGCCGCTCAAGGGGAAACAGTGCCTTCGAAGTCTGCATCTTGCGCATACTGCCGTTTCTGATGTTAGCCCAATAGCCACTCTGAGCCAACTGGAGTATCTGAATCTGGCTGGCACCCCTGTATCTGACCTAAGCCAACTCGTAGGCCTGAGCGGTATTCAACGGCTATACTTGGATAGCACCAGCGTCCAATCGCTCGAGCCGATTGCGCAGCTCCGCAGCGTGGAAGTGCTCTCCGTAACAGAGACACAGGTGTGTGACTTGGCGCCCCTTAAGGGCTTGAAGAAACTCCGCGTTCTTGACTTGGCCCACACCAGGACGCGAGACCTGGCGCCACTCTCGGGCCTGCTCAATCTGAGGGAGTTGTATCTCAACCACACCGACGTTTGTGACTTGTCGCCCCTGCGCGCCCTGACCGGTCTCGCTCTACTTGACTTGAATGACACCCCCGTGAGTGACCTGGTACCACTCAGTGGACTGCGAAGTCTTGAGACGCTGCGCCTGCGGAATACTGGGGTTCTCGACATCCGCCCACTTCACAGCATGTCGCCTCTGAGCATTGTAGAATTGCAGGGCACGCCCGCGGCCGCACGGGGGCTTAGGTGGCCGATAGAACAGCGCAGAATGCAGGAATGAAGAGGCATCGAGCCGATGGCAGATACGCCATAGGGCGGCCGGAGTTCCGGGGACACCTATAGCCGCCCCCGCGGTAGTTCCGTCGACACCCATAACCGCCCTCGTGTCAAGGGCAATCTTGCCACGCCCTTGTTTCACCGGGCCCTTATGGGGCGGCTTGTCCGCCAGTCCCGGCGCCATCCTCGGTGTGACCGGTGGGGTGGCGTGCTTTCACATGCGAAAGCATGACTTAATGCACCGCCTTTCCTGCCCGCGAAGTTGCATATTGCCGAAAAGGTGTTATATTATGGGGGGGTGTGGTTCGTGCACCACGACCTGAGGGGTTTTTCGTGGGAACTTTCGACGGGCTTGCGCCGGCAGGTGGGTCCGTGCAATCGGCGTGTGCTGCGGCGTTTGAGGCCCTTGAACCTCGCCTGCTTCTCGACGCCGCGCCCACCGTCTACGATCAGTATCTGCTGGAACTCATCAACCGCGGCCGCGCCGATCCCGCCGCAGAGGCCGCTCGCTACGGCACCGGCCTGAACGAAGGGCTCCCCCCCGGAACGATCTCCGACGATCCCAAACAACCCCTGGCGTTCAACACGTCTCTCATCCAGGCCGCTCAGGCCCACAGCCAGTGGATGCTGGACACGAACATCTTCAGCCACTATGGCGCCGGCGGCAGTCGGCCCTGGGACCGGGCCCAGGCCGCCGGATACCCCTGCGGATCCGTGGGCGAGAACCTCTCCTGGCAGGGCACCACCGGCACGTTTGACATGACACAGTGGACCGCCGAGGCCCACGAGGACCTCTACGTGGACGCGCCCGTAGCCGACCGCGGACATCGAATCAACCAGTTGAACCCCGACTGGAGAGAGGTCGGCGCCGGCGTCCTCAGCGGCCTGTTCGTCCATGAGGGCACGACCTGGAACAGCCTGATGGTGACCGAGGACTTCGGCACGTGTGGCGGCCAGCGTTTCCTGACGGGTGTGGTGTACGACGACGGCCTCGTCCTCGCGGACGATTTCTACACGCCCGGCGAGGGGTTGGGCGGCGTCACCGTGACCGCCGTCCGCCGAGGCGACGGCGCGGAGTTCAGCGCCCAGACCTGGCCTTCCGGCGGCTATACGCTGCCGCTCTCGACCGGCACGTACGACATCCACGCTACCAATGACCAGGCGGTGACCCTGAATCTGGGCAGCGCAGAGATCGATTCGCAGAACGTCAAGGTGGACGCGGCTTCGGACTTCCAGCCCCCGCCGGCCCGGAACTGGTGGGGACAGGCCGACGGGCGGTGGGGCAATGCCGCCAACTGGTCCGCCGGCGTGCCGCCCGACCCAACCCACACGGCCGTGTTTGACCAAGGGGCGCCACATCAGCCTGCCCTGTATCAGGACGAGAGCATCCATGGCCTGGACTTCCGGACAACAGGTTGGACGATCTCCTGCAACGAGCATACGTTGACCATCGGCGAGGGCGGGATCAGTTTCGCCGGCGCCGGGGCGCCCACCTCGACCATCGACCTGGGCACGGGCAACCTGGTCATCGACTACGAGGGCAACAGCCCGTTCGACGACCTCGTGCCCTTGATCCAACACGGTTTCAACAACGTCGATACCGACGGTGACGGCTTCCCCAACCTCTGGGAAGGTACGGGCATCACGTCCAGCACCGCCGCCGCCGATTCGCACATCGTGACGGCCGTCGGCGTCATCGACAACAGCGATACCGAGACGGGCATCGGCGGCCTGACCGAGTTCGCGGGCGTGGCGGTGGACGAGACGAGCGTCCTCGCCGGCTACACGTGGGCGGGCGACGTAAACCTCGACGGCATCATCAACTCGAACGATTACGACCGCATCGACACGAACTGGATGCTGTGGTCACACGAGGGGAGAATGCCCGACGGCGGGTTCCGATGGGCCGTCGGCGACTTGAACTACGACGGCACCATCAACTCCAACGACTACGACTTCATCGACAGGGCCTGGATCCTCTCCGAAGGGGCGCCCTTGGCCGGTCCCGGCGCGCCGGCAGCGACTCTTGCCGGCCCGGATGCGGCGCCGCTTGCGGCCGCGCGACTGCAATCCGACCTGACGGATTCGCCCGAGGCGGCCATCCTGGCCGAGGGTTCCGATTCGCGGGCCGCAATGTACACGCTCCCCTTCGGGTCGCGGCTAAAAGTGGCGCGGCTAAAAGGGCCGTTTGTCGTTACCCAGCAACCGCCGTTCTCTGCGTTCTCTGCCGCCTCTGCGTTCTCTGCGTTGAAGGCTGTTGCCGTTCAATCCGCAATCCGCAATCCGAAATCCGAAATGGCCGCCTCCCCCGCGTGGTTGCCCACGGCGTCGGACTCAGGCGCCGGTCCGAACGGGTTTGCGACCGAGGCGGACCTCGCGGGCAGCGGCCTTCTCGACCCGCTCGCCCTGCCGGCCCTGAACGTGCGGCTGTGATCTGCGTTGAAGGGCGTTGTCTTGTGCCGTTCAATGCGAAATGCGCCATGCGCCATGCGCGCGCTCCCCTCCGGGTCGCGGCTAAAAGGGCATGAGCGCCTCTCTTCCACCCCTATTCCCTGTTTTTCGGCCGTTTTGTTAGAACTCTAACAAAATCCGGCCCCTCTCTCGATTTTGTTAGAGTTCTAACAACTTTTCGGGCCTTTGCGGCCGTCCGTCCGGCCTGCCATTTTGGCATGGGTGACTTACATCAATTTCGGCTCGCGAAAACGGCGTCAAAAAGGGGTCAAAAAGGAGCAAAAAGGACGAAAAACGATGAAAAAGGACAAAAAAGGACGAAAAAGGCGAAAGTTTTGCGTTACCTATCTTAACAAAAAACGGCCCAATCGCCCCTGACGGCCCAAAAACGCCGATTCGGACTCCAAAAAGCGCGTTTTCGGGGGTTTCGGCAAAAGGTGATTTGACGTAAGTCTTATGCAGCAGGACGAATGTCAGCGGCGGCCGCCGTGGGCCGGCTCAGCGCGACACGGGATAGCGGGGGCCGGCGCAGGATGCTGTGCGTTGGATGGGTACCGCGGTGCGGCCTACATCCTGGGGCGCTCCCCACATATTCCGGCACATTCGCTTGACAATCGCGATTCTTGTGGTATACATAGAGTGAGCGTCGAGGGTGACGTTCAAGGGCGCTCGGTTGTGTTGCGGGGCTGGACTCCGGAGACGGGGCCCGGCCCGATTTCTTGGGTTTGGGGTTGCAGGGGCCGGTCTCCGGCGGGGAAAGCCGGGGTGCGGCCTTTTGGCGTTGGTGGCGCGGTTACGAAACGGCTGCCGTGCATGGGCGGTAGCGGATTCTCAGACTCAGCGATTGGTCGCGGTCATGCTCGGGATGCGCGATCGGGTGTGACAACAGGCTGGCGACAGACAGGGGGCGTTCCCCTGCCTCGATAGGATCGTGGTCCGACGGGGGAGAAACAAGGAGCACAAGAATGAAACGGGCACAATGGATCATGTTGTTGCCGGCGATCCTGGCGACCGTTCTGGTTGCCGCGCCGGCGATTGCGCAGCCGCCGCCGAACTACCAAGTCGGCAACTTCGACGTGTACGCGTACTCGACCGACGGGACCCCGATCCCCGACGTGGACAAGAATTTTCACGGGCACCTCGGCACCAACTCGTGCTGGCAGGCCACCGCCGCCAACCTGCTGGGCGCTGCCGGGTACGGCAAGCCCCCCATACCGAACCCCACCGCCCAACAGCGAGCCGACCACATCTACACGCAACTGACCACCGACCTGGGCACCGCCAACATGGGCTGCGCCGACAAAGCGGTCAACTACTGGCTCTATACGTACGGCAAGAACCCCGCCTCGGCGGAATTCATGCCGGGCATCAACTACACCGACGTCACGAAGTGCCTGTTGCCGGTTCCGCTGGCGCCGTACGCGGCGCCGCCGGGCATAAACATCGGGTACAACTGGCTGCTCGACGAACTCAAGCGTGACCCGGGCCAGTACGTGGCCGTCCTCTTTGATGACCCGGCGCACTGCATGACGCTGGTGGGCGGCAACTACTGGAACAACCCGAACGGCAAGATCGACGGGAACAAGTCGATCTGGCACGACTCGGACGGGGCGATCCCCGGGCAACAGGGGCCCGGAGGCGGCGACAACCCGGACACCGTCACGCATCCGCCGCCCATCGGCGCGCTCACCGACGACGACGTCTACACCAACCAGCCGTGCGTGAACGGGTGGTGGACGCTCCTGGATTACTGGTCCGGGCCGACCAGCCACGCCGACGCTTACGTCACCCTCTGTCCGGGCCTGAACAAGCCGCAGGAGGCGATGGAGAATTACGACATCGCCTACTACATGCAGGCCGACCCCGTCGATGGCGACAACTTGCTCAATGATCCCATGTTCCGTATCGCGGGCGCCATGGCCGGCCAGGTCGGCGGGCCACAGTTCGTGGACGACGTCACACTGCTCGTCGAGAACCTCTTCGTTCCCGAGTGGCACAAGGAGGTGTACCTGCTGGTAGACTACATCGACCGCGTGGCCGGGCGGCAGGAAAACATCACCCTGCTGAGCGACGACGGGCGCACGTGGAACCCCACCGTGACGGCGTCGGCCGACGACGGGCAACTGCTGTTTGAGTGGGTGCTGGATTACCAGCCGGGCTGGGAAAAAATCAACTTCCCCGGCAACAAGTACAGCCTGCTCAACGGCGACGTGAAGGACTGGGACCTCTCGACGATCTGCGTCCCGGAGCCGGCGACGCTGGCGCTGCTGGCGCTGGGCGGCGTGGCGGCGCTCGTGAGACGTCGCAGGCGGTAACATTGGCCTGAACCGTGCTGGAAGCCTCGTTTCGTGCATCGGGCGGTCGCATGCGGCCGCCCGCTTTGTTTCGCGAGAGCAGTTCATCTTCGAGTCTACCAGGGCACTGCGCGGTGGGTCTCCCGACCCGCCGCGAGGCAGGCGTGCGGGCCGGCCACGTCTGCGCGGCAGGTCAGGAGACCCACCGCGCAAAGTAGTGCGTAGGCCGCGCGGCGGCCTACTTCCTCCGACATAACGCTTGACCTGCTCCGCGGGAACCGTCACCTTACGATAGGTTCTGCGCGCCGCGGCTGCAAGCGCGGCGCGCCGGCGAGACGAGCCCGCCGCGGAAGCGGCGGGGCACGTTCCCCGGCGCCGGCAGGAGGTGGCCATGATCGACCTTCGCAGCGACACCGTCACGCGCCCGACGCCCGAGATGCGCCGGGCGATGGCCGAGGCCGAGGTCGGCGACGACGTCCTCGGCGATGACCCGACCGTGGCACGCCTCGAACGCCGCACCGCCGACATCCTCGGCAAAGAGGCCGCCGTCTACATGCCCTCCGGCACGATGACCAACCAGGCCGCCATCCGGGCGTGGACCGAGCCGGGCGACGAGATCATCCTCGAGGCACAGGGCCACTCGTACTTCTACGAGTCGGGAGGGCCGGCGGCGCTGTCGGGCGTCATGTGCCGCCTCATCGAAGGGGAGCGCGGCCTGTTCACGGCCGACCAGGTGCGTGGCGCTCTGCGGCCGAAGAACGAGCACTTTCCGCGAACGAAACTCGTCGCAATCGAGAACACGCACAACCGCGGCGGCGGAACCGTCTGGCCGCTTGACCAGATCGCCGACGTGGCCGCCGCCGCACGCGACGCCGGCCTGAAGATGCACCTCGACGGGGCGCGACTCTGGAACGCCGCCGTCGCCTCCGGCACGCCGGAGAAGCAGTACGCCGAGCCTTTCGACAGCGTCAGTGTGTGTTTCTCGAAAGGGCTGGGCGCCCCGATCGGGTCGGCGCTGGCGGGGGGCGTCGAGTTCATCGCCCGTGCGCGACGGTTCCGCAAGATGTTCGGCGGCGGGATGCGGCAGGCGGGGATCATCGCGGCCGGGGCGCTCTATGCCCTCGAACATCACCGCCGGCGCCTGGCCGAGGACCACGCGGGCGCGAAGCGATTGGCCGAGGGCATCGCGCCGCTCGAAGGCATCGAGATCGACCCCGAGACCGTCGAGACGAACATCGTCGTCTTCGACGTGACGGGCATGCCGGCGGCGGAACTGGTGGAACGCCTCGCGGCGGTCGGCGTCCTCGTCCTCGCCCGCGACGCTCGGACCATCCGCGCCGTGACGAACCTGAACGTGACCGCCGCCCAGATTGACGAGGCGGTCGAAAAGTTCGCAGCGATCGTGAGCGGTGGGTGACGCTCCGCCGTGCGAGCCCGCCGCAGCCGGTTCGAGCCCGCCGCAGCCGGTTCGAGCCCGCCGTGGAAGCGGCGGGTTACGTTCGATCACGTTGGCACCCCGACCCGCCGAAACGAAACGCAAGGAGGCCCACCATGCGACACGTCGCCCTGGTGCTCGTTGGATGCTGTGTAACGCTCACGGCGGGGCCGCTGCACGGCGCGGCGCCCGTCGGCATCGCCGCGGCCTACCCCGGCGACCGCGGCATCGGCAAGGACACGCGGGTCCTGCTGCATGAGACGTTCGAGGCGGGCACGTTCGATAAGCAGAAGTGGCCCAGCATCTCGAACAAGGCGGAGGCGCTGTCGTTTTCGGACGACGCGCCGCCCGCCTCGGCCGGGAAGAAGAGCCTCCTGATGACGGCCAAACTGGGCGAGAATACGGGCGGGCACCTGTTCCGGCGGTTCAAACCCGGCGTCGAGACGATGTACGCGCGGTTCTACGTCAAGTTCGCCCCGGACTGCGACTACATCCACCATTTCGTGCACATCGTGGCGGAGAACCCGCCGACGCCGTGGCCGACCGGCGGCGCGGGGCTGTGCCCGAAGGGCGATAAGAAGTTCTCGACCGGCCTGGAACCGGCGGGCACGTGGAAGAAGTTCCCACCGCCCGGCGCGTGGAACTTCTACTCCTACTGGCACAAGATGAAACGCGCCGGCGACGGCAAATACTGGGGCAATTCGTTCATGCCCGAATCGCCGGTCGTGCCGCAGCGCGGCAGGTGGTACGCCATGGAGATGATGGTCCAGGCCAACACGGTCGGTGTGGACGACGGGCGGCAGGCGTTCTGGGTGGACGGCAAGAAGATCGGCGACTTCTCACGGATAGAGTGGCGGACCACGGCCGACCTCAAGGTCAACGCCTTCTGGCTCATGAGTTACATCACCGACCGGTGGACGAAGCACAAGACGAACCGCGTCTGGTTCGACGACGTGGTCGTCGCGACCGCCTACATCGGGCCGATACGGAAGGCGGCGAGGTAGCACCGCGCCGGTCGGACGGGGCAGGCGCATAGTTCCAGGCGCCTGCCCCGCCGGCTCTTATGAAGCCGTCTCAGGCTCTGAGCGGAGCCGAAGGGGTGTGACGGCTGTTGTTGCAGTTCCCGCCAGGGCCGGATGTTCCGTGCCCAAACCCTTCGAATCCCATTGGCGGCGTTTTCCATCTGGAACTCCGCCACCGCTTGCGCATCTAATGCGCGGGACACGTGGGCAGAAGTTATGCAAAGCCTGGCATGAGACGATCGACCAGGAAAAAACTGTGCGTGGCGATAGCGGTCGGGTTCGCACTGCTCGGGCTGTTAGCGTGGGGCTACACCATCGTCCGACGAAAGTGCCCTATCCCCTTGGCCGCCAGGGCCTTGCAGCATATCTTGAAAGAGTCGCCTACCCAGCCGATAACGGATGATATTCTTGAGTTGAACGCGAAGAGGAGCATGGCCGGTCTTGCGGAGGTGACCCCGCGGTGGTCGATAGCCCCAACCGGATTCGTTGTGTGCGACGGCCCGACCATACGCGTCCTGTTGGACGAGAGAGGTCAACCTGCGAAGGTGGTTCTTGGGCCGCAACGAGGGCGGCCGGCCGTTCCATGCACCCAGGAGTACGAAGTATCCGATGGCAGATTGAACGGAAGGTCGGCTGCGTGGTTGGGCGACTCCCTTTTGCTGAACAAGATCGAGACATACAGGGACAACCAACTTGAAGGTCTTGTCCGGTACTACTCTGAAGACGGCGACGTGATCGCGTCCTGTGTGTTTCGCGAAGGAAGACCCTGGAACGGCCGCATGCTCGATCGAAACGGATTCGAGATTACCTGGGACGTGTCTTACCGCAGCGGCGAGTTGGATGGGAAGGAAATCCAGTATAAGGACGGACAGGTCGAGCGGCTGCGCACGTTCAACGATGGCGTTCAGCACGGCCTTGAACGTCGTTACTACGACAGTGGCGCACTGATGTCCGAGACGATTTGGGTGGAAGGCGTCGTGCGGAGTAACCGCGGCTGGCATCGTAACGGCCGGATTGCGAGCGAGACCACCTGTGACGCTCAGGGCAGGATGCACGGACTGTACCGGATGTGGAACGAAGATGGCACGCTCTGGTTCGAACGGCCTCATAGGCACGGCAAGCAACACGGTCGTTACAGGAAACAAGGCCACTCGGACCACTGGTTCTGGAACGGCCAATCGTTAGGTGGAGGGGACTACGGCAAGAAGAGGTTTATGGCACTCTTGGCGGAAGAGGAATAACACCCTCAGACGGAATCCGGCGTGACGCGCGCCCGCCGGCGCCAACGATGATCGCCGCGCCTTGGCCGTCAGAGGTCGTCGGCCAAGGTCTTGGCCAGCGCGTCGAGCATCTCGCGATCGAACGCGTTCCGGCACGTGCGGCGAAGTTGCTCGACGAGTTGCCGCCCGCGGCCGTCCGGCAGGTGGCGCAGGACGGTCCGGCCGGCCCGGTGCGGGATTTCGGTCTGGCACTTGTTCGAGTAGGTAGCGAGCCGGACGCCGATGACCGCCACGGCCTCGTGGTCGTCGGAGGCCAGGAGCGTCCGGGTCGCCTGCTCCACGGCCGCGCGGTCGTATTCGCCCTTCTGCCGGGTGAACGCGAAACTCTCGTGGATGATGCGCTCCTGGGCCTTCAGCAATGCCTCGGGCACGGGGCGCTGCTCCTGCGCCCGGGCCATGCGGAACGCCATGGCGTACTCGCGCAGGTGGGCGGGCGAGGCCATGATCCGGCGAAGCAGCCGCATCGGCACCGTCACGTCGGCCTTCTGGCACGTGGTGAGCCAGAAGACGGTGCCATCGCCGCCGATGCTATCCTGGAGCCACTTCACATACAGCGGCCCGGCCTCGGGGGTCGGGTTGGCGCGGAGGGCCAACCGGACGCCCGCCGCCACCTCGGCGTCGGAGGCATGGGCGTGGGCGATGAGCCAGCGGACGACCGCCGGGTCGTCCGATTGGTAAAGGATCCATACAAGCGACTGGCGCTCCGGGTGGCGGTCGGCGATGGCCTTTTCGACGTACGGCAGGGCCTGCGGTCCGGCCCGGCCGAAAAGGTAGAGGCAAGTGTTGGCGGCGCGGCGGCCGGCGTCCTCCGCGAGCATGCCGCGCACGCACGCCACCAGAAAATCGTCGCCGCCGGCCAGGTCGAGTCTGACCGCCAGGTGGGCCCACGTGGAAAGGGGGGCGTACGCGAACCAGGCGTACCCGTGGCCGCGGCCCATGCAGGCCGCCTCCTGAACGTGCTCGCAGTACGTGGGGTCCAGTGGCATCTGCACCTTCAGGTCCGGCCCGGCGTCAGGATGCTTCGCCAGGGGGACCAGCCACACCTGGATGTGGCTGCGGAAGCGGTCCATGTACTGGAGGCGTTCGGCCGGGGGCAGTTGCATGAACCGCTTGCGCTGGGCGACGCCGTCTCTTGCCGACTGCCTCGCGAACCGGTCTTTCACCAGCCAGTGCTCTTGGCGGTAAGTGACCGTCAGCGCCGCGACGCCGCCCGCCAGTCGCAGGTACGCGGGGCCGGCAATGCGTTCGTACTTGCTGACCTCAAGAACGGCGGCCAGGCGGCCGACGGCGCGGCGGTCGGCCTCCGAGACGGGCCGCTCGGCGGCCGGGGCGGCCGGCTCCATCCGTTTCCACGACCGCACGTACGCGATGGAGAACGTGGAGGGCAGGTTCTTCTTCTCCGGCAGACCGAACCAGTCGGGCATCGTCTCGGAGTCAAAGTTCAGATGCAGCGGCTGGCGCCAGTGCGTGTTCTTCAGTGTCCGGACAACCACCCCGTCGAAATAGAAGGCGATCCGGTCCTTGTCCCACTCCAGACCATACACGTGGTAAGAGTCGGCCAGGTCGAACGCCACCTTGTGCTGGCCTGCCTTGGACCAGTGCCGCTTCTCGGTGGGCGTGCGGAAGACGTGGACGTTCATGTGGAGGGTCCGCTTGTGCTTGGGCGCCCCGCCGCCGATCTCGAAGACGTCGATCTCGGTCCACCATTTCGGGTCGCGCGAGTTGTAGAACCAGAAGGCGCTTGAGCCGCGCGAGGCCATCGGCCGGGCCTTGATCTCGAAGTACCCGTACCGAACGGTCGCCTTGCTCTTGACGGCGGCGGAGGTGAAGGTGTGGTAGCCGTCGGGGGCGCCCGGCACGTCCTCGGCCCGCATCGTCAGGTGGAGTTTGCCGCCCTCGACGCGAACGTTGGACGGGCGGAAGAGGGCGGGCTGGCGGCCTTTCCACTGGGGGTTGTGATCGTGCCACTTGGCCGGGTCGAGCCGCTTGCCCTCGAACTCGTCCGTGAAATCGGGCAGCGGCGCCCACTTGGCGTGGGACGGCGGGCCGAAGCCTTGGTCCTTTCGCGCGGCCGCCCTCTCCACCCCGGCCGAGACGCCGCAGGCGAGGCAGAACGAGAGGACCAGCGTCATCAGGGCGATGCGTGGTCTCATCGGCGGGCTCCTCGTGCGGCGCGGGCGGTCTTGCGAACCGTCGCTTGCGGTTGGTGTGACGGTTTGAGGAAGAGGTAGTAGAGGCGGCCTTCGTGCTTCGCCCGCCCGGCGAGTTGGCCGGCCTCATCGCCGACGCCGAGGTACAGGTCGCATCGTCCGGGGGCGCGGATGGCGCCGCCGGCGTCCTGGTCGAGGGCAAAGCCGCTCCAGGGCGCGAAACCGATCCGGGCGCCGAGCCGCACGGGCAGGTGGGTCGTCACGAACGCCAGGCAGGCGGCCGGGAAGATCGACTTGTCGGTCGCGACCGTCCGCCCCCTCGTCACCGGTTCGTTCAGGCACCCGCGCGGGCGACCGTCGGGGACCGGGGCGAAGAAGACGTACCGCGGGTTCCGCCAGGTGTACCGCTGGATGTCCTCGGGGTGGGCGTGGAAATAGCGGAGCATCTCGGGCAGGCCGGCGTACTTGCCGACCACCCCGTCCTTGACGAGTTCGGCACGCACGCTCCGGTACTCGTGGCCGTTGTTGGCGGTGTAGCCGTAGGTCTTGATGCGGCCGTCGGGCATCCGGATCTTTACGGAGCCCTGGACCTGGGCGACGTACGCCTCGAACGGGTCGGCCAGCCAGACGATCTCGTTGCCGGCGTACATGCCGGTGGTCTCGATGGTGCGGCGGTCGGGATACCGCTTCGAGGGCGATCCGTCTTCGAGTTTCACGAGGTCGGCGGGCGGCTTGTAGAGGGGGTGCCCGAACGCCGCCGCCCGGACGGGCGAACCGTTGAAGATAGGCGTATAGTAGCACGTCACCAGCACCGTGCCGCGCATGTCGCACCCGACCGACTCGTACACGTCGAACCGGCTGCGGACGGCCGCGCTCATCTGCTGGGGCGTCGCGCGGGAATCCAGGAGGGCGCGGAACGCCTTGAGGCTCTCGACCGCCTGGGCGTGCGTGATGCCGCAGCAGGGGTAGTGCTTGCGGCCGGACGGTTTGGCCAGGTAATGGAGGCTGTGGTCGATGGCCTCGCGAAGGGCCGTCGTATTGGCGAGGGCCTGGGTGAAGTTCGGCATCCGTTTCGGATCGGTGATCTTCCGCAGCGCATCCAGTCCGGGCGGCAGCGGGGCCTCGTAGTTTTTCGCAAGAGGAATCGCGGGGACCATGGCGGCCTTTTCGCAGCCGGCCGCCACAAGGGCGAGCAGGACGAGTGCGGCGGAGAAACGAAACGTTCGCATTGCGGACCTCCCGGAAGCACGGGTCACGTCCATCGGCGCGGCAGGGGGATTATGTGACCCCCGATGCGTCCTGTCAAGTCGAGCGCGGCCCCGAGCCCGCTGCGGCAGCAGCGGGAGATCTTCCCCGGCCGCCCTGCGTGGCGGTTCACTCCCCCCTGTAACGGCCCCAAAACGGGCTTTGGGGCGGCGATCTGCGTGAGTCGGCCCCGCTGCGGCGGGAAAACCCGTTGGATATCCTGCAAGGCACGCAAGATGCGAAATGTGCGTAGGACGGAAATCCCGAAAAAGAAACCAGAAAAAAGGGGGCCTCGATTTGACTTCGGCCGGACATAGGCTATATTTCCCTAGCGTTCGGGGGCCACAAAGGCTCCACGAGAGACGCTATGCGCGGGTAGTGCGCGCCCTGGGTCTTACGGGCAGGGCGGCGGTCCATATCACGTGCCTGCCCGGTTTCTTGTCCCTGACGCTGAGCGTTCCTGCCGGCCGCTGGGGTACGTGCGCATAAACGCTTGGGCGACGGA
>Ga0307427_1000963_pt1 | contig 15734 bp, 12 predicted proteins | sample SalMarWE160190MG_FD_202162 | JGI IMG/M metagenome (GOLD analysis project Ga0307427, IMG submission 202162) | Salt marsh sediment microbial communities from the Plum Island Ecosystem LTER, Massachusetts, United States - WE1603-190 | ecosystem: Environmental > Aquatic > Marine > Intertidal zone >... | reverse complement strand
CGGTGGAGCCGGAGATAAACAGGGTGACCGTGCCGTCTTTTAGATTCGTCTCGGATAGTTGCTGTTGCACTTCGGGCGTAATATCAATGATGTCGCAGTTTCCCTGGCTCTGCAGGCTTATATTCCTGGTAACTACCATTATTCTACCTCCCCCACCTTAAATATCGGTCAGTCTGTCCCAGAGCACCTCGTTTAAGCTAAATATAGGCCCGTCTTTGCAGACCTGCCTCAGACCGTTTATGGTCTTTACCGTGCAGCCGTAGCAGATGCCCAGCCCGCAGCCCATCCTCACCTCCAGGGAAACCTGTACCGGCTTATCTTTCAACTCCGTCATCGGCGCCATTGTCTTATACATCGGCAGCGGCCCGCAGGCAAAGAGCTGGTCGATGCCGTCGGTAAAATCGGGCAGCATGTCGGTTATCATTCCCTTTTCACCCCCGCTGCCGTCCTCGGTGGCGGTAACCAGCCTGGCTCCGGCGGGCAATAGCCTTTTCGGGTAAAGCTGCCCGGCGGTAGCCGCCCCCAGCAGCAGCGTTATCTCTTTCCCCCGTCTGATGGCATCCTCGGCAAGGAAAACCAGCGGGGCAATGCCGATGCCCCCCGCCGCCAGCAGCAGCTTTTTAGAGTCGGGGTAGATTTCATAGCCGTTGCCTAAGGGCCCCATCAGATCTATTTTTTCACCGGCCGGGCATTCGGACAGCCACCGGGTGCCCTTTCCCACCACATTAAACAAGAGGGACAGTTTATTCTCGTCGGTTCGGTGGATGCTTAGAGGTCGGCGCAGCTGGTATTCCGGCCCCTCCCCGCAGCGCACCATAACGAACTGCCCCGGGCGGGCACGGGAAGTTATATCAGGGCAGTCCAGCTGGATAAGGCAGGCTCCGGGCCTTATCTCCTCACTGGCGATAACGGCGGCTTCGGTCGGCTTCAAGCGGGTTCCTTTCTCCGGTAGTCCGGCAGCGGCTGGGCGCTGTATATCTGGCTCCCCATCAGCCGCACTTTTAAGGCGGCCTGGGCGGTATCCAGGGAGGTGAAGCAGGGTATGCGCCTCTCGGTGGCTGACCGGCGTATCTGGAAGCCGTCCCTTAGGGGGATGCGCCCGCCGGTGATGGTGTTGACGATGCCGCCCACTGTCTGGTCGTTGATAATATCAAGAACATTGGGGTGCCCCTCGCCCAGTTTCTTGGTTATCATGGTCACCGGCAGCCCGGTATGCTCAATCATGGCGGCGGTGCCCTCCGTGGCGTATAGCTTATAGCCTGTTTCGGAGAATTTCTTTATCATGGGCAGCGCCTCCGTCTTATCCCGGTCGGCGATGCTGAATAATATTCCTCCTTCGGGCGGCAGCAGCAGCCCGGCGGCCTGGAGCGCCTTGGCTAAGGCGGCATCGAAGCTGTAGTCGATGCCCATCACCTCGCCGGTGGACTTCATCTCCGGCCCCAGGTAGGTATCGACGCCCACCAGCTTGGACATGGAAAATACCGGGGCTTTAACGGCGACCAGCTTCTGTCTTGTCCACAGCCCGGTTTTATACCCCTGCGCTTTCAGGCTCTGGCCCAGCATAACTTTAGTGGCTACCTTGACCATGGGCACGCCGGTTACCTTGGAGAGGAAGGGGACGGTGCGGCTGGCTCTCGGATTCAGCTCTAATATATATACGGAAGACCCCTGGTTGTCACTGTCGGGCATGATGACGAACTGGATGTTCATCAGCCCCTTGATGCTTAAGCCCCGCCCTACCTTGACGGTGTAGTTAACGATGGTGGCTACCTCGGCTTCGGTCAGGTTCACCCCGGGGTAGACGGCCATGGAATCGCCGCTGTGGACGCCGGCCCTCTCGATATGCTCCATGATGCCCGGGATAAGCACATCCTCCCCGTCGCCGATGGCGTCAGCCTCGACCTCTTTACCTTCCATGTACTTGTCGATAAGCACCGGGTGCTTGGTGTCCAGCTCCAGGGCAAGCCGGATGTAGCGGTCAAGCTCGTTGGTGTCGTGGACTATCTCCATAGCCCGCCCGCCCAGCACGTAGCTGGGGCGCACCAGCACCGGGTAGCCGATGTGCTCGGCAACGCTGAGGGCTTCCTCCCGCGAGGTCACTCCGGCCCCCGGCGGCTGGGGGATATCCATCTCGCTCAAGAACTCCTCAAAGCGGCGCCGGTCCTCGGCAAGGTCGATGGCTTCGGCGCTGGAGCCGAGCAGGGGCATGCCGTTGTGGGACAGCGGCTCGGCTAAATTAATGGCGGTCTGCCCGCCGAACTGGACTATTGATGGTGGCGCCCCGCCGTTGCTGTTTTCGTTTTCCAGTATGTCGCGCAGGCTCTCCTCGTCCAGGGCTTCAAAGTAGAGGCGGTCGCTGGTGTCAAAGTCGGTGGATACCGTCTCCGGGTTGGAGTTGACCATGATGGCTTTGTAGCCCGATTCCTGTAGCGCCCAGGCGGAGTGGACGCTGCAGTAGTCAAATTCAATCCCCTGCCCGATGCGGATAGGCCCGCTGCCGATGACTATCGCCTTGTTTTCGGTAAGCGCTTGAGCCTCGTTCTCCTGCTCGTAGGTGCTGTAGAAATAGGGGGTGCTGGCGTCGAACTCGGCGGCGCAGGTATCGACTATCTTGTAGACCGGGCGGATATTCCACTGGTGGCGCTGTTCCCTTACCTGGTCGGGCAGGCGGTCGGCTAATGTGCCTATCTGCCCGTCGGCAAAGCCCAGCCGCTTGGCTTGCAGCATAAGCTCCGGGGTCAGGGGCTGAGACAGCAGCGTCTTTTCCATGTCGACGATGTTCTGCAGTTTGGTGGTGAACCAGAGGTCAATTTTAGTGCGCTCGGACAGCGCTTCCGGCGTTATCCCCCGCCTCAGGGCGGCCATCAGCACCCACAGCCTCAGGTCGCTGGGTTTTAAGGGGTAGGCATTGATATCTTTGTCCAGCTCCCAGCCCGGGTCCTCCCAGAGCAATGACCTGTTGCCGAACTCCAGGGAGCGGACCGCCTTCTGCAGGGCGGCTTCAAAGCTGCGGTCGATGGCCATCACCTCGCCGGTGGCTTTCATCTGGGTGCCGATGATGCGGTCGCCGGAGGCGAACTTGTCAAAGGGCCAGCGGGGAATTTTGACCACCAGGTAGTCCAGCGCCGGCTCAAAGGCGGCAAGGGTCTTGCCGGTTACCTGGTTGCGGATTTCGTCCAGCCGCTTGCCCACGGCTATCTTGGCGGCGACACGGGCGATGGGGTAGCCGGTGGCTTTGCTGGCAAGGGCGGAACTGCGGCTGACCCGGGGGTTGACCTCGATGACATAGTAGTTCTGGCTGTTGGGGTCGAGGGCGAACTGTATGTTGCAGCCCCCCTCAATCCCCAGTGCCCGGATAATCTTCAGGCTGGCCGTGCGCAGCATCTGGTACTCTTTGTTGGTCAGGGTCTGGCTGGGGGCGACGACGATGCTGTCGCCGGTATGCACCCCCATCGGGTCGAAGTTCTCCATATTACACACGGTGATGCAGTTGTCGGCGGCGTCCCGCATCACCTCGTACTCTATCTCCTTCCACCCCACCACCGATTTCTCCACCAGCACCTGATGAATAGGGCTGGCGGCTAATCCGGACGCGGCTATGGTGTCCAGCTCCTTTTTAGTAAAGGCCATGCCGCCCCCCGTCCCCCCCAGGGTGTAGGCGGGGCGGATGACCACCGGCAGCCCGATTTCTCTGGCCGCCTTGCGGGTGTCTTCCAGGCTTTTGGCGGTGGCGCTTTGGGGCACCGGCTCCCCGATTTTAGCCAGCAGCCGCTTGAACAGCTCGCGGTCCTCGGCGTCCCGTATCGTCTGTATGGGCGTGCCCAGGCTCTTGACATTATATTTATCCAGGATGCCGGCGTCGGCAAGGTCTACGGCTAAATTAAGCCCGGTCTGCCCGCCAAGTGTCGGTAGAAGCCCGTCAGGGCGCTCACGTTCGATAATGCGCCCCACCATCTCCACGGTGAGGGGTTCTATATAGATAGTGTCGGCGATGCCCTCATCGGTCATTATAGTGGCCGGGTTGGAGTTGACCAGTACCGAGGTCACCCCCTCTTCCCGCATGGCTTTGCAGGCCTGGGTGCCGGCGTAGTCGAACTCGGCGGCTTGGCCGATTACTATGGGCCCCGAGCCGATGATTAAGACTTTTGACGGTTTTTGGGTCAAGATTTATGCTCCTTTAATATAAAGACACTATTTTGCTAATCCAAAAGTAGCAATCTTACGTAGTATGTTCCCTGCTTTTTTCCTTCTATTGGTCTTATCAATTTCATCAAGAGCGAAACTGTATAAGTGTCTTCTTAAACCTTGCCTCCAATTATGCCCCTGCCATCCATGCATTTTGCCGATATCGTGAGACAAACTTACCACATACCCGTATAACTCACGCTTAAAGCTATTCCAATCAAAGACGTCAGCTCTTACGTCTCGGTAATACTTTTTGATGTATCCTCTTAACCTCGACTTTGCCTCGTCAACAGTCAATTTTTTACTCATCTTTTTCTATCTCTCTCCCTCCCCCCTCTCGCCTTTCGCCTCTTCCCATACTCACCCACCCTCTTTTTATCTTTTCCCGCCCGCCGCCCTTGTGGTAGGGCTTTCAGCCCTTTTTACCTCTCCCCACCTTCAAAGGTGTTGGTAAAGAGGTCTAACCTCTTAGGGTGGGCAGGGTGGGAAGTAACACTTACTCTAAAAACCCTTCCCCCACTCCTACTCCCTTATAAACTCCACGTTGGCTTTTCGCTTATACTGGCTCTCGATGAGCCGCTCGTAGTAGCACAGAAAGGACATGCCGGCGATGTACAGCTTGTAGACGGCCGGTATCGACCAGGCGTCCATCCAGTTAATCAGCTCGTCAAACTTGACGATGGCGTTGAGGCGGGGCAGCTGTCCCTCCTCTATAACCATAATGACCTTGCGGTAGTTAAATTTCCGCGCCTGGGCGAGCTTGTCCTTGGCCTCGATGATGCTGCCGCCTATCTGGATTTCTACAGCGACCTCGGGGTTTTTGCCCCGCAGCCAGGCAACGTCCAGCTCGACGGCATGCTCCGGCGTCACCCGGTGGCCCGTGTAGGCGTTGTAGCCCATACGGCTGCCGATGGTTTCCAGCATCTCACCGAGGCGGTCGTGCAGGCTGTTCTTCTCCAGGGGCAGTTTCATGATGGCGTGCTTGGCTTCCTCCTCGGTGAGGTAAACATTGGGCGGCCGGGGCGCTTTCAACAGCTTCCTCATCTCCGATTCAACCAGCCCGAAGTCCTCCTCGGGTATCTCGATAAGCCCCTGCTGGAAAGCCAGCCCCCACTTGGTCGCTTTCTGCCGGGGGGTGATAAAGGTCAACTGCGGCACCAGCTTTTTGACGTCCAGCATCTCGCTGTCGGCCAGGACGAGCAGGGGGCGCGTTTTAAAGCGGCAGGGCCAGGTGTCGCTGTCTTCCGGCCATACTTTGTTCTTGTCGTCGTAGTAGTATTTGGAGGTGGCTTCGCAGATGGCGGCAAAGCGGTAAAGCCCCTCGACATAAGCCAGCACCTTATCCCCGGGCTGTACCTGCCTGACCCGTTTGCGCAGGTGGTTGCTGAAGCCGGCAACGGGGAAGTTTATCTTGCGGTTGGCCTCGAGGTTTTTCTGGCTGGTTATGCCTATCCAGTATTTACCCATTCTTCACCATTCCCACAAACTGCTCGAGCAGGTAGGTGCTGTCCCAGGGTCCGGGGGAGGCTTCGGAATGATATTGTATGGAGAAGATGGGCAGCTCTTTATGGCGCAGCCCCTCCACGGTGTCATCGTTTAAATTTATATGGGTGACCTCCAGCCCATCCTTAAGGGTGTCCGGGTCGACGGCGTAACCGTGGTTCTGGGCGGTGATGTAGACCTTGCCGGTGGCTAAATCGCGCACCGGGTGGTTGCCGCCGCGGTGGCCGAATTTCAGCTTAAAGTTGCTGCCGCCGAAGGCGCGGGCGATTAGCTGGTTGCCCAGGCAGATGCCCATCATCGGCTTCTTGCCCACCAGCTCTTTAACGTTAGCCACGATGTAGTCCAGCAGGTCGGGGTCGCCCGGTCCCGGTGATAGCAGTATGCCATCGGGCTTTAGACTTAATATATCCTCGGCTGATGTGGTGCAGGGGACGGCGGTGACGGCGCAGCCGTGCTGGCGCAAAATTCGCAAAATATTGTATTTCAGCCCGCAGTCCAGGACGACGATATGGTGCGTGGCAGGCGGTCCTTCCGGCTGCCACTTATAGGGGGCGTCGGTGGTTACCTGCTGGACGAAGTCGGTCGCCCCGTAGTCGGGCAGGCTTTTGAGCTTTTCCAGCACCTGCTGCGGGGTCTTTTCGGCGGTGATATAGCCCATCATAACGCCGAATGAGCGCAGTTTGCGGGTAATGGCGCGGGTGTCAACGCCGCAGATGCCGGTTATATTGCTTTCGGCAAGGTACTGGTGGAGGGTCTTATTGCTCAAATAGTGGCTGGGCTGGTGGCACTCCTCCCGCACCACAAAGCCCCTCACCTGGATTTTCTTCGACTCGAAGTCTATCTCGTTGATGCCGTAGTTGCCGATTAAGGGGTAGGTGGGCACGACAATCTGCCCCGCATAGGACGGGTCGGTGAGCATTTCCTGGTAGCCGACCATGCTGGTGTTGAAGACTACCTCGCCGTAGGTGTCAACCTCGGCGCCGAAGCAGTCGCCTTCGTAGGTCGAGCCGTCGGCTAATACCAGTATTGCGCGTTTAGTCATTTTAGTATCCCTATCCCCCTGTATCCCCCTTCCCCTTATCAAGGGGAAGGGGGAAGAACTTTCTAAAAGAGGGGGCTTCGCCCCCTCTTAAACACCCCTTTTTAACTCCCCTTTCCCCCCCACCCAATAAAGAGATTGAATAGAGGTCTAACCTCTGTAGGGTGGGAGGGTGGGAAGTAAAACTCACTCTGGAAGCCCGTCCAAGCCCTATCCCTTATCCCCCCGATATTGGTAAGATTACTCATTTAATAGACTCATCTTTATATACAATATTTCCCCCGTATATAGTTACCATTACCCTGCCCTTGAGCTTCTCCCCGTCGAGGGGGGTATTCTTGCCCTTGGAGGCAAATTCACCGGTATCCACCGTCCACTCCCGGTTAGGGTCAAATATAGTAACATCGGCGGTGGAGCCAACAGCCAGGGTGCCCAAGCCCCCGCAGCTTTTATCAATAATCTTAGCCGGCGCGGCGGTGAGCTTGGCGATAAGTGTAACCATGTCCAGTTCTTTCCGGTGCACCAGCCCCATCAGGCTGGCAAAAGCGGTCTCGAAGCCGCTGATGCCGAAGGGGGCAAGTTCAAACGGCTGGCGCTTCTCGGCTTCGGTGTGGGGGGCGTGGTCGGTGGCGATTATATCTATGGTGTTATCGTTAAGCCCCTGAATCAGGGCTTTGATATCCCGTTCGGTTCTCAAGGGCGGGTTGACCTTGGCGCCGGTGCCGTGGCTCTTGACTCTTTTCTCGGTGAGGGTGAGGTGGTGGGGGGTAGCCTCGGCGGTGACCCGCACGCCCTTTTCTTTAGCCCGGCGGATAAGCTCGACCGCCCCTTCGGTGGTGGTGTGGGCGATGTGCACCCAGCCTCCGGTCAGCTCGGACAGGAGCAGGTCGCGGGCAACGATGATATCCTCGGCGGCGTTGGGGGTACCCTGCAGCCCCAGCCCGGCCGATGTCTCGCCTTCGTTCATCTGCCCGCCCCGGCTTAAATCGGTATCCTCGCAGTGGTCGATGACGGGCAGTTTGCAGAAGCGGCTGTATTCCAGCGCCTGGCGCATCAGCGGGGAGTTCTTCACCGGCTCGCCGTCGTCGCTGAAGCCGATGACCCCGGCGGCGGCCAGCGCGCCCATTTCGGCAAGCTCTTCCCCCATCCTCCCCCGGGATACACAGCCGATGGGCAGCACCCTGATTATACCCTCGGTTGCCGCCGTGTCTTTAACAAATTCAACGGTGGCTTTGTTATCGAGGGGCGGCTCGGTGTTGGGCATGCAGCCGACGGTGGTAAAGCCGCCTCTGGCGGCGGCTCTGGTGCCGGTGGCGATGGTCTCTCTCCCCTCAAAACCGGGCTGCCTCAGGTGGCAGTGCAGGTCGATAAATCCGGGGCAGACAATCAGCCCCTTAGCGTCAATAACATCATAATCAGTTTGGGGCGGGCTTTCTTTGCCCCGCCCCACCCAGGCTATCTTGCCCCCGGCAATGAGCAAACTGCCGGGCTCGTCCCGCTTCTGGCCCGGGTCGATTATCCGGCCGTTTTGAATAAGCAAGGGCTTCATAATTATTCCTTGCCGCCCGCCCCGGCGTAGTGGCTGGGCTTAAAGCCCTGGGCTCTGGCGTCGCCGGCAGAGTTAAAGATAAGCAGGTTCTCTGTTCTAATTTTAGTTGACCAGTGGCTGTCAGCGCTATGGTACTTTTTACTATCCAATTTACCCTCATGCCAGTCGGAGCTGGCAACATACTGGGGGTAGACCTCGTGCTCGCAGTAGGCGCACCGCAACACCAGCGGCCGGCGGCCTACTATCTTAAATTCAGGCTTGATATAGTTGGCTTCGGTCTTCTGCACCGAAACACACCTCGGGTTGGCGCACTTCACCCCGAACCGCCGCTGGTAGAGCGGATACTCTTTAGGCTGCAGGAAGGGCTCTTTCTCCTCGGCGATTTTAGCTTCCTGGCTCCCCAGCAGCAGGGCCAGCAGCGCCATCCTCACCGGTACCCCCCACCCCGCCTGTTTGAAATAGGTGCTCCTGGGGTCGCTGTCTATCTCGCGGGCAAGCTCGTTGACCCGGGGTAGGGGATGCAGGACCATGGTCTTCTTAAACTCCCGTTCTTTAAGCAGCTTCTTGTCCACCACCGGGTATTCCTTCTTTAATTCCTCACCCTCCTCGTCGGCGGCAAGCCTCTCCAGCTGCAGCCGGGTAACATAGAGGGCATCAACCCCCTCCTCCAGCTCAACCTGGGCGCTGACGCTGGGGATGTTGGCCAGTTGGTGGGGCTTGCTCGGTGTTATGTAGATGGCGTCCAGCGGGAAAAGCCGCTGTTTCACTTTGTTATTCAAATTGGCGTACCTTTCCAGCCGTCCGGTATACTCGCTGCCCAGCTTGTTCATGACATGCTCGGGTAGCTCCAGCCCCGGCCCGGGGCGGAAGAGAATGGTGGCACCGAACCGTGCCAATGCGTAGACCAGCGAGGGCACGGTGCGCCCGTGCTTCAGGTCCCCCCACAGGGCTATCCTCAGTCCCCGGATGGTCTGCCTTTCCTTCTTGATGGTGTACAGGTCGCAGAGGGTCTGGGTGGGGTGTTCATGCCCCCCGTCCCCGGCATTGATTACCGGCACCCCGGCGTAGTCGGCGACCACCCTGGCGGCGCCCTCCCAGGGGTGCCTTATGACGATGATATCGGCGTAGTCCCCGATAACCCGGGCCATGTCGGCGATGCTCTCCCCCTTGGAAAGGGAGGTGGCTCCCACATCGGAGGCGGTAATGACGCTGCCCCCCAGCCGGTGCATGGCTGATTCAAACGACAGCCGCGTCCGGGTGCTGGGTTCAAAAAAGAGGCTGGCCATAATCTTGCCCTGGCACAGCCCGTGCTGCTTTTCCCTGGAGCTGGCCATCTTGTCGGCAAGGGAGAATACGGCCTCTATCTCGCCCTTGGATAAATCGTCTATGGTTACCAGATTTCTATTGGCTAGAGTCATGGCGCACCCTCTTTTGTGATATTGCTGTCGGCGGTGATGGCTACCTTGTCCACGCCGTCGGTCTCTTTCAGCCTGACCTGTATGTCCTCGTGCCGGGAGCTGGGTATGTTCTTGCCCACATAGTCGGCACGAATTGGCATCTCGCGGTGGCCCCGGTCTATAAGCACCGCCAGCTGGATTAGTCTGGGACGGCCCCGGTCTATGAGAGCATCCATAGCTGCCCTGGCGCTGCGCCCGGTAAAGAGGACATCGTCAACCAGTACCACGGCTTTGCTGTCAATATCTTTAGGGATATCGGTCTTCTTGACCACCGGCTGCGGGTTGAGTGAAGACAGGTCGTCACGGTAGGGGCTGATGTCCAGGGCGCCTACCAGTACCTTTACCCCGGCAAAGCTCTCGATGCTGGCGGCTAATCTTTTGGCCAGGGGCACCCCCCGGGTGTGCATCCCGATGAGCATTACCTGCTCGATGACCTTGTTGCGCTCGATAATCTCGTGGGCGATGCGGGCAAGGGTACGGCGGATATCCTCCTGGGTCATTATGGTTTTTTCGGGCATAAAATTAACCCCTTGCTCTGACTGGCAAGGGGTCTTGCTACTCTGGTTCTGTTATTTCCTTGCCAGCCTCTCCGGACCGGCTTAAAGGTTATTATTTTTTAAGCTCCTAACTAAACATTATAGCAGGTTTTTCGGGCGGGTGCAAGTTTTCGAATTCAGGGGGTTTTTAAGCCCTGTTTTCCCCACCCCCCAATTTTATCTATTCCCGCCCGCCGCCCTTTTATGGAAACGGGCTGGCGCTCTTTTTGCCTTACTCCATTCTAGCACTTTTATTTATCCTGCCATACCTGCCCTCATTGGAGATTGACAATAACATATCACCTATATACTATTACTTATAAGGGCCAAAGGAGGTGAGGGAGTTGAGCAACGATACTGAAGATTCCAAGAATCGGTGGGCAGTCGGTGGAGTGCTTATTCCGGCGGGTTTGTTTATTGGTATGGGGCTTGGTTGGGCGCTGGGCTACCTTGTGCAGGGTCTTTTAGTTGGTTTGGGCGCCGGTTTTCTGGGTATGGCAATAGTGCGGCTTACAACCGGCAAATAGCGGAATTTCTTTACAGGAGGTGCATGTCATGGAAAGCAGCTTTGTGCAGCGTATCGAGCGTATCGATTACTACTATACCGTGGTTCCCAATAAGGTTGGAGCGGGTGCCGGGGTTTTCAAGGCGCTTAAGGCAAAAGGTGTTAATCTGCTTGCTTTTAATGGTTTCCCACTGAACGCGAAGAGTAGTCAGCTCGACCTCTTGCCGTCCAGCGGAGATGCCCTGGTTGCGGCGGCGCAAAAAGCGGGTATTAAGCTGGTGGGGCCGAAGGTTGCTTTCCTGGTCTCGGAGTGGGAGCACCTGGGCGGTGTCGCCGACATACTCAGCAAGCTGGAAGAGGCAGGGGTCAATGTCACCGCCATGCAGGCTATAGACACCGGCGACTGGCGTTATGGGGCCGTTATCTGGGTTAAGCAGCACAATGTTGCCAAAGCTGCCAAGGCGTTGGGGATTTCTTAGAGTACGTTTTTCTTCCCATACCCTCCCGCCCTCATAAGCTGCGCTTCTAGCACTTGCTGGGAATATGGGGGGAAAGTTCGTTAGAAAAAATGTTAGCAGATACTATTAATTTAACTTGTTGTTTGGGTTAAAGGTTTCTGAGATATTTGTTGAGCAAAAGACAGCTAGACAGTAATAAAGAGAATAATTAGAAAAATAATTTGAGTTAGGAATCAGTTTCTAATTTTATTCCCAGATGCATTCGTACGTGGTTTTGAATAGGCTTAAAAAGATTGGTCTTTATATCTTCAAGAATACCTTCTCTGAAGAATGTTTGATTGTAACGGGCTTGCCAACTACGGTCAGATAGCTGAAAATATTCCTTTTCAATAGGAAGTAAGGCTTTGCATTGCAAGACGGCATCTTTACGTTTGTGATGGCTACGAGGGTCTCGTAAATCATCCGGCAAAGAAGCATCTTGGCTTAATACCGCATCTACGTAATGAAGCGAGGAATAAAAGAGAGTAACCACTGCCCACTCGTTAAAAGTTGATTTATCTAAATCATATTTTCTATAAAATCGCTCGTTTCTTTTCGCTTTGGATATGTGGAAGTTATGGTCTTGGTTCTCGTGGATTTTTATGTTATTAGTAGTCATCTTTGCCAAACGAGCTTAGCACTTGGCGGCAAAATATTTTCCAACTCTTGCCTGTGATGAAACTCGGAAAGGTTCAATACGTGGAAGTCAAGTGCTGAAGTACTCCCAATTTGTCTGTATATCTTAATTTGGGCCTCGTATATTGGTTCAAGCAGTGTACTATCGAATGGTTCGGTATCTACAATAGTCCAACACACTAAACCATTTGTGGCTTCAATAATATATATTTTCTCTACAATTTCAATTTTACTAACCATTTCAACATAAGCATTACGCAAGTTATCATAGGAAGATTCTGATATCTGGCGGGTATATTGTCTCTGCCTAATTTCATTCGTTAGTTCATCAATGGCTTTATTGGAAGATTCTAAAGTTTTAGTCAGGGATTTAACTTTTAGCTTTAGAGTATCTACTTCCTCGTGTAATTCGGCAATATCGTCTTTAAATTGGGGGGGTGGGAAAGTACGAGTTTTTGATAACATTTCGAGCCAAATATCCGAGGCAGAATACTTAGATACGTTAATATCAAATGACGAGCGCAACGCAGACAAGATATCCTTTTCTGGTACATCAAATAATCCACTAGAACGACGACTAGAAAGTTGACGTATTTTTTCAGCCTCTTCCATAACACTAGCCCCTTTTCTTGTAGGTCTATCTGGCATTTATCACTCCTTAAAGATAAACATGTCGGATATATCAACTGCCCTATTTAATATATTATTGGCCAGATTGCTATCAATTTTCGATGAATATTTGAATATAATATTCGCAATTATTACTCCTTGTGTTGGAGCTTCCAAGAATACGTCATATTTAGTTTCTGAACCATCTGACTTAACAAAATGCATGCCTTGAATTCTATCGAAAGGCATATCTGGTAGTTCGAAAGGTTTTTGTGGTAAATGGACTATTGATTTCGCGCGCAATTTTTTTCCGAATTGGAATGAAGCTCTACAATCAAAAGTAACTTGCTGATTAATAGGAAATGAAAGATTAACAAGCTGAGAGATTCGAGCCCGATTTTTACCGATCTTTCTACCCTTTTTAGCCTCATACATAAATCCAACATCAGATTGAAGTGTTTTTTCATCCGCCTTGAACACCCATGCTACAGCATTATGATTTTCATAAGACTCAAAAAATGAGTTATCGCCATCAGAATCTGGAGTTGATAGTTTTTGAATCTTAGCTATCAAATCAGTTGTCAAGGTTATTTTTGATGAGAACTCTAAGTTAGCAACATTATGAGCTTTAAGATTTATTTGCATAATATGTATTATAAATTCTTAAGAATACTGGGGTTTAATTCAACTATAATTGAATGTTAGCCTTTGTTTATGCCCTTGTCAATAGCCCATAGTCACTATTATTCAAAGTCGTTAAATTAGTTATAAATTTTATGCCTTTTGGCAATTGTTAAGTTCTAAATAATCCCCCCTTCCTCCCCCCATCTCTTTACCACCAGCCCTCCACCAGTTATAATAGGGCGGTACCCCTTTAAGCCCCTGTATATAATAAGGTAGCCGGAGGTGCAACTTGGCGGCTTTATATGTGACCTCGTTAAAGGCGGGTGTGGGCAAGACGGCGGTGTGCGCCGGGCTGGCTAAGCACCTGGATGGAGACGGCAGGAAGGTGGGTTATTTTAAGCCGATGGTGGCTGATATCAGGGAGAAGGCGGTTGTGGATAGCGACGCCGCGTTCATCAGGAAGGTGCTGAGGCTTAAGGAGGCGGCGGCTGACCTGTGCCCGGTCATCGACAGGGGCGGCGACCTGACCCGTAATATTAAGAAGGCGTATGATAAGGTCGCTAAAGGCAAGGACGTGGTTATTGTCGAGGGCGTCTGGCGCCTGAGGCCCGGGGCGAAGCCGGTTGAGGCGGCTCAGGAGGTGGTAAAGGCGCTTAAGGCTAAGGTTATTGTCGTCGAACCGTATACCGCGGAGCTGGCGGAAACCGATTTGTCGGCAAAGTATCGGGGCTTCGGTGAAAGCCTGCTGGGCGTGGTGGTCAACAGGGTGCCGGTAAGAAGGCTGGAGGCTCTCTCGGAACGGTTCTCCTCCGGGGCGGGTGGGGCGGCGGTGCTGGGTCTGCTCCCCGAAGACAGGGTGCTGTTCGGGCTGACGGTAGGGGAGATTGCCGAGCGGGTCGGGGGCGAAATACTTAACGATGCCGCTAAATCGGGAGAGGTGGTGGAGAACTTTATGCTGGGGGCGATGGTTGTCGACGAAAGCCCCCTCTACTACGAACGCCGGGCTAACAAGGCGGCGGTATTGCGGAGCAACCGCCCCGATATGCAGCTGGCGGCTCTGGAGACCTCGACACGCTGTCTGGTTCTTAGCGGCGGCGTGGAGCCGACCTACCCGGTCATTACCAGCGCTAAAGACAAGGGCATCCCCATAATCCTCACCCAGGGCGATACCAATTCTGTGGTCAACACCCTGGAGATAGCTCTGGGCAAGCCCCGCTTCAACCAGCCCAAAAAGCTGCCCCACCTCCTCCAGATAATGGAACACCACTTCGACTATAGAGCGGTAGAGCAGGGGCTAAATCTCAAATAGCTTGACATAACACTAAAAACAATCCCCAAACTACCCCCCCCGATTTGTTACCCGTAATATTTTTCAGCCTTTTTTTGAAGCTAATCAGCTTTGTTAAGCCTCGGCGCCAATGTTATAATGAGTTAGATGGATATTCTGGCTGAGCTTAACCCGGCGCAGAGGGAAGCGGTAGAAGCAATTGAAGGCCCGGTGCTGATTCTGGCCGGGCCCGGCAGCGGCAAGACCAGGGTTATCGCCCACCGGGTAGCCTACCTTATCAAGGTCTGTGGAGTCAGCCCCCACCGCATTATGGCGGTTACCTTCACCAATAAGGCCGCCCGGGAGATGGTGGAAAGGCTTAAACGCCTTATCGGGGAGAGGATGGTCGGCGACCTGACCATCGGAACTTTTCACGCCATCTGCGCCCGCATCCTGCGCCAGGCGGGCAAGGCTATAGATGTTGACTCCCGCTTCGTCATCTACGACGATGAAGACCAAATCAGCCTGCTTAAAAGGGTTATCCAGGAAATAGGCCTCGACCCCAAGCAATATGCCCCCAGGGCTATATCCTCGGCTATTTCGGCGGCTAAGAGCGGCACCGTAACCCCCCAGGAATATATAAAGAGCACCAGGAGCTATTTCGAGGAGGTGGTGGGGCGGGTCTATGAGCTTTATCAGGCAACGCTGACCGAGAGCAATGCCCTGGACTTTGACGACCTGCTGATGAAAGCAGTCCAGCTGTTTAGAAGCAGTCCGGAGACGCTGGCTAAATACCAGTCCCGCTATTTACATATACTGGTGGACGAGTTCCAGGATACCAATCTGGTTCAGTACGAGCTGATAAAGCAGCTGGGCGGAAATACGCATAATATCTGCGTGGTTGGCGACCCTGACCAGTCCATCTACTCCTGGAGGTTCGCCGACCTGCGCAATATCCTCAGCTTTGAAAAGGACTACCCCGAGGCGAAAGTGGTCCTATTAGAGCAGAACTACCGCTCTACCCGGCTCATCCTGGAAACGGCTTCTCACGTAATCTCGGCCAATCAGCAGCGCAAGCCCAAGAAGCTGTGGACGGATAACGAAGCCGGCGAGATGACCAACATTGTCGAGACCTACACCGAGCAGGAAGAGGCCCAGTTCGTGGTCAGCGAGATAGAGCGTCTGGTGGAGGGGGGCAAAGCTAAGCTGGGCGACTGCGCTGTAATGTACCGCACCAACGCCCAGTCAAGGGCTTTAGAGGAGGCTTTTATCCGCTACGGGACCCCCTATAAGCTGGTGGCTGGCACCCGCTTCTACGAGCGTCGGG
>Ga0307427_1000962_pt1 | contig 15755 bp, 9 predicted proteins | sample SalMarWE160190MG_FD_202162 | JGI IMG/M metagenome (GOLD analysis project Ga0307427, IMG submission 202162) | Salt marsh sediment microbial communities from the Plum Island Ecosystem LTER, Massachusetts, United States - WE1603-190 | ecosystem: Environmental > Aquatic > Marine > Intertidal zone >... | reverse complement strand
GTCCGCGACAAAATAGCGACCGGTGGCATGGCCATCATCTACAAGGCCTACGACCCGTCGCTCGACCGGTACGTTGCCGTCAAGCAGATTGCGCCCCATCTGGCGCAGGACCCCCGCTTCTTCGAGCGGTTCCGGACCGAGGCCCAGACACTGGCCAAACTCTCGGCCACGCAGGCCAACATCGTCAACGTCCACGAACTCATCCAGGAAGGCGGGCAACTGTTCCTCGTGATGGAGTGCGTCGAAGGGACGACGCTGCGGGTTCTGATGGAGCGCGGCCCGGTGCCGCTTCAGACGGGTCTGGGCGTGCTTCTGTCGACGGCCCTCGGCCTGAAGGCCATGCACGCCCGGTCCATCGTCCATCGTGACCTCACGCCCTCGAACATCATGATGGCCAAGGACGGGGCACTGAAGATCACGGACTTCGGCCTCATCGGTCATTCGGGCGGCAAGACCAGTTTGCCGATGGGGACGACCAGGTACATGGCCCCCGAGATGTTCACGGGCGCGCCGGTCGATGCGCGGGCCGACCTGTACAGCCTGGGGATGATCGCGTACGAGATGTTCGTCGGGCCGGAGAAGTTCGCGGAGGTGTTCCGGGACGTTCTCCGCGACGAACGGGCCCAGCAGGTCCGGTGGATGCACTGGCACTCGAACCCGGCGCTGAAGGCCCCGTCGCTGCGCGAACTTCAGCCGGGCATACCGCCGCTGGTCGCCAAGATCGTCGAGCGGATGATGGAGAAGGACCCGTCGAGGCGGTTCGCCTCGTCCGAGCAGGTCATCAAGTGGCTGCGGCGCATCTTCGTCATGCACGTCCAGGGCAAGAGCGTCTCGCAGGCCGACTCCAAGACGCTGGAGAAGGAAATGGAAGCCGACGCGACGGCGGTGGCGCAGCCGGTGGTTGCGGCCGCCGGCGCCCCGGCCGGTCAGGTCGCTCCGGCGGGCCAGGTTGCCGGCGCCGGGCCGCCGGCGGTGGCCGGCGCGCGGGCGGGTGTGGCGCCGCCGGCCGAGAGCGGCGAGACGACCGCGCCGCTTCCCGTCCCGAAGTGGACGTGGAAGCGGGCCACGTTCTGGGCGGCCGTCATCGGGGGGCCCTTGATTGCGGCGGCGGTGGGCCTGCTCATCTGGGACCACTACGAGACGCTTGAACTGGAACGCGACATTGCGGGGGTGCTGGCGGAGGCCGAGGACCTGTTCAACCGCGGCGAGTGGGCCCTGGCGGACCAGAGTTTCACGGACATCGCCCGGACCGACAGGTTCCGCAAACTGAAAGACAAGATGATCTACGCCAAGCAGCACGCCCTGATGGCGCGGGCGGAACTGGCGCTGGCGCAGAAACAGTGGGAGAAGGCCGACTCGAACGCCAACATCGCGTCGCAGAAGTTCGGCGTCTCGCCCGCCTGGGTCACGGATTTCAAGCAGCGGTTCAACAAGGCGCGGGATGTCGGACAGGTTATGAAAGAGGTGGAACTGGCCGTCTCGGCCGGCAACTACGACCAGGCGATTTCGCTGCTCGAAGACCTTCAGGCCAAGTACGCCGATCTCGACCTCAACGAGCAGATCGCCGAGTTCCGCGAGAGGAAGGAACTCGGGGAATACACGAGCCTGGTGGACCAGGGCAAGCAGCACTTCGAGCGGAAGAACCTCGACGCCGCACAGACGGCCTTCGAGGCCGCCAGAAAAATCCGGCCAGGGTCAGAGATCGACGGTCTCCTTAAGATGGTGGCTATCGAGAAGCAGTACATCCAAGTGAAGGCGCTCGCCGAGAGGGCGGCGGCCGACGGCAAGTGGGCCGAGGCGGTGTCCTTCTACGAGGCGGTCATGAAGATCAGGCCCTCCGAGGCCGTCCGGACCGCCATGAACAACGCCAGGGCCGAGGACCTGGCGGGCCAGGCCCGGACCCTGGCACAGAACAAACTGATGGAGGAGGCCACGGCGCTTTACACGAAGGTCCTGAGTCTCAACCCCAGCCACTCGGAGGCCCTGGATTTCCTCAAGAAGGCCGGCCGCCAGCGGACGCTCGACAACTTCGTGAAGGCCGCCAAGGCCGCCATGGCCAAGGCCGAGTGGGACCAGGTCCTCAACGCCTGCAAGGACATCGAGAAACTCCTGACCGCCGCCGATGCGGACCTGAAGACCCAGGTCGAGGGGTGGAAAACCCAGGCGCACTACCAGACGGCCTTTACCCGCGCGCTGGAGGCCCTGACCCTGAAGAACTTCGACGAAGCGGAGACCCTCGCCCTGAAGGCCCAGAGTTATAAGGACACCAGCGACGTGGGCGCTCTCGTCGAGAAGATCGACACGCACCGTCAGTACTACGGGCACCTGGACCTGGGCAAGGAACTCTTGAGCCAGATCAAGTACGTCCCGGCCCTCAAGTCTCTCGAGGGGGCCCAGAAGGTGATGGATACCCAGGAGGTCCGCAACCTGATTGCCGAATGCAACTACCGCCGGTACCTCGGCCAGGCCAAGTCGTATCGTGACGGCATGAATTACGACCAGGCTCTACCGGTTGCGAAGATTGCGCAGCGCTACAGGAACGATGTGGAGGTCCAGGCGCTCATCCAGCAACTCGTGCTGCTGAAGCAGCAGCAGGAGAAGCAGAAGAACAAGAAGAAGTGAGGTGGCCCATGCCCGGTTCACGCAAGGAAGCGCGTCGGTCTCGGATCGGACGCGTTCGTGCCGCGGTCGGCCGGCTGTATGGATGCGAGCGCGGCCAGGCGATTTTCGTGGTGGTCCTGTTCTTCTTCCTGCTGGCGGGCCTGTTGCTCATGATCTTGAACAGCGGCGAGAAACTCAACCACAAGGTCCAGATGCAGAGCGCGGCCGACTCGGCAGCCGCCACGGGCGCCGCGTGGTTTGCCCGCGGCCTGAACGTCATCTCGATGTGCAACGTGGCCGAGACCCAACTGTTGAGCCTGATCGTTCTGCTGGACACGCTGGAGACGGTCACGCCGCCCGCCTCGGAGTGCATCGACGACCTGGTCAAGAACCTCGGCTCCTCGAGGGCGGGGCACGACATTCCGATCGACGACCGGATCTCGGACTGGCTGGCGGTCGGCAACGCCCGCTCCGAGAAGCAGATCATCAACAAATTCGACGATATCGTCCGCGAGATCGATTGGCCGGAGTACCTCCGGTACGACAACGGCGTCCTGTGGGAATGCGTCAAACTGATGGACGGGTTCATGCACGCGATGCGTGTGGCCACGCCGGTGGCGGCCCAGCGCGAGGCCATCGACATCGCCGACCAATGCGGCGCCGATTTCGGTTTCCTCCTGCCGCTTGACCCGCAACTGCCCGTCCGCGACGGCCGGTGGACCGATTTCGAGAACCCCATGCGGCTCGGCCGCATGCCGCCACCAGAGGAGCGGAAAGTCATCGGCGGCTTCGCACACGTCATGAACTACCGCGGCTACTATCCGGATTACCTGTACAAGGACGAGATCCACCACGGTCGCGGGCCGGTCATGGGACCCTGGTCGTACTGGCGTGAACCGTTTACGGCCACCCGGCCGATGGGCCTCTTGGACATCAGCCGGTTCTCGGTCCTCTTCAATCTGGTCTCGTCGCGGAAACTTGAGATGATGTTCGGCACGCCCGACCCCCAGGTATCGCTGAAGAACTGGGAGATGGACTACGACGAGGCCAAAGGCCTCGGTAACGCCCAGATCGTTCGCACCTGGTGGGAGAGCGTTTCGTTCAGCAGCCGCCACCCGTACCCGCAGTCCTCGTTCTTCTCGAACATTGACCAGCGGCATTATCATCATCCGCTTATCCGGACCCGTGCGTACGATGACTGGCATGACGCGGTCTCGGCGTCGTCTGCGCCGCGGTCGGGGCGCGAACCCATGGCGGGTGTCGAGCAGGGGGTGTCCGTCCCGCAGGGCTGGCAGCGGTCCACGCAGCCGCAGGAGGGGGCCGACCCGCGCGAAGCCGTCTGGTATTCGGTGACCAAGCACTGGACGACCCATTTCCCGCAGTTGGGCATCTTTGCGCCGCACCCGCCCATACGTCCCGACGGTTCCCGGTGGAAGTACACCAACCCGTCGGACTGGAAGGTGTACTACCGGACCCGGATGTATCGGTTCGACGGGGCGGAACTCGATACGGACGAAACGCTGCACCGCAACTACCTGCCGCCGGGGGGCAACGCGCCGTTTGCGCCTATCATGTTCCACCTCGTCACGGGCCGGCACACCCAGGAGAACACCGACAGGTACTTCACGTTCAACGGGTTCGCGTACCGGTCCGGCAAGGTCCGCCACTGGCGAAAGCCAACCGAGTCGGAAGGGCAGACCACGGGGTTCCTCAACCCGAACCCCATCGAGGAACTCATCGCCTACGGCCAGGCCCGTGTGTACGCCCGATACAGTTGGGACCTGTTCACGCAGCACTGGAAGGTCAAACTGATGCGGACCGACCGGTGGAAGGGGGGTCTGCGGCCGGACTACATGGTGGCAACGAACCTGGTGAGCGAACTCGGCAAGTCCGTTCCGGGCCAGTTGTCGGACGTGTTGACGCAGGAACGGATCGAGCCGGTTGAGCGGATGGTTCAAGCGTACGATGACCAGTTTGTGGCGGAGTTTACCCATTGAAAGCGCCAAGAACCCAATCCCGACGCCGGGCCCGCAGGGGCAACGCACTCCTGGAGTTCGTGCTGACCCTGCCGATCATCATCTTCATGGCCGGCCTGACGATGTACATGTCGTTCGCCATGCTGGCGAAGCAGAAGGCCCTGGTCGATTGCCGCCGCAGCCTCTGGCACAGCGCCGGCCACGGCGGCTGGACCAGCATGAAACTCGAGGGAACCGTGCCCGGCATGGATGAGGACGACGGCACGAAGCGTCCGCGCGGCCACGGGGAGGAACTGGACCGCCTTCGGCCGGAGGTCGAGCCGCAGACCATCGCCAGGACGTCCAACCCCCTGGCCCGCGAGTACTGGTACCGCATCTGGGACAACCTGCCCGGCCGCCACGAGAGCAAGGCCGCGCGGTCGTTCGAGACGTCGGGGCGCCTCTGGAACTTCATCGACCGGACCGCCCGGGCCGAGCACAAACGCGACTCCAGCCCCTGGCATTTCTATCATATCGATGCCTGGAGGATCGCCCGGAGCGGCCCGCTCAAAGAGATCTTCGAGGCGTTTCGCAACAACCTCGAAATGCAGACCTTCGCGCCACATTTCGAGCAGACCCGCGACGACATCATGCGCCGCTGGTGGCATGGCGACGACATCCTCCGCGAGGAAGACCAGTTCAACTGACCAGGGGGGCGTACCTGTTTAGCGTGCTCTCGAAGCGATGTCATTTCGACCGAGCCCTCGCCAAAGGTGAGGGCGAGCGGAGAAATCTCGTCGTCCGGACACGGATAACGGCGATCCCGGCGCGCCGGGACTCGCTCGGAATGACACGCTAAACACGTACGGGGGACAGACGCAGGCCATGACGCACGAGTCGTCCAGTTCCGAAGCCGACCGGCCGCCCGACAAGCGGCTCAAGGGCCGCTCGCGCGTGTGGCGCGTTGCGGCCGTGGTTCTCGTGATCCTTGTGACGCTCGCCCTGGCGCACTACCTTCGGCATCCGTCAGCGGTCTGGGACGGCGGTGAGGGCGGCGACCTGACGGTCGGCCCGTGGCCGCCAGAGGTCCAGCCCTCCGGCGGTCCGCCGAAGCCCGACGAGAAGCCCACCACCGACGAGGAGGTGCAAGACGATCTGCGGCAGGTGATGGCCGGCCTCGTGATGGCCGCCATCGACGGCGACGACCCCGACGACCCCCGCAACACCGACGATGAGTTGAAGCGGCGGTTCATCGCCAACGTGTTCGGCCTGCCGTACGATTATCCGCGGAACAAGGCCCCCGCCGACCTGATGCCCCAGGAAGCCCAGGTCCTGATGGTCTTCGAGGACCCCGAGCGCGCCGGTTGTCGCATGGTCCTCGTCCGGATGCGAAAGGGCGTCGGCGAGGCGCTCGAGGCCTTCTGCCGGCACTACGACCAGAAGGGGTGGCAGTGGAACGAACTTGCCGATCCCCGAAAAGACCATGACTCCCAGCCGGACCCCGGATGGCTCGTCCGGTTCCGCAAGGGCAAACGCGAACGCATCGTGTACGCCCGCGCCCGCGGCGGCGAAGAAACATTGGTGGCCATTTACGATCCGCAGTATTAGCACTACAATACCACTTCCTGCGCGGCGGGTCTCCCGACCCGCCGCGCAACGGCGAAAACGGGCTTTCGAGCGCGGTGGGTCCCCGTTCGACAGGCTCAGGACAGGCTCCGACCCACCGCGCGAAATGGCGAAGTGGCGCTGTCGTGTTAAGAGGAATGCCGAAACAGGCGAAGCAAAGGAGCACCGATGGCGAGACGAAAGGACAACCCCTGGCTTCCGAGCGGCGGCGTGCTCGTCGTGGCGGTGACTGCGGCCGTCCTGGCCGGCATCCTCCTCAACGTGTATGTCACGTATCTGAAAAGTTCCTACGAGGCCGGGTCCGTCACGTTCCTCCAGATGAAACGGGACGTCCCGAAGGGCAAGGCCATCGAGTCCGGTGACGTGGCGGCGTTGCGTGTTCCGAAGCCGATGCTCGCATCCTTCTCGAAGGTCATCCCGGCCAAGGATGCGGACAGCCTCGTCCTCGGCCAGAAGGCTCGTCGCGACCTGCTCCAGGGCGAGTTCATTCAGTACATGGACTTCCTGCCCGGTTCGGCCAAAGGGCTTCCGAAGATTCGCCCGGGTTACGAGCGGATGACGATCGAGATCCAGCCCGAGCCGCTTCTTCAGCCGGGGGCCTTCATCACCATCCGCGGCACCTTCGACACCAACCCCGATGAAAGGAAAGAAGATCGCGAGATCATGGACGTCCTGTATAATATCCAGGTCAAGGCCGTCGGCGGGTCGTCGGAGCCGACCGAGGGCAAGCGGCGGGCCGACAACAACATTCAGATTGAACTGAAAACGACCCAGGTCAAGCAGTTGCTCCAAATCAAGGAGACCCTGGCCGACAAGCACTTTATCGTCTCGCTCAGCCCTTCGCCGACGGGCAGGGCGGGCGAGCCCAAGTTCGCGGACACGATACTCGACCACATTGCCAAACTGAAGAGAGGGGTGCCGCCGGTGTCGCCGTAGGCGGCCGCCGCGGCGCGGAGAGCCGATGCGCGTTATTGCGTACAGCCAGTTGAGCGATGTGCGGCAGGAGATCGAACTGACGGTGGACGTCCTGCGCATCGGCCGCGACCCCGCCAACGACCTCGAACTGCCCAGCCCGTTCGTCTCGCGCGAGCACGCGCGGATCATCAAACGCGACGGCGATTACTTCATCGAGAACGTCGGCCTTAACGGCACGCTTATCGATGACAACCTGGTCGGGGTGGGCGAGCAGGTCAAGATCGTCCCCGGACAGGAGATTCACATCGGCGAGTGGGCGCTGTACCTGTCGGCCGATGAAGCGGTCACGCCCGCCGACAAGGCCATCAGAATTCGCCGGGAACGCACCCCCCTGGCGAAGGCGATGAGCACCGAGAAGAAGGTCCACGCCGAACTCCTGCGACGGCTCAACCTCCGGACCATCGACGTCGAGGCGCAGGACGATCCACGCTATGTGGATCACATCAAGGCCCACCTGTCGGCCGTCATCGACGGCATCATCAGCGAGGTCGACGATGAGACGGGGTGGTTCCTGGTGGCACAGCAACTGAAGCGCGACGTCATTACCGAGATCTCCGCTCGCGCCGGCAGCAAGATGCGGCCGCCCATCCTGAAGGCAGGCGACACCGTTCTCGACCCGCAGTACGAGGCGGGCCTGCTGCGGATACGCGATCTCCTGATCCAGGACCTCGGTCTGAAGTTCGGCGCCGACAACGTCAAGCAGGACGTCGAGGCCGTCGAGGAACGGTTCCGCGAAGAGTTCGATCGGGAGGCCCCGCAGGTCACCGAGTCGCTCTGGGTGTACATCGTTCGCCGCTACATCTTGAAAGACATCCTCGACATCGTCGTCGGCCTCGGCCCGATCCAGGACCTGCTGGACATGCCGAACGTAACCGAGGTCATGGTCGTGGGGCCGAGCAAGATCTATATTGAAGAGACCGGCGTCATCCGCAACACCGGAAGGTCGTTCTTCTCCGACGAGATCGTCTTGACGGTCATCGAGCGGATCGTCACGCCCCTCGGCCGGCGCATCGACCGGTCAACCCCCATCGTGGACGCCCGCCTGCCCGACGGCAGCCGTGTCAACGCCACGATCGAGCCCTTGAGCCTCTGCGGCCCCGTCCTGACGATCCGCAAGTTCTCCGAGACGCCGTTCACGATCGACGACCTCATCAGTTTCGGCACGATCACGCCGTTTGCCGCCAACTTCCTGCGGGCCTGTGTCCTGGGGCGAAAGAACGTGCTGGTTTCGGGCGGCACGGCGTCCGGCAAGACCACCCTCCTGAACGTCGTCAGCGCCTACATCCCGCCGCACGAACGCATCATCACCATCGAGGACTCGGCCGAGTTGCAGATGTACCAGGAACACGTGGTCCGTCTCGAGACGCGCCAGGCCAACGTCGAGGGCAAGGGCCGGTACACCATTCGGGCACTCGTGCAGAACGCGCTGCGGCAGCGGCCGGACCGCATCATCGTCGGCGAGGTCCGCGGCGCCGAGGCTCTGGACATGCTCCAGGCCATGAACACCGGCCACGACGGTTCCCTCACGACGGTCCACGCCAACAGCCCCAAGGACGCCATGAAACGCCTCGAGGGGCTCGTCCTGGAGGCCGTGGACATGCCCGTGCGGGCCATCCGCGAGCAGATCGTTACGGCCCTCGACGCCGTCGTGCACCTGACCCGCTTCGCCGACGGCCGCCGCGAGGTCACCGCCATCAGCGAGATTGCCGGCCTGGACCGCGATGAGGGCGATATCCTCGTGGAAGACATCTTCGTGCGGCCGATGATCGGCACGGAGCGCGGCAAGCGAGGCGAGTTGATGCACACCGGGTATATACCGGTGTTCGCCAAGGACCTGCTCCACAAGGGCCTCCTGACCGTTGATGCGTTCATGTAAGCGATGACCGACTTGATTCCACTAGGTCAAAGTGCGCTGCTGTACCAGGGCGGCGCAACGCTTCTGGCGATGGTTGCGGCGTTCTGCGCCGTCATCTCGCTGCGGCTGCCGTTTCGCACGCTCATCCGCAAGCAGGAGGAGAACTTCCACGGCGCGCTGGTCGAGTTGTTCATGTTCGACGTCACGCCGCGCCAACTGACCTACGTCATGTTTGCCGGGGCGTTTGTCGCGGGCCTCATCCTCGCGCTGCTTGCCAACCACGCCGAGGCGGGGGTACTCGGCATCTTCATCACGTTCGTCGTCGGGATGGTCCTCGGCTACTGGGTGCCGCGCCTGGTCATCTTCGTCCTCCAGCGGCGCAGACGCGACCGACTCAACGAGCAACTGATCGACGGACTGGTGACCCTGGCCAACGGTATGCGCGCCGGGCTGAACCTGGTTCAGTCGATGAAACTGATCGAGGACAACACCGAGCCGCCCATCAGCCAGGAGTTCGGCCTCATGCTCCGCGAGTTCGAGCACGGCGCCAGCGTGGATGAGGTCATGCGGCGGGCGTCGGCCCGGCTGAAGTTGCACCACTACCAACTGCTCTTTGCCGCAATGGAGACCGCACGCATTCGCGGCGGGAACCTGCCCGAGACGCTCGACCGGCTCGGCGAGTCGCTCCGCGAGATCATCCGCCTCGAAGAAAAGGTCAGGGCCCTGACCGCCGAGAACAAGATGAGCGCCATCATGATGGGCCTCATGCCCCTGATCGTCGCGGGCATCTACTATATGATCGAGCCGGACTGGGTGGAGGCCCTCTTCAATGACGAGTACGGAATGCTCCTGCTCGTCATTGCCATCTTCCTGAATATTGTCGGGTTCCTCTGGATTCGCAAGATCGTGACGTTTGAGATCTAGGTTGCACCGAGGGAGACGCACGACGTGGCTCTGATTATCATCATCAACGTGCTGGTGTTCGCGTCGGTGTTTCTGTTCGTCTCTGCGCTGTTCCGCACGCCGATCGAGACGGAGGACGCCTCCGCATTCCGCATCGAAGTGGACAACATCGATCGCGACACCATCTTCGAGAGCGTTTTCCTGCGGCCGTTCCTGGTTCCCATCTACCACGTGGTTCGGCGGCTGAACATGCCGGGTCTGAAGCGGCACATCATGAAACTGCTACTGGCGCTCGGCAACCCGAAGCAATACACGGCGGACGAGTACCTGGTCATCTGCACGGTGTGGGGCCTGATCGGGGCCATCGCGCTGTGGGTGGGGGCCTGGGCGATGCTGGGGTACCTCTCGATTCTGGCCCTGCTGGGTTACCTGGCGGTCGGTTTTGCCGTGGGGTTCTTCGCGGCGTACCTGTTGCTTCGCGAGCGGGCCTTGGCCCGTCTGCGTGCGATTGCCAAGCGGCTGCCGTACACGCTCGACCTGATTGCGATGGCGATGGACGCCGGCGCGACGTTTTACGAGGCCGCCAGCGCCGTCATCCGCGACGACCCGGAGGAGCCGCTGAACCAGGAGTTCGGCATGCTGGTCCGGGAGATCGATTTCGGCCGCAGCCGCCAGGACGCCCTCACCCATCTGGGCCGACGCATCAACGTGGACGGCCTGGACGGCATCATTTCGGCCGTCCTTCAGGCCGAGCAACTCGGCACGCCGCTGGCCGACGTCCTCAAACTCCAGGCCAACCTCCTGCGGATGCGACGCAGCATGAAGGCCGAGCGGCGCGCCGGCGAGGCCTCCGTCAAGATGCTCGTGCCGTCCATGCTCATCCTCATGGCCGTCGTCCTCGTCATCTTCGCCCCCATCATCGTGCGCGTCATCCGGGGGCAGTACCTGGAGTAGAGACGCCGCGGAAGGGGGCCTTCCGTGTCGAAGGCGACGAGCAGGAACTCACAGATGGCCGCAAGTTCACCACCCGGGGCCGCTACGTCAAGTTCTTGATTCAGGCCCGGCCTGGTTCCGGTTTCCAGTTGACCGAGGTGAATGTTTGGGATTCTCTGAAGGCCGTGCCCTGGACGCCCAGGCTGGCCCACGATGCCGGAGAGTTCTGAGTGTTATTGCTACTTCGACACCTTTGCCTTTCGGCCTTCCTGGTGGCGGTCTTGGCTGGACGTGCGGGTGCGGCAGGGGCGACCGCACGGGGCGAGGAGCGCACGCCGCTTCTGCCGACCACGACGCCGCCCATCGTCTACCACATCAACTACTCGGGCGACTATTTCACGAAGCCCGACTACATCAACCAGTTCAAGGCCGCGCCGCCCGATCTGCTGCACGTCGGCAAGGCCGTGCCCATCTCGCACCACTGGGGGCCGATACGCCTGTACCAGGGCGAGAACCAGTACACCGGCGGCCCCGGCCACACGCTCTCGCGGGAGAACATCGCGCTGCTGACGCCCGACGCGCTCGCGACGCGCATCGAGACGATCCGCGAGACGCTCCGCCGCTGTCACGCCGTCGGCATCCGCGAGATTGCGCCGTACATCTCGTACCACACGGTTGCCGGAGACCACGAGAAACGCCTCGGCTTCTGGAAGTTCTACGACAACTGGAACGCCTACGCAACGTGGGCCGGGCCGCGCCCGCCGCGCGATCCTTTCGATTGGCTGGTGGTGGACATCCACGGCAAGTTCGTCGGCGGTTCGTGCGGCGGGTACTCGCCCGCGTACTACGCCCCGCTTCATCGGTACCGCGCGTGCATCAACCATCCGGACTGGGCCGAATGGCACCGCCGCCTCATCCGGATGGTCGCCGAGGTGGGCTATGACGGGTGCTTTGTGGACAACGCGCACCCCGACGCCTGCTGCTGCCGCTACTGCAAGGCTGGCTTTCGGCGGTTCCTCAAGGAGAACCGCGACCTCGCCTGGGTCGGCCGCCTGACGGAGGGACTCGTGCTGGAGCGTTTGACCCTGGATGCGCGCGACGTGCCGGCCGAACTCGTCCGCCGCTGGCGCCTCTTGCGCACGCGGGACCACCTGGGAATGCTCCGCGAGGTCGGGCGAAGCGTGCGGCCGGGCTTTACGATCTTCCCGAACAGCGGGCGGATCAACGAGTGCCTCCAGGTCGGCGCCAAGTGCGACCGCCTGATGTTCGAGAGCACCTTCTCGCCGGGCATCCGGGCCGCGGATGAGCCGCCAGAAACCCACGCCATTAGCATAACCGTCTCGCGCGAGGCGGCGGAGCCGAAGCGGATCACCCACCGCTATGAACTCCACAACCCCGACACGTTCATGGAGATGGAGGCCGACCTGTCGCTGCCGACCCGGGCCCAGGTCGGAAGGCCGGCCCGCTTCGACGTCAAGGTGACGAGCGTCGGCGCCAGCCTCCAGGACGGCGACGCGGCCGAGGAGTTCCACCTGCTGCTTGCGTCTGACGACGGAAAGCCGGTGCGCCTGGACTTGGAGCCGCACGGCGCCGTCGGGGGGTCGGGCTCGTCCCGCAAGCCGGCCCGGCCGCCCGTTACGCTCGAGGGAACCTGGACGCCGCGCGAACCCGGCCGGTACGCCGTCCATTTCGGTTTCCGCTACACGGACGAGAGCCACCTCGACGCGGCGAACCGGCGGTTGCACGTCGCGCCGCTGTCGCGGGGGCGTATCTGCCGCACCCACGTGGCGGAACTGCTCTTCTCGCAGCACATGCCCGCCCGTTCGATTTACCTGGGCTACGACGCCCGCCGCAGCGACAACGTCCAGGAACTGGCGCTCGCTGAAATGGCCGCCTTCAGCGGAGGCGGCGGTTTCTCCGCACGCGGCGCGCCGCAGGCGAAGTACCGCGCGTTCTTCAAGAAACACGCGGACCTCTTCGACGGCTGGCAGCCGACCGCCACCGCCGCCGTCCTCTACGCCTCTTGGGGACGGAACCCGCTGAACACGCAACATCCGTTGCCCGAGCCGACGATCCACGAACACCTTGCGGCGTCGCATCGCCTGACGGTCGCGCTGATTGATGCGGCCCTGCCCGAACGGGCCGGCGATCTGGGCCGCTTCCGCGTCCTCTACCTGCCGTCGCCCGCGTATGAGATGGACCCGGCGCAGGCCGCTGCGCTTCGTGCATATCTGAAAGCGGGCGGCAGTGTCGTTCTCGGTGATGAGACGGTGACGATTAACGGAGAGCCGGCTTCGGGGCTGCTCGGCGCCGGCAAGGTCCTCGTCTGGGATTGGCGGCAGGTGGAACCCGCGGCGGGGACTCGCCCGCGAGGCGGCATCCTGCCGCAACGCCGCCTTGCCCCGACGCCCGCCGTGGCCCGGGCCGGCGGCCGCGCCAGGAACCTGCGATTCGCTCTCTACCAGAAGGGCGAGACGCTGGCGCTGCACGTCGTCAACTACAACGTCTGCCTGTTGGACGAGGCCAAGAAGGTGCTTGAGGTCGAGCCAACGCCGGTCCGCGTGCCGCTTCCCGACGGTTGGGCCGCCGCCAAAGCCACGTGCTTCGATCCCGGCATGGCGCCGGCCACCGTGCCCTGCGCGGTCGCCGCCGGCGCCGCCGGCCTCACGCTGCCGAAGATGCGCATCTACAAGATCGTGCTGATTGAGAAGCGCTGATTCGCCGTGCGGGAAGGCCCGAACGAACGGAACGCTCCGTTACCGCGCTGCTCGCGGACGCGGCCAACTTCTCCGAACGGGAGGTTCGGAAGCGTAGGCGGAAGTCACGTCCTGAAAGCCAGAGCACCCGTCGGGCATGCCGCGACACAGTCGGCGGCGGCTACTTTCAGACCCTCCGCAATGGTCTCGTTGAAGGGAACGCCGACCCGCACGCGGAACCCGCGGCCGATAAACGTCAGACCGAGCGCCTCGCCCCTTCGCGCCGCCACCTGGATACATAGGCCGCACGCGATGCACTTGCCGGGCTCGTACACGACGTCCGGGTGCGCGACGTGGAGTTCGAACGGCCTGCGCGTCCCGCTGTGGCGAGTCGGTCTGGCGCCGAGCGCGACGGACCATTTGCGCAGGAGGCAGGTGTCGGCCTTGCGGCAGTCGCAGTGAAGGCACCGCGGCGCTTCGCGGCGGGCCTCGTCGGACGTGAAGCCTGCCGCTTCGCCGCCGGAAGGAACGACGCGGGGATCCAGGCTTGCGGCGGCGAGCATCGCTGTCATCTCTTCGTCGGTCGGGTGGCCGAGACGCGTCGTAAACGGTCTTTCCGGTGCGACGACGGGCCGGCCGGCCAGGTACTGGATGATCGAACGGGCGGCGGCTGTGCCGTCGGCGACGGCCCGGACGGCCATCCGGCGGGGCTGGACGGCGTCGCCCGCAGCAAACACGCCGGCCGTCGGTGTCTCGAAGGTCCGCCGGCTGACCTTGAGCCCCTTCTCGGCCGTTTCGAGGCCGAGTTGCCCGGCGTCGCCTTCCGCCATCCGGCCGCACGCGATGAGGACGGCGTCGAAATCACGAGCCAGTTCGACGACGGCAACATCGCGTCCGATCCTCGTGCTGCCGCGGAACTCGGCGCCGAGTCGCTCGATGAGGGCGATCTCGGCATCGAGGACGCTGCGTGGCAGGAGGTCTTCCTCAACGCCGTAGCGGAGCATGCCGCCGGGCGCTTCGCGATCGTCGAAGAGCGTCGCGCCGTGCCCTTCCTGAAGCAGGCGCCATGCGGCCGCCAGCCCGGCCGGTCCGGCGCCGACGATGGCGACGCGCTTGCCCGTGTCGGGCGGCCGCTGCGGCAGCCAGGGCTTTCCGGACGCCAAGTCGGTTTCGGCGGCGTGGCGGTGCAGGAGGCGGATGGAGACGGCGGCGTCGTGGCGGGCACGGCGGCAGCCTTTTTCGCATGGGGCCGGGCAGATGCGACCGAGCGTTGCGGGAAGGACGAGCGCGCTTCGGGCCGTTTCGGCTGCTGCTGCGGCGTCGCCGGCCGCGATCCGGCGGATCATGCGCGGGATGTCCATCTGCGCCGGGCACACGGTCTGGCAGGGGGCGATGCAATCGGCCGGATGGTCGGAGAGCAGGAGTTCGAGCGCCGCTCGCCGCGCCTCGCGAACTTCGTCGGTCTCGCTCTCGACGACCATCCCCTCGCCGGCCCGCGCGCCGCACGACGCCACGAACCGGTCGGGGTTCTTCACCTTGACGACGCAGACCATGCAGGAGGTTGACGGCTCGCAGCCTTCCCGGAAGCACAGCGTGGGGATTTCGATGCCGAGTTTGCGTGCGGCATCAAGAATGGTGGCGCCTTCGGGGACTTCGACTTGGCGATCGTCGATGCACAGAGTAGGCATTACCGGCCATTTCCTTTTAGCGCAGAGACCGCGCCGATGATCTCTTTCGTGATGTCATTGAGTCTGTGTGCCATTTCCGTGGTTCTGCTTTCCTGTTGTCGTATCGCCCTTTTTTCTCTGTCTTTTCTCGGCGTTCTCTCTGTTCTCTCTGCGGTCTCTGCGTTCAAAGGAACCGGGCCTCACGCTACCTCCACGGCATCGACCGGGCAGACCTGGCGGCAGGTGTCGCAGCGGACGCATTTGTCCTGGTCGATCTCGTGTTTCTCGTATGGGTGCATGGCAATCGCTTCGGACGGGCAGTGCTGGGCGCATAGCGTGCAGCCGATGCAATCGTCGGTAATCGAGTAGGTGATAAGGGCCTTGCAGCGTCCGGCGGGGCAGCGGCCGTCGATGTGGGCCTCGTATTCATCGCGGAAATACTCTATCGTCGTGAGGACCGGATTCGGCGCCGTGCTGCCGAGGCCACAGAGACTGGCCTTCTTGATGTACCGGGCCAGTTCCTCAAGTTCCTCGATATCGCCTT
>Ga0307427_1000960_pt1 | contig 15767 bp, 5 predicted proteins | sample SalMarWE160190MG_FD_202162 | JGI IMG/M metagenome (GOLD analysis project Ga0307427, IMG submission 202162) | Salt marsh sediment microbial communities from the Plum Island Ecosystem LTER, Massachusetts, United States - WE1603-190 | ecosystem: Environmental > Aquatic > Marine > Intertidal zone >... | reverse complement strand
TATATGGCTTACTTGTGTTTGTCGCTTTCTTTGTTGTTACTCAACATGCTGAAGCGGCAGTTACCGGAAAGATTGCCGGTGTTATTGTGGATGCTAAAACAGGTGAACCTTTACCTGGTGTCAATGTTTTAATCGAAGGCACCAATAGGGGGGCTGCCTGTGACGCGGATGGTTATTATTATATAATAAGATTGGAGCCGGGGACTTATAACGTTCAGGCGAGAATGATGGGGTATAAAAACATAACGAAGACCGGTGTTAGAATTGCTTCCGGGCATACGACCCCGCTTAATTTTGAATTAGAGTCTTCAGTTGTGGAAGGAGAAGGCATAACAGTCCAGGCTGAAAGGGAAGTTGTCAAGATGGACCTTTCTTCCAGTTCTTTCGCCGCCGATAGAAGTGAAATAGAAGCTGTTCCTCTTATCTCAGACGTGAAACAATATTTCAACTTACAATCCGGTATAGCAGGCTGGAGTGTTAGGGGTGGTAGTCAAGGTGAGACCAAATTGATGGCTGATGGTTTACTTCTTGTCGACCAGAGAGCAAACGAACCTATTATGATGCCCAACCTCAGCGAGATAAAAGAAGTTAGTGTGATGAAAGGAGGGTTTGCCGCAGAATACTCGAATGTTCGTTCGGGAGTTATAAATGTTGTAACCAGAGAAGGTTCTCCCGGAAAATACGAAGGTTCTTTTGAATTCAGATATACTCCGGGGTATCAAAAGCATAGCGGTCTATCTATCTTTGACCCTGATAATTATTATAATGTGCCATTTCTATGGAATAAGCTGGATACGGGCTATTTGAATGCTCAGTATGATACTTCAGGTAATATTACTGGGTATCTAGATACGATTATTAAATATGACAGCGTTTGCTGGAAAGGCACTAATAGAGTATGGAATAGTGAAGATAGCCCGTTTTACGATACAGTTAAATATAACAGTTATCCATCATTTAGGGGATGGATAAGAGATGTAGGAAGAGACACGAATATTACTACTCCTGAAATGCAGCGTGATAGATTTCTATGGATGCGCCGTATCGATGTACCCAGAACAGATTCGCTTTTGTTAATCTATAACGGTGGAGATTTCATTTATGCTCCGATTTATGAAGGTGATACTTTATTGATAGGATATGAAAAGGTTCCTTATACGCATACAGGGGAAGATAGGACCGGCGAATACGGCAATAAGCCGGATTGGACTCTGGACGCCGGCTTTGGCGGCCCCATTCCCGTTATTGGCAGTTATTTAGGTGATATGACATTTTATACTTCTTACAGGGACCATAATGAAATGTTTGCTATTCCGGACAGCAGGGATTATTATAAGGAACGTATGACAAGTTTAAAGCTGACTTCTCGTTTTGGTAACTTTAAAGTAAATTTGAAGGGTGCCTACTCAATTGTTAATTCCCTTTCTCCGTTCGGTGAGGGTCACATGTGGCAAGGGGATTATCCCCAGGGGGAAATCGGACAGGTTTACCTCCGAGGAGGGTCGGATATGCTATTCGGTATTGCGGAGTATGATGGAATATGGCACGGCAGTAATAAATTGAATCTCGATCAGCTGTACAGAGTAAATGCGTTAACCCCATTCGATATTAATTCCAAAATGTACGGTCTTACGCTGCAGCATGCTTTGAGTGAGAATACTTTTTATGATGTACATTTGACTTATATACGCAGTGACAATGATGCTACATTCAATTATGATGTGCCAACTCGTATGGGTGGAGATACAGTGGTACTGTGGTTTGCAGATAGTGTAGGAGAAAGTGAATGGGCCCTGGACAACGTCCCGTTTGGATGGGCTGACCCTCGATATGAAGAGAACTATATGTCTGATGTCAGTGGCGAGGTAGCATATGGTTTTGCCCATCAATGTGGAACCTACAATACTTCATGGTCAGAGACCTACAACGCGGCTTTCAGTATAAGTTCACAGTTAAATAAGTACAATCTGGTAAAATTCGGTTTATCTTTTCAATATGATAAACTGCATGAATATTATATTACCAATGAGGGATGGTTCTGGCTGGATCCCGGCGTAGACCCAACCGAGGATCAGAGTTTGGGTTATTATGTTAATTATGACGCGTATCCTATACTTGCGGGCGCTTATCTTCAGGATAAGATTGAATTCGAAGGAATGTTTGCCAACTTTGGTTTACGGTTTGATTATTCGGACCCGAATACCGAATGGCCGTCGCTGGACGAACCATATTCGCTTTTCCTTTCTCAATACTTTAAAGATTCTTTGTTTACTCAGGGTCCTGTGGAAGACGTAGCTGCTACCTATCAGATAAGTCCTCGACTTGGAATTTCATTCCCGGTATTGGAAAAAAGCAAGTTGTTCTTCAATTACGGACATTTTTACACCCTGCCGAACAGCGAGAATAAGTATAAAATTGACTGGGGTCAAGATGGTGATAAAGTTCATTTCCTGGGGAATCCGCGTCTTGAGATGGAGAGGACAGTTTCTTATGAGGTGGGTCTTGAAAGCAGTATAGTCAACACTTATATGGCAAGGGTTTCGGGTTACTATAAGGATATAGATAATGAGATCGAGCAGGTTAGATATTATGGTGAAGAGGGAGAATTTATTGATTATTTGACGGTCGAAAATACCGGCTATGGTGATACAAGGGGTTTTGAATTTGAGTTTAGGAAAGACCAGGGAAGGTTCTTTACCGGATGGGTAAATTATGATTACATGGTTAGAACATCAGGAAGAATCGGAGTAACGCAGCATTATGAGGTGCCGAGGCTAGAGTCAAATGAAACAGAGGTAGACCCCGAGGAGGATAAACCCATTCCGCAACCAGTTTTCAGGGCTTTACTTACACTTAAGGCACCTGCGGATTGGGGAGTATTTTTAGGAGGTTATAATCTTTCATTTTTGTATCAATGGAGAGCGGGTTACTATGAAACGTTTAATGCCGGTAAGGATGAAGAGCTCTGGGGAGATGTGTTGCAAAACAATATCCAATGGCCGGCTACTCGTATTATGGATATGAGTATAAACAAGAATCTTTCGGTCGGCGGCGTTACGGCTAATCTGTTTATGGAAGTGCACAATATTTTTAACTGGGGTACTCTGAATTCTCAGTGCTTCGAGCCGGAGAATAATATAGACCATGACGAATATTTTAAATCCCTTCATCTCGAGATCTATGATAAGGAACCTTTTGTAGGGGATGATAATGTATTCGGTCCTGAAGAACTCGGAGTTGAACCGGATCACATCGGAGATTTGCGAAGTGTTGATAAACCATATATAAATAATCCAAACAGAGAATTTCTATATTACTTTGACCCCAGATATGTGCAGTTTGGAATAAGGTTCTCTTTTTAGAAGAAAAGGAGGTTATTGAAAATGAAACAGAAAAAGTTATTAATATTGATTTTTCTGCTGACCTTTTTCCTGGTGAGCGGTGTTCATGCCCAGATTGTTAAATTGGTCAAAGTGGGAAAAGTTGAAGCCAGAGTATATGACCACGGCTGTCAAAGCGCTGACGTTTATGAGCGGGGTATGGTTAAGTACTTTAGAGGCAGTTACGTTTCCAAGTCTGACGAGAATAGCACATCTCCGATACAGCTTATTGCCGAAGCCGGATTGCTTTTCGGTGCTCGAAACTGGGTGGATACAAACGGACATACTTGGGATGCTATGATTACAGGACATTGCGCTCGTTTACGTGATAATGACAATGATGTTTATCAGTTTGCTGTTCCGGATGAAGAGGGTGTTCCAATAAAAAGGATTTTTGCTTATCCTCCACCACAAATAATAGTTGATGGAGTGCATTGCGAACCATCATGGGGTTCATCTGGAGATGAGGTGGCGCCCGAAAAAGTATGGGGAACTGCCGATGTGATGGTTGAATCTAATGTAAGAATGTCGATGGGCCTGGATGTCAAGCAGAGAGTGTTAGCCTGGAGCCAGCCCGGACATGATGATTATGTTATATGGGATTGGACATTTGTAAATACGGGGAATGTAGATAGGGACCCGGAAATCGAACTTCCGGGACAGACATTAGACTCTATTTATATTGCCAGGATTACCGAGGCTCTGATAAATGGTACGGGGGACAATAAAGTATTGGCTACCTTTGCAGGAACGACAGAAGATCACGATACGAGTCTTTCCTATCCTCAGGATGATGATTCTCTTCGGATTGATTATGTTACTCCCCTTAGAGCGGGTTCGTCATCGAAGGATAGTTATGGTTTAAAAGTTGATGCTGGTATTTGGAATATTCTGACCGGGGCACGTTTTGGGGGCTCGGCGGTTTTGTTTGCACCTAAAAGTACTGATGTTCAGCAGTTCCCGAATACTTCCGAGAGTAATGACCCCGCTCAGCCGTCGATGCATACAAGTTTGCTGGCGGAGCCCAGCTGGATGTTATTGCACAATGGAGTATTGGCTGATTTTAACACAATGACAGCCTCGGAATTCGTCGATGCTTATGAAGTTATGGTGAAGGGAGTATTTGGTATTGACACGACAATTCTTAATTTTCAAGAAGCTTATTATATGGATAGTCTTTATGATGTTTACGATACTACCGCCAGCGGTGCATCTACTTTTTATGAACAACCTATTGATAGATGGGGAGAGCTGGACCCGGATAGAGGATATGCCTATGCCTCGGATATCGCGTGGCTCAGGTGGGACCAGCAGTGTCATTGTTCTATAGGACCTTACCAGATGGAATTCGGTGATACCCTAAGGTATGTATTTGCCTATGTAGGTGGTGCCATAAATAGAAAAAATTCATATCTTGCCGGGGAAGCCTGGGATAATGGTAGCGCTGCTTCTTACAGCTGGTTGGCGGAAATGGATTCGGCTCAAATGGTAGAAGAGTTGAAGAAAAGAGACCCTATATTCAATGTTTATTATGATATCGGAGGTTTTAATACTACACTTTCTCTTAATGATATAGCCAAAGACCTTTTGGTGGCTACAGGTAAAGATTCTCTTTTCCATAACGGAATGAACGCGCAGAGAAACTTTAATATGAATTATGAGATACCCGAATCTCCCGCACCTCCTTCCGTTTTTGAGGTTGCTTCCGGGCCCGATATGATAAAGCTGGAATGGAGTTATGAGCCTGCTTATGAACCTTCGAATCTTGCGTTCTTTAAGATCTACAGAGCGCAAGGCGACTATGTATACGAGAAGCAAGGGGAGATAGTTATAGGTGATTGGCAATTGATCGACTCTGTTGATGGGGATGCGGATTCGTATGAAGATACGGATGTTGTTGTTGCTTATGATTATTATTACGCTATTACAGCCGTAAGCACTTCAGGAGTTGAAAGCGGAATGTTTTTGACAATGACCCTGGAAGCGGCAAATTTACAAAGTTATCCGGGAGACGGTCTCGAAATGGTTAGAGTCGTCCCAAATCCTTTGAATGTTAATTCTTCGGCACGTACGAGGTACCCTGAAGGATACGGACTAAAACTGTCCTTTGTCGAGTTACCTCCCGAATGTACAATTACTATATTGACAGAATCGGGAAATTTAGTGACAACCATCGAGCATACTAACTTAAGCGGAACGGAAATATGGGAGGCTCGTGGTCAATTTCTTCTTACGGATTCAGATCAACAGCCTATGAGCGGTATTTATATCGCGCATATTGAAACTCCTGATGGCGAATACGTTGCTCGTAAGTTTGCAATAGTTAGATAAGGGGGAAAAGATGAAGAAATTTATTGCTTTTATATCTTTATTAACATTTGTTTTTTCGATCAGTTCTAACGCGGCTACTAAGGTTGCCCAGACAGGCTGTGGATTTTTAGATGTTGCCGCGGGCGCTCGCGCTTGCGGAATGGGTGAAGCTTTTACTGTAATAGGACAGGATGCTACTGCTCTCTTTTATAATCCCGCAGGTACCGGAGAAATCGAAGCGAATTTCGATTTATCAGTTGGTGGAACGCAGTGGATCGCCGATATCCAATATCTCTATGTGGCTGCGGTTTATAACGCTGATGTATTGGGGAATTTCGGTTTTAGCCTTATAGCTCCCGATTATGGTGAATTTTACGGCACCATAGTTACTGAAGGCGGAGCAGGCTATGAGAATACTGGTCTCTTTGATGTGTCGGCATTTTGTGTGGGTGTATCTTATGCCAGAGAATTCACTGATAAGTTTACGGTAGGTGGTCAGGTCAAATATGTTTCCCAGCTTCTGGGGGAGAATGAAAAAGGAGACAGCGTAGCGGGGTATTATATGGAAGACAACAAGATTTCGACTATGTCTTACGACTTCGGGTTACTTTTTTACCCCGGTTTTAAAAGTTTCGCATTTGGTATGTCTGTGCGAAATTTCTCTCCCCGTGTAACTTATGAGGGAGTCGGTTTTGAGTTACCTTTAACTTTTGCTCTTGGAGTTGGTATGGATATTCTGGACCTTTTTGGAGAATATCCTGATTATTCTCTTAACGTTGGACTGGAGGGATTACATCCTCGCGATTGGGATGAGCAGTATAACTTGGGAGCAGAATTGTCATACAAAAATATGATTTTTTTGCGGGGCGGATATAAATTCAAATGTTTTGCAGAAGATTTAAGCGGAGGTGTCGGTATTAATGTGGCAGGAGTTAAAGTTGATTATTCTTACAGTAAGTTTGATTTAAATGGATTTGATATGATCAATAGGGTCTCTGCCGGATTTTCATTTTAGAAGAAGCCGATTTGTAGCTTGAAGAAATATGCTTCTATAAAGGGAACAATTTCACCTTTTTAGGATTAAATTTTTATTAGATTTAAAGGAATGATATTGATTGCTGAATCACCGGTGAATAAATCACTATGTTTCGGTTAAATAAATACAATCCTTAAAATCTGCGCATAATCTGCGTCCAAATTTTCGGATTTAGGATTTTGGATTTAGGGGTTAGTAAAAAAAAATCGTGTTATTCGTGTGATTTGTTGTTTCTTGTTTTTTTGATTTTTGAATTTTTATTTGGAATTTTATATTTTGATATTTGATTTTTGAATTTAGCGGCTTTGCCGCGCCAGGTTCTCTGTGGTAAAATTAGTTTTTGAAATTTAGATTTTTTTCGTAAAAAAAACCCCTTGACAATTACAGTAAAATTCATTAAGATAGATTTTATAAGGACAGTGGAATTAAATGAGTTGATAGAGGAGGAATATTCTGGTTGTGATTTTGATGTTATCCATAGCATGGTATAGCAATAAGGGAAAAGTGGATAACATAATAAGGGTAATTGAGTATATTGTGAATTGAGAATAATATTTTGAGTGTTTTATATTGAAGGTGTGGTATTTTTTATTTGGCTCACTGAAATAAGGAGGTTGCTATAAAAATTACGATGAGTGAATTTTTGTTTATATCTATGTTTTCGTTTGTTCTTTTTTGTTTGTATGGTCGAGTTCTCACGAGGAGGTTTCAAGCAATTTGGATCATATTGTACAATTTAAGGGGGTGTATAAAGGAAAAATGTTTATCGATGTTTTTTTTGTTTAATTTACCCAGCGTAACTTATTTCTTAAAATATAAGGAAAGGAGGTTTTAATGGAAAAAGCAGTAAGGGGAAGAGAATTGTGGCCAAAGTGGATTTTATATGGCTTACTTGTGTTTGTCGCTTTCTTTGTTGTTACTCAACATGCTGAAGCGGCAGTTACCGGAAAGATTGCCGGTGTTATTGTGGATGCTAAAACAGGTGAACCTCTACCTGGTGTCAATGTTTTAATCGAAGGCACCGATAGGGGGGCTGCCTGTGACGCGGATGGTTATTATTATATAATAAGATTGGAGCCGGGGACTTATAACGTTCAGGCGAGAATGATGGGGTATAAAAACATAACGAAGACCGGTGTTAGAATTGCATCCGGGCATACGACCCCGCTTAATTTTGAATTAGAGTCTTCAGTTGTGGAAGGAGAAGGCATAACAGTCCAGGCTGAAAGGGAAGTTGTCAAGATGGACCTTTCTTCCAGTTCTTTCGCTGCCGATAGAAGTGAAATAGAAGCTGTTCCTCTTATCTCAGACGTGAAACAATATCTCAACCTACAGTCCGGGATATCAGGCTGGAGTGTTAGGGGTGGTAGTCAAGGTGAGACCAAATTGATGGCTGATGGTTTACTTCTTGTCGACCAAAGATCAAACGAACCTATTATGATGCCCAACCTCAGCGAGATAAAAGAGGTTAGTGTGATGAAAGGAGGGTTTGCCGCAGAATACTCGAATGTTCGTTCGGGAGTTATAAATGTTGTAACCAGAGAAGGTTCTCCCGGAAAATACGAAGGTTCCCTTGAATTCAGATATACTCCGGGGTATCAAAAGCATAGCGGTCTATCTATCTTTGACCCTGATAATTATTATAATGTGCCATTTCTATGGAATAAGCTGGATACGGGCTATTTGAATGCTCAGTATGATACTTCAGGTAATATTACTGGGTATCTAGATACGATTATTAAATATGACAGCGTTTGCTGGAAAGGCACTAATAGAGTATGGAATAGTGAAGATAGCCCGTTTTACGATACAGTTAAATATAACAGTTATCCATCATTTAGGGGATGGATAAGAGATGTAGGAAGAGACACGAATATTACTACTTATGAAATGGCGCGTGATAGATTTCTGTGGATGCGCCGTATTAATATACCCAGAACAGATTCTCTCTTATTAATCTATAACGGTGGTGATTCCATGTATGCTCCTATTTATGGCGGAGCAGGTGATCCCACATTGATAGGATATGAAAAGGTCCCTTATACGCATACAGGGGAAGATAGGACCGGCGAATACGGCAATAAGCCGGATTGGACCGCGGACGCCGGCTTTGGTGGTCCTATTCCCGTTATTGGCAGTTATTTAGGTGATATGACATTTTATACTTCTTACAGGGACCATAATGAAATGTTTGCTATTCCGGACAGCAGGGATTTTTACAGGGAACGAATGGCGAGTTTAAAGCTGACTTCTCGTTTTGGTAACTTTAAGGTAAATATGAAGGGTGCCTACTCAATTATTAATTCTCTTACTGTGTTCGGCGAGGGTCACCAGGTAGGTAACGTCGATTATCCCGACGGGAATATCGGACAGGTCTACCTAAGAGGTGGGTCGGATATGCTATTCTCCATTGGGGATTATGATGGAAGATGGCACGGCAGTGATAAATTGAGTCTCGATCACCTGTACAGAGTAAATGCGTTAACCCCGATAGATATTACTTCCAGAATGTACGGTCTCACGCTGCAGCATGCTTTGTCAGAGAATACTTTTTATGATGTACATTTGACTTATATACGCAGGAACAATATGGCTCAATTCGGTTATGATGTGCCAACTCGTATGGGCGGAGATACAATGGTGCTAGGGTTCTTCAAAGATACGATAATATTAGGTAATACTGAATATCCTGTTGATAACTTACCGTATGGATGGGCTGACCCTCGATATGAAACCAACTATTTATATGATGCTAGTGGCCTCGCGGGATTTGGGTTTGCCCATCAATGTGGAACCTGGAATACTTCCTGGTCAGAGAGCTATAACGCCAGTTTTGATATGACTTCACAGTTGGATAAGTATAATCAGATAAAATTCGGTTTTTCGGTTCAGTATGATAAACTGCATGAATATTTTATTACCAATGACGGATGGTTCTGGCCGCCCGAAGGCACAGACCCAACCGAGTTTTCGGCTCAGGATTATATCTATAATAGCTATGATGCAGATCCTATCCTTGCAGGCGGCTATATTCAGGATAAGATTGAATTCGAAGGAATGTTCGCCACTTTAGGTTTAAGGTTCGATTACTCGGACCCAAATATCGAATGGCCGTTGATTGAAGATAGATATTCGTTGTTTTTTTCTAGATATATGAAAAATGCTTTGTTTACCGAGGGTGATCTGGAAGACGTGGCTTCACTCTTTCAGATAAGTCCTCGACTTGGAATTTCATTCCCGATATTGGAAAGAAGCAAGTTGTTCTTCAATTACGGACATTTTTACTCCCTGCCGACCAACGAGAACAGGTATAAGGTTCTCTGGGGCGAATATAAGGACCCGATTCTTTTACTGGGGAATCCGCGTCTTACGATGGAGAGGACAATTTCTTATGAGGTGGGTTTTGAAAGCAGTATAGCCAACACTTATATGGCAAGGGTTTCGGGTTACTATAAGGATACAGATAATGAGAGTGGTCAGGTTGGATATGAAGGTCTTGACGCAATATATGTTGATTATTCGACGGTCGAAAATACCGGCTATGGTGATACAAAAGGTTTTGAATTTGAGTTTAGAAAAGACCATGGAAGGTTTTTTACCGGTTGGGTAAATTATGATTACAGGGTGGAAACATCGGGAAGAATTGGAGTAAGGCAAAATTATGAGGATCCGCAGGCACAGTCAACTGAAATAGAGGTAGACCCCGAGGAGGATAGCCCCATTCCGCGACCGGTTTTCAGGGCTCAACTTACATTGTCGGCACCTCAGGATTGGGGAATATTTTTAGGAGGTTATAATCTTTCATTTTTGTATCAATGGAGAGCGGGAGATTATGAAAACTGGAATCCTTATGGAGACGACTGGATAGATGTGTTGCAAAACAATATGCAATGGCCGGCTGAACGTGGTGTGGATATGAGTATAAACAAGAATCTTTCGGTCGGTGGTGTTACAGCTAATCTGTTTATGGAAGTGCACAATCTTTTTGACTGGGGGACTCTGAATTCTCAGGGCTTCGACCCTTCAGTACCTAACGACGGGGACCGAATTGCATATCTTAAATCCCTTCATCTCGAGATCTATGATGAGGAACCTTTTCTGTCGGATGGTGATGTATTTGGTCCTGAAGAACTCGGAGTCGAACCGGATCACGTCGGAGATTTGCGAAGTGTTGATAAACCATATATAAATAATCCAAACAGAGAATTTCTATATTACCTTGACCCCAGATATGTGCAGTTTGGAATAAGGTTCTCTTTTTAGAAGAAAAGGAGGTTATTGAAAATGAAACAGAGAAAGTTATTAATATTGATATTTTTGCTGGGCTTTTTTCCCATGAGCGGTGTCCATGCCCAGATTGCTAAAATGGTCAAAGTGGGAAAAGCTGAAGCCCGTATATATGACCACGGTTGTCAGAGCGAAGATGTTTATGAACATAGTATGGTTGCCTACTATAGAGGCAGTTACGTTACCTTTTCTGATGAGTATCAAACCATGTGGCCGGGAGGACTTCTTAAGAGTGCCGGATTGCTTTTCGGTGCTCGAAACTGGGTGGATACGACTGGACATAGATGGGATGCTTATGTTACAGGAAGTTGCACTCGTAAACGTGAACTTGATATTTATCAATTTGCCGTTCCGGATGAAGAGGGCTATTATATTCACAGGTATATGAGGTATCCTCTTCCGCAGATAATTATCGATGGAATACATACAGAAGATCCATTTCCTACGTCTGGAGATGAAGTGGCACCCGAGAAAATATGGGGAACAGCCGATATAATGGTCGAGTCCAATGTCAGGCTGAGCATGGGTCTGGATGTTAAGCAGAGAGTGTTAGCCTGGAGCCAGCCCGGACATGATGATTATGTTATATGGGATTGGACATTTGTAAATACGGGAAATGTTGATAGGGATGATGCTATCGAACTTCCGGGACAGACATTAGAGGATGTCTATATTATCAGAGTTCCCGAGGCTGCGATAAACGGTACCGGGAGCAATAAAGTATTCCCTACCTTTGCGGGAACAACAAAAAAAGAAAACCCAGACACGAGACTTTCCTATCCTCAGGATGATGATTCTCTTAGGATTGATTTTGTTACTCCCCTCAGAGCAGGTGGTTTATCGAAAGATAGTTATGGTTTTAACGTTTCAGCTGGTCAGTGGACTATTCTGAACGGAGCCCGTTTCGGCGGTTCGGCGGTTTTATTCGCTCCTAAAAGTATTGATGTTCCGCAGAACTATAATCCCTCTGCGAGTGTTGCCGCGAGTAATGACCCTGCCCAGCCAAGTATGCATACAAGTCTGCTGGCGGAGCCCAGCTGGATTATATTGAACAATGGAGTAATTGGGGATTTTCCCGCAGCGACAAGCTCGGACCACCTTTTTGCTTATGAAGTTATGGTGAAGGGAGTATTTGGTATTGACCCCTCAGAATCTAATTTTCAAGAAGCTTATTATATGGATAGTCTTTATGATGTTTACGATACTACCGCCAGCGGTGCAAAGACTTATTATGAACAACCTTATGATAGATGGGGAGAGCTGGACCCGGCCAGGGGATATGCCTATGCCTCAGATAACTCGTGGATGAGGTTTGACCAGCAGAGTCATTTTTCTATAGGACCTTACCAGATGGAATTCGGGGATACCCTGAGGTATGTATATGCTTATGTAGGCGGAGCCATAAGCAGGAAGACTTCATACCTTCTCGGGGAAGCGTGGAATAATGATGAAGCCGCTTCTTACAGCTGGCTGGCAGGTTTGGATTCAGCTCAAATGGTAGAAGAGTTGAAGAAAAGAGATCCGATATTCAATGTATATTCAACTGCCTTATCACCTATACCTACTGTTAACGATATAGCTAAGGGCCTGATGGTGGCGACAGGCAAGGATTCCCTTTTCAACAACGGGATGAACGCACAGCGAAACTTTAACATGAATTATGATATACCCACGTCTCCTGCACCTCCTTCCGTTTTTGAGGTTACTTCCGCGCCCGATATGATAAGGCTGACATGGAGTTATAAGCCTGCTTATGAACCTTCATCTTCGGATCTTGCAAAGTTTAAAATCTACAGAGCTTTAGGTGGATATGTATATGAGAAGCAAGGAACGATAATTACAGGTGACTGGCAATTGATCGACTCTGTTGATGGGAGTGCAAGACTATATGAAGATACGGATGTTACTACGGCTTTTGATTATTATTACGCGATTACAGCCGTTAGCCCTGCGGGAATTGAAAGCGGAATATTTTTGACAATGGCCGAAATAGCGGCAAATTTACAATCTTATCCGGTAATCGACTATCTTGATTCCATCAGAGTCGTCCCAAATCCTTTGAATGTTAATGCTTCGGCACGTTCGAGGTACAGTGAAGGAGATGGACTAAAACTAACCTTTGTCAAGTTACCTCCCGAATGCACAATCACTATATTGACAGAATCGGGAAAGCTGGTGACAACCATCAATCATACTAACGAAACCGGAACGGAAATATGGGAAGCTCCTGGTGCTACTGGTCAACATATTATTACGGATTCCGATCAGCTGCCGGCGAGCGGTATTTATATTGCTTATATAAGAACTCCTGATGGGAAAAGCATTTCCCGCAAGTTTTTAATAGTGAGATAAGGGGGCGAAAGATGAAGAAATTTATTGTTTTTATATCTTTGCTAATATTTGTTCTTTCGGTTAATGTTTACGCAGCTGACAAGGTTGCACAGTCTGGCTACGGTTTTTTAGATGTCGGTGCGGGAGCCCGGGCATGCGGAATGGGAGAAGCTTTTACTGTATTAGGGCAGGATGCGTCGGCTCTTTTTTATAACCCTTCAGGTATAGGAGAAATCGATGCCAAGTTTGATCTATCTGTTGGTAGAACGCAGTGGATTGCAGATATTGATTATCTTTATTTGGCTGCGGTCTTAAATGCCGGGGGTTGGGGAAATTTCGGTTTTAGCCTTATAGCTCCTGATTATGGTGAATTTTACGGCACCAGGGTGGTTGAAGGTCCAGGAGGAGAGGGATATGAGGATACGGAGATGTTAGATGTGGGGGCATTTTGCGCGGGCATTGCTTATGCCAGAGAATTCACCGATAAGTTTACGATCGGCGGTCAGGTCAAATATGCTTCTCAACATCTGGGAGAGAATGAATTTTTTTTAGATGTTGATGAAGGCGGCGACTCTTTATATGAAACCAGACAAAACGAGAGTTCGACTATGTCTTACGACTTCGGTTTACTTTTTTATCCCGGTTTCAAAAGTTTCGCTTTCGGTATGTCTGTCAGAAATTTCTCTCCCAGGGTAGCTTATGAACTAATTGGGTTTGACTTGCCCTTGACCTTTGCGCTTGGTGTAGGTATGGATATTCTGGATCTTTTTGGAGAGTATCCTGATTATTCTTTTAATATAGGAGCGGAAATGCTGCATCCTCGCGATTGGCAGGAACAGTATAATGTGGGAGGAGAATTTGCATATAAAAATATGATTTTCTTCCGGGCAGGATATAAATTCAACTGCTACGCACAAGGTTTAAACGCAGGAGTAGGTATTAATTTAGGAGGCGCGAAGATTGATTATTCATATAGTGTGCACGAATTATATGACATGATCAGTAGAGTCTCCGGCGGATTTTCATTTTAGAAGAAGCCGCTTTGCAGCTTAAAGAAATAAATATGGCGTTTGGAGGTGGGGCTATCTATATAAGTTAGTAGTAGATATAGTTAGTAGGTAGTAGCTTAAAGATAAACGAGTCATAGTTAATTTGCTATGACTCGTTTTTTATAAGTCGTAAAGGGGAAGGAATAAGGACTGAAGTTTAAACAGGGTCAGACCTTGAAATGTGAAATGATTGGCTTTAGGATTTGGGATTTGGGGGTTGGAATTTAGTAATTTCGGTCTGCTGTCCGCGGTCGTCCGTCTTTTTTTAAACCACCTAACGATTTAACTATCTAACGGTTTTCGAAAAGCCTTGACAAAGAATACTAAAACATTAGTATAATCATAGATTCTAAGATGTTATATATTATATCGGTAATATCCGATAAAACTTTTAGGAGGTATTTATGAAGGTATTTAGAAGCGCATCTGTCATGTTTTTTATTGTTTTGACAATAATTGTAAGTACAGGATGCGGCGGCGGTGAGAAAGTGGAAGGTGAAATTAACTTAAAATTAGGGCATGCTCTTGATCTTAATCATCCCGTACATAAAGCAATGGAATTCTGGGCTGATACACTTAAGAAAGCGACCGAGGGACGTATAATAATAAAAATATATCCGGGCGGTCAGCTCGGAGCGGAAAAAGAACTTGTTGAACAGCTGCAAATGGGAACACTTGACCTTACAAAAGTTTCATCAGCGGGATTGGAAGCTTTTGTTCCTCAGATGAAAGTGCTTGGAATGCCATATCTTTTTAATAGTAAAGAGCATAAGTGGAAGGTTCTTAACTCTGCCGTTGGTAAGGAACTCTTAAACGCGGGTTCAGATAGAGGGCTTGTCGGGATAGGTTTTTATGAGGCAGGGGAGAGGAGTTTTTACACTAAGAATGGTCCAATTGAGAAACCTTCCGATCTAAAAAATCTTAAGATAAGGGTTATAAAGAGTCCTATGGCTATAAATTTATTGAAAACTCTTGGTGCTTCTCCCACTCCGATTAGCTGGGGTGAATTATATACTGCTTTGCAGCAGGGAACTGTGGACGGAGCCGAAAACAATCCTCCTTCCTTTGTTTCCGCGAGACATTATGAGGTTTGTAAATACTATTCTCTGGATAAGCATACTTCACCAATGGATGTTGTGCTTATGGGTAAAAAAGCATGGGATAAGTTGAGTGAGGCGGATAAGGCTATAATGACAGAGACTTTTAATGTGTCGGTAGAATATCAGAAACAACTCTGGGCAGAGGTAGTAAAAGAAAATTTTGCTCATCTTGATTCCGTTGGTGTAGAGGTGATAATTCCGGACCAGGCACCTTTTATTGAAGCAGTAGCGCCACTTTATAAAGAATATGCGAAGGATGAAGTAATAAGTTCTT
>Ga0307427_1000959_pt1 | contig 15769 bp, 16 predicted proteins | sample SalMarWE160190MG_FD_202162 | JGI IMG/M metagenome (GOLD analysis project Ga0307427, IMG submission 202162) | Salt marsh sediment microbial communities from the Plum Island Ecosystem LTER, Massachusetts, United States - WE1603-190 | ecosystem: Environmental > Aquatic > Marine > Intertidal zone >... | reverse complement strand
TGGGAAATCTAGATAGTTGTACAAGATCAGACCAAAGAGAAGGGCTGGACCAAAGTGAAATGGCGTAAAGGGCATACATTACCACCTCATTTGAATAAATTTATATTTCAAATGTATATAAAAAAAGATGTAATTTTAAATTAATCAATATACCAGCTTTTTTCTTGAAACCACTCAGACGCTAATTCAATTGTGGGTGAAATTTTGTATAAGCTAAGGAAATATTTAGAGATTTGGTAAAACTCCATAACATTATGTATAAAAAGGGAATGTTTTGGGGGAATGTCTCCACTTGTGGTAAAGTTCAAATTCTATCCCTGCAATAGATTAGTATTTATATTTCCATTTACTATAGTTATATTGAGAAATTCAATATCATTGTCACTAGGAATAAGCGTTTTTCGGGGGCTGATCCTGCTGGTGGTTAGATCTGTTTTCGTTACTTTGTTCTTCCGTCTGACTTGGTTTTTTGGACTCCCTGGACCCGCGTGGTGAGCCACACGATCTCGGCGTCGGGGACGCTGTCGAACTCGGGGACGTAGGGCTTGATGTCGAGGAGGGGTGTGCCGTCCAGCATGTCCACGTCCCTTATGTGGAGGGTGGCGCCCTCGACTCCGTCGAGCCTGACGACTGAGATGCCGATGGGATTGGGTCTCCCGGGTATCCTGGTTGCGAAGACGCCGCGTTTAGTGTTGTCCATGTAGGGATGGACGTGGAGGCTGTAGCCGTCCGTCCTGTGGAAGTGGTAGACGAGGATGATGTGGCTGAACCCGTCGAGGTCTTTGAGGCCGTCGACGTGCTTGGGGTCCAGCTCTATGCTGCCCCTGACGTCTCTTGCGCCGGCGGGCTGTATGGGGGTGCCCTTCTTCTCCTTGTATGGTGTCTTGATCACCCAGATGGGCTCATACTGTACCATGGTTTAGAATGCCTATGAGTATAGAAAAAATGTATCCCAGCCCGCTAACAAATTAGAATAGGATACTGAGGCAGGTCAGCGCTCCGTCACATTTCTGTATCTCCGAGACGTCGAGGCTCATGACTTCGAAGCCGGCTTCCTTCACCATCTGCTGGGCGGTGTCGTAGCCCTCCGCCATGAGCACCGTGTCTCCGACGGCCAGCGTGTCGGCGGCGTACTCGTCCTCGGCCGGCGGCACCAGCATGTGGAACCCCTCCAGCGCCGGGTGGCGGCAGTACCGCTCCGTCGCGATCATGACGCCCTTGCCCAGGTAGGTGACGTAGCTCTTCAGGTGCATTATGCCGGGGTCGAAGATGGTGGAGACCGGCAAATCTAGCCACTCCTGCATCTGGGCGACGCCCTCGGGGTTGGTCCTGTCGGTGACGCCGCAGATCAGCTTCCCCTCCATGTGAACCACGTCGCCGCCCTCGATGGTCGCCGGCTCCTCCGCCCATTTCACGGGCATGAGCATCTCCAGCGCCGCGGCGACGCCGGTCTGCTCGCCTCTTCTGCTCGGCTTCGCCATCCTGCATATGAGCGCCCTGCCGTTGTCGACGACGGCGTTATCCTCGACGAAACACGAGTCTGGGTGGGCGTCGTCCCGGGGCACCCTGATGACCTCCAGCCCCAGCTCCTCCAGGGTCCCACAGTAAACGGCGTGCTGCTCCCTGGCCTTCTCCAGGCTCACCGTGTGGTGCAGGGGGTGAGCGCTGAGGCACCCGGCGTAGCTGTCGCCGGGCTCCCTGACGATCGCGTGTCTAGGCTCCATGGGGAAGGGTCTTCCCGCCATGCTTTTAACGGTTAGCTCAGTTACCTTTAATTTCATCCGAGACACTGTTAACTGATTCAAGTTGACCGAGGAACTGTTCAAGGTGCTCAGAGGCTTCATGTCGGCCCCCGCCGTCACGGGCTTCGAGGAGCAGAGAAGGAAACTCATCGTGGAGGAGTTCAGCAGGCACTGCGACGTCGTCGAGGTGGACGTCATGGGGAACGTCATAGGCACCATAGGCGACGCGGAGAGAGCCGTCATGCTGGCGGGCCACTACGACCAGCTGGGTTTCATGATAAAGTACGTGGACGACGACGGCTTCGCCGCGTTCACCAACGTGGGCGGCTGGGACAAGCGCGTCGCCTACGGCACCCGCGTCAAGATATGGGTCGGCGACGGCCCGGAGGACTACCTGGTGGGAGCCATCGCCGTGAAGGCGGCCCACCTCACGGACGAAAAGGAGCGAGACAAGAGCCCCGAGCTCAAGGACATGCTCATCGACTTCGGCGCCAAGAGCCGGGAGGAGGCCGAGAAGATGGGCGTCAAACCCGGGATCGTGTGCACCCCATACCTCGACGTTACCTACCTGGGCAAGGAGGGTAGCGACCTGGTCGTGGGACCCGCCTTCGACGACATCTGCTGCGTCGCCGGCCTAGTCGAGACCATGAAGATACTGAAGAAGGATCCTCCCAAGAAACTTAAGATCCATTTCGTGGCCACCGTTCAGGAGGAGGTGGGCTTAAGGGGAGCCACCATCGCGGCGTACAACCTGAACCCGTGGGCGGCTATAGCGACGGACGTGACTCACGCCGTCGCCCCAGGAGTCAAGGCAAACCGGGTGGGGGGCATAGAGCTGGGGAAGGGCCCAGTGGTATCGCTGGGAGCCAACTTCACCCGCGCCCTATGGGAGATGATGGAGAAGGAAGCAGAGAAGGCCGGGATACCCTACCAGAGGACCGGCGTCCCGGCCCGCAGCGGCACGGACGCGTGGGCCATACAGGTCGAGCGCGGCGGCACAATCTGCGGCCTCATCAGCATGCCCAACAGGTCCATGCACAGCCCCAACGAGGTCATAAGCCTCACAGACCTGAAGAACCTGGGAAAGCTGATGGCTGTAACCGTTAAGGCTCTGGACGAGAGCGACCTGCAGCACACCGTCGAGGTCTTCCGCAGGTAACCTTTTTTATCCCATTAGCTGCCTGAGCCGCCAGAAGTAGCCAATGAAGAACAGCGCGGTGTAGAACCCGAACCCGGCTAGGAAGCCGACCATGAAGTACTTGTGGTGTAGCTCCAGCTTCATGGTTTCAGGCAGCAGCGAACGAATATAGAGGCTTTATGGGGCGCTGATCAGGAACTAGCTGAAGTCCTGTACCAGGTACACCCTGCCCTCGTCAGACGCCACGCCTATGCTTACTCGGCTATAATCCTTGTTCAGTATGTTGTCGCGGTGGCCCCACTCGTACTCGGCGTCGTCGTACACCATCTGGTACATCATGAGTTGGAGTGCGTCCTCCACCTTGAACTCCTCCTTTGAGGTATGGTACTTGATGTTCTCGCCCATGGTGCCCGGGAGCTCCGGGTTATGCTTGAACTCCCCCGTCTCCAGCATGGACTCGGCGTACCTCTGGGCTATCGGGTTCGTGTCCAGCTCAAGCATATCTAGATCGGCTTTAACCCGCTCCTCGTTAATCAGCTCAAGCACGAGCTCCTGGAGCATGACCACCTCCGGGGTGGTGGGGAACACGGGTCCGGCCTCAGGCGTCTCAGGCGGCGTCTCCCAGCTGTTGAGCATGAGTATGCTCCCCAGGCTTATGGCCAGGGTCAGCGCCACCACCGCCATCTTCTTCGGCGTCACGCCCTCGCCTAGGTCCAGGAGCCTCTGGCTACGCTTTCTCGGCTGCACCCTCGGCCTGTAAGCAGAAGCCTCCACCGCCTCAACGTAGTGCACATTATCCGTGAGCTCGGGCTCGTCCACGGTCTTGATCTTGGCCGACATGGCGATGCATTTGTGGTCCCTCTGTGCTATGTGGTCCTCGCAGAAAGTCAGGTTACAGTGAGGACACCTGAGGGGATTCTCCAGCTCCTTTCCGCAGTGGTAGCATAAACCCATTATATCCACCTAAAAATCTGAATCCGTTTAAAGCTTTACCAAGGAATCATCCAGATTGGTGATACATGCCTGAAAAGATCGACCATATATGATTAAAAAAACGCGGTTTTATTAGTTGAATTTATTTTATACCATGATATTTATTGGGTAAGGCTGGCCACCCGTTTTGAAGTCGTCTAAAATACTGGGTATAGGCATCATGATTGTACAGCTGTTAAGCGTGGTTGGGTTCACAGCCGGGTTCCACACCATATTCGAGGTATACAACACCGCCATACCCGGGGGAGCAGGTGAAGGCACCGAAATCGAGATGACAGACCCCGTAGTCGTCCCCTACAGCATCTCTCCTAGGAACAATGGCTACCTTGAGGCAAGGTTGACGGTGACCCTCAGCCTCGTCGCGGAGGGAGAAATGGTGATAGCCACAGAATCCAGGGAGGTGACGATACCGCCGGGGGAGCAGGTCCCCTTGGACCTCGAGCTGACGATGCCGCTTAGCACCGCGCAGATGTATCTGGGGGAGGGCTCGAACGCGGAGTGGGTGTTGGAGCTGGGGATCACCACCCTCTACGACCTCGTCAGTTTCTCGAACATCATAACCATGCCGGGAGGAGCCCAGTGATGTCGACCAAGAATATCCGGCCGGTCGTCTCCGCGATCATCACACTCATACTCTTCGTGGTCGTTCCCTACATGCTACCCGAGTACATCCCCCCAGACATCAACCAGTTGATCGCTGAATCAGGGATCGACCTAGACTGGTTCCTGAACGAGATCATGCTGATAGGCGCCGTCACGGCCACCATAACGCTGGTGAAGGAGCTCGCGGGTAAGACCAGCTCCGTCTGGCTGCTGGCCTCGCTCGCCCAGAACGTGTCGAGCCTCGTCTTCACCCTGATACTGCTTGGAGCAGGCGACATAATGAGCCTCGGCGTCGTAGAGTTGACCATGTACGCGGGGAACGCCACGAACTACATCACGGTGAACATGCGCGTCCTCATCTACCTGAGCATAGAAGTCGTCGCCCTCAGCATGATCCGATCCTACCTAGTGTGGAGAGAGGCCCGCGTAGAGGCCGCGCCCCCGGGAAGAATCCCGGCATAGCATGTCAAACATTTTTACGGGATCAATACACACGGATAGGCATGACCATAAAGGTCGCCGTGAGCGGAATCCCCCGCGGACACCAGTTCCCCAGGCCCGACGGGAACTGGCTTCAGGAGAGACACCGGAGAAGGATACTGGAGACGAGCCCAGACATAGAGCTCATCGAGGTACCCGCAGACAGTGTTAAGGGCGACGAGGAAGCCGAGGTGGTGCTCGCTGAGGGAGGCAACAGGACCCACTACCCTGGTGAGCTCGACTGGGAGGACTACCAACGCTTATTCACGCCCAGCCTCAGGTGGGTGCAGCTCTGCAGCACGGGGTTCAGCGACAACATCACCCCAGAGATAATCGACGGCAGGGTAAAGCTCACAAACGCGCCGGGCCTCCACACGGTTCCCATCGCGGAGAGCGTCGTAGCAGCCATGCTGGACCAAGCCAAGAACCTGAAGCAGAGACGGGTAGACCAGGAAGCCCACCTGTGGACCCAGCTGAAGAACGACGAACTCTACGGACGCACCGTCCTCCTCATCGGCCTCGGCAACATCGGCAAACGGGTGGCCCGTCTATGCAAGGCGTTCGACATGACCGTGATAGGAACTAAGAGGAAAGTCGGGCCCGTGCCCAACGTCGACATGGTGTTCCCCGTGGACGAGCTCATGAAAGACCTGCCCGAGGCAGACTATGTCGTGGTGGCTGCGCCCCTCACCCCTGAGACTGAGCACATGCTCAGGGAGGCCGAGTTCAAGGCCATGAAGCCCTCGTCCTACTTCATCAACGTGGGCAGAGGCAGGATAGCCCACGAGCCAAGCCTACTTAGGGCGCTACGGGAGAGCTGGATAGCCGGAGCTTACCTGGACGTCTTCGAGGTGGAGCCCCTCCCCGAGGATCACCCCCTCTGGGACATGGAGAACGTCTTCCTTGTGCCCCACGACAGCCACAGCAGCCCATACATCGGTGACAGGGTGGTGGACATCTTCTGCGACAACCTACGCCGCTACGTGGACGGTGAGCCCCTCCTCCACGTCTGCGACCCTGAACGGGGATACTAGCATTTTTTAACCACCCATCCAAATATATTGAATCTTAAAGGGGTTCTAGAGTTGACTGTACACGCCATAGTACACGGTGACGACGCCGACGGCCTGACCTGCGGCGCCTTCCTGCGGCGCCTCACGGGCTGCGACGTGTACATGGCCAACTACGACAACCTGGAGCACGCCCTCAGCAGAGTGACGCCGCCGGTGAAGACACTGTACATCTGCGACCTCAACATCAGGGAAGCCCTAGTGTCTGAACTCATGAGGATCAGGGAGTTCGCCGATGTCAACATAATAGACCACCACCAGATGAGCGACGAGCTGATGGCGAGGCTCCGTGATGCTGGCATCAGCGTGGTCCTCGACACGAGGGACTGCGCCGGCGTGCTGGTCTACGACGTGTTCAGGGAGGAGCTGGGCCAGGGGGCGGCCAGGATCGCGGCCTACGCCGCCATCTCAGACATGTTCGAGGACGGGCCCCTAGGCAGCCAGATACTCGCGAAGATAGACCGCAAGTTCGCGCAGCACGAGGCCCAGATACTGACCCACGCCCTCAGCATGAACCAGACAATAGACTTCAAGAGGGTGATACTCGACGAGCTAAGCCGGTACGGCTACCCCCACAGGATACCCGGAGCCGTGGACCTAGCCGTCCAGTGCCTGGAGGAGATGACGGAGATGAAGGAGAAGATCTCCGCCAAGGCGGTGTCAGTGGGCCGTCTAGCCCACATGAGGGCTGTGAACGAGTACAGCACAGGGGGCACAGCCAACCTCATCATCGACACCCTAGGCATGGACGTGGGCGTCAGCTACAAGGAGAACGGCGATTACGTCAACGTGAGCCTCCGCGGCGAGCTGGGGCTACCCGAGCACCTGGGCGACATATCCAAGGACCTCGGCGAGAAGTACGGCGGCTTCGGCGGAGGCCACCAGAGGGCCAGCGGCGTCAAGATCCCCAGGGCGCACCTGGAGGCATTCCTAGCGGACCTCATCGAGATCTTCAGCTAGACTCCATGCGCCGCCGCCACTCCACCCTTCTCCGCAGATTCTTCACCTTATCCTCCAAGCTCTCCAGCCTCCCGGGGTCGAAGGGCACCCAACGCGGCTCCTCGGCGTCGGCGCCGTAGAGCTCCTTGGCTCTGCATATGGTGACCCTGCACTCCCTCTCAGCCCCCGACTCCTCGGAGCAGGTGAGGCAGTTCATGGCGCGGGCGAGCCTGACGAGCCTCACCCTGTTGAAGGGGTTGTCGAGACCGTAGTACTCGGCCGAGGCGTAGCGGATCTCCTTCTCCGTTCCGGTGTCGCTGTAGAGGGTGTGCCGCTCGCCGTCCAACTCCTTCACCAGCGGATTGAATATACGCTGAGTGACGCGGAGGTTGATCCTCTGCCCCTCGTAGACGACTGGCAGCCCCTTCTTAGCAGGCAACCTACTCCCTCTAGATGCGTTCCTGGGCGGCGTGGACCGCCTCCACGAGCCTCGCGTACGCGTTCTTCGGGTCGTCGCTCGCCACTATGTAGCTTCCCGCGGCCACCATGTCGGCGCCTATCTCGACGGCCATGGCGGCGGTCTCCGGGTTCATGCCGCCGTCAACCTCGATGACTAGCTCCCCATCCATGGCCCTGAGGGCCTCGACCTTCTTGAGGCACCATGGAAGGAAGCGGGAGCCGTACCTCCCCGGCTTCACAGTCATCACAAGGACCCCGTCAAGCCTCGAGAGGTGGGGCGCCACGGCGTCCACAGGCGTGTCCGGGTTGATGGAGAGGAACGATCCCAGCCCATGGTCCCCTGTTACACTGATCGCCTCCTGGACGTCCTTAACCGCCTCGACGTGGATTATCGCCGTCTCAATCTTCCCGACGAGCCTACTTATGCGCCCCAATGGGTCTTCTACCATGAGGTGCACCTGATACCTTGGGCCCTTGGGCAGCGTGTAGTCGAAGTCAAGCGACCTGCCGGGCACGAACACGCCGTCCATCACGTCCAGCATAATGTGGCCCGCGAACCCTGTGACCCTGTCGAGCCTCTCGTCGAGCTGCACCTGATCCCCGGCTATTATCGCTGGTATTACCTCTGTCGCTGTCCCTCCCCTCGTCATAATGGCTGCACTAAGGTTTTTGATTTTTTTCCTTCCGCTAAACACGTCACTTTGTTTATGTGAAGATGATAACGTCCCATATAGTTGTGACAATGGTTTTGTTAGTTAAAGGCTTGAATACTATCCGCAGCTTAATCACATACAATTTAATTATGACCGTTTTTATCAAAAAACACCCATATAGGGACACATCTAATAACATCCTATTCTGGCAGAGACGTTTTATATGCAAAAATAAATATCTATATTTAAACATCATAACTACAGTGACATAGAGTTTAGATCAAGGGAGCGTTGGAGCTCCGTGGAGGGGGGAGAGTTGGATAAGGGGAGGCCTATAAAGATACTTCACGTTGACGACGAGGGTTCCCACCTAGAGTTCACGAAGATATTCCTCGAGGAGCTGGACGAGGGAGTCGTCGTCGACTCGGCCACCAACCCCGAGGAGGCCCTCGAGCTCCAGGAGAAGAACAGCTACGACTGCATAGTCAGCGACTACAAGATGCTCTCCATGGACGGCATCGAGCTGGCCCAGAGGGTGAGGGGGAGGAGCAACGTGCCCTTCATACTCTACACCGGGCAGGGCAGCGAGGAGGTGGCGGAGCAAGCCTTCGAGGCCGGGATAGACGACTACATAAGGAAGGAGGCGGAGCCCAGCCACTACCAGATTCTCGCCAAGCGGGTCCGCCAGAACGTGGACAAGTACAGGGCCGAACAACTCTACAGGAAGGTGGTGAACGAAAGCAGGGACGGCATAATCATCCTCGCCGACATAAACATCGCGTTCATGAACCAGGCCGCCGCGGAACTCTTCGGCTGCAAGACCCCAAATGGGTTCATCGGCAGAAGCGCGTTGGAGTACTTCGTTGAGCCCGAGCAGAGGCTCAGACAGTGCATCGGCGGCGCCCCCGAGGAAGACGAGGTCTCTCACCTCTTCGAGGCCAGGTACCGGACGGCGAGCGGCGCCATACGCGTCGCCGAGGTCTCGTCCTCGATCATTCACTACCTAGGCCAAGAGGCGCACCTGTGCTTCTTCAGGGACATCACCCGCAGGAAACGGATGGAGGAGCGGCTCGCTGCGCTGCACCAGCAGGCTTCAAAGCTTGCTCAGCAGAGGACTCTGGAGGCCGTCGCCGAGGCCACCCTAGACATCATGCAGACGGTTTTCGAGTACCAGATGGTCTCCTTCCAGGTGGTCGAGGACGGGTATCTCAAGACGGTGAACCTCAGGGGAGCGCCCCCGCTGAACCTTTCTCTGCCCCTCGACGGGAAAGGCGTCACGGTGAAGGCCGCGAGGGAGAAGCACAGCATACTCGTGAACGACCTCAGGGGAAGTGAGGACTATTTCAGGGGCTCGATGGAGTCCATGAGCGAACTCGCCGTCCCCGTGGTCCTAGACGGAAAGACCGTGGCCGTGCTCAACGTCGAGAGCATGGAGCTCGACGACTTCACGGAGGACGACAGGAAGCTCCTCGAGACCCTCACATACCACGTAGCCTTCGCCCTTAACAGGGAGAGAGACGCCAACGGAGGCGTCACAGGCGAGGCCGTCAGGGCGATAAGGTTGGACTACGCCCTGGGCCGCCTAGAGGACGCCGAGAAGGTGAGCAGCCTCGTGCGGGGGCAGCTCAGGGACAGCCTGCGATCCATAAAGAACGCGTCGGGCATACTCATGGACCAGCCCGATATGTTGCCGGACCTGGTGTCCTCGATAGACCGGGAGGCCGACCACGCGTCCAAGGTGGCCGAGATGATCACGGAGACCCTGGAGGCCTCAGGCAGGGACGAGAACTACGTGGAGATCAATCAGATTGTCAAGACGGTGATGGGGTCCATGTACATCCCCCGCAGCGTCGAGACGAAGGTGTCCTACCAGAGCGGGCTCCTAGTCTCCGAGATGAGGCGCGACAAGATGACCAGGGTCGTCGAGAACCTCGTGAGAAACGCCGTGGAGGCCATGCCGGACGGCGGAACGCTGGAGGTCAACATATCCCAGAGGCAGAGAAACGCGATGATCGAGGTAAGGGACCAGGGAGGGGGCATCCCGCTGGAAGCCAAGGACAGGCTGTTCGAACCCTTCAACTCGACTAAGCAGGGGCACGCGGGCCTCGGCCTAGCCTTCTGCAAGCGGACTCTGGAGTCCATGGGGGGCTCCATAGAGGCTATCGTGGACGAGAGGGGGACGACGATGGCGGTAACTGTCCCCCTGAGAAACTTTTAGAAAAATATTGGAAAAATGGGCTGTTTACTTGACGGCCTTCTTGCTCTTTATCTTGATGACCTTGGGCTTGTCCTGGCTGATGGTAACTGTGCTGTCCTTCTGGAGCAGGAACGGGCTGTCTATGCTTGCCAGCACGACGGTGGTCTTTATCTTGCCCTCCAGGTCAGGGTTTACCTTGCTTCCCCAGATGACGCGGGCGTCCTTGCTGACCTTCTCCATGACCATCTCGCCGGCTCTGTTGATGTCCTCGAGAGTCATGTCCTCGCCGCCCTCTATGTGTACGAGGGCCCCCGTGGCCTTGCTGACGTCCTCCACGTCGAGGAGCTGGTTGTCCAGTGCCTTGCTTACGGAGTCCTCTACCTTGGTGCCTCCGTGTCCCTCTCCGAAGCCCACGGCGCAGATGCCTGCGCCCATCATGATGGCCTTGATGTCTGCGAAGTCTAGGTTCATTATCCCGGGCACGCTGAGGGTCTCTGTAATGTTGTTTATGAAGTCTGTCACCCTCTGGTTGGCCACCGCGAACGCCTCCCTGACGGGGAGATTCCCGGCCACCTTCCTGAGCCTGTTGTTGTCTATGACCACCACGCTGTCACAGACGTCCAGCAGCTTCTGAAGCCCCTCCTTGGCCTTTCCGAGCCGTGTCCCCTCTACCTTGAAGGGGATCGTCACGACTCCGATGGTCAGGGCGCCGGTCTCTCGGGCTATCCGGGCGACTACGGGAGACGCGCCTGTGCCGGTTCCTCCGCCCAGAGCCGCCGCGACGAAGACAAGGTCGGCGGCGCCGATGGCGTTCTCTATCTCTACGGCGCTCTCCTCCGCGGCCTTGACTCCCTGCTCGGGGTATCCGCCGCAGCCGAGTCCGCCTGTGAGGCTGTAGCCCAGTAGGACACGTTCATCTGCCTGTGAGGTTGTGAGGTGCTGTGCGTCGCTGTTGAGCGCCACGGTCCTGGCGCCCACCACCTTCTTGTCCATCCACGTGACTATGTTGCTGCCGCCGCCGCCTATGCCGAGTATAGCGATCTTGGGTGTGGCGTCACGGGCGATATCCTCGATGCTCTTATCGGGGGCTCCCTGAGGTACCACTTCTAGTTCAACGGTCAAGAACTTTCACCTTGTTTACCAATCCATCTTAGTGATCTGTATATAGCGATGTGTAGGTGAAAGATATCACACACAGCTACGAGAGAAGCCGCCTGACCAGTTCCTCGTACTCGGCGTCGAGCTCCATGGCCCGCCTGTAATGGGTCAGGGCGCGGTCCCTCATCCCGTGTTTAGCGAGGTGCACCCCGTAGCTGAAGTGGGCCCTGGCGTCGTCTGGGATGAGCTCTAGGGCCTTCCTGAAGTGGCGGTCGGCCTCAGTGGGGCTCTCCGTCTTGGCGAGAAACTGTGCGTAGTATAGGTGCGCCTCGGCGTCGTTGGGTTCACACTTCAAGGCGGCCTTGAACTCCGTTATGGCCTCCGGGTAGCGCCGCTGATCCGAGAGGAGCCTGGCGTAGTAGAGGTGAGGCTCCACCGCGTCCGGCGTCAAGTCCCTCGCCTTGACGTAATGCCTCTCGGCGTCAGAGAGCCTAAGCCGGTTCATCAGGAATATGCCGTAGACGAGGTTGTTGGTCGGGGAGTCGGGCTTCAGCCTCAGGGCCTCCGCGTAGTGGCTCTCGGCGGTCATGTAGCTCCCCTTATGGGTTAGAAGCACGGCGTAGTATAGGTGGGCCTCGTCTTGGCTGGGGTTCAGCTGGATCGCCGTCCTGAAGTGGTTCTCTGCCTCGGTGTGTCTGCCGAGCCTGTAAAGCGTGACGCCGTGGAGCACGTGGCTGTACGCGCTCATGGGCTCCAGGGTGTTCAACTTCTTATACTCGTCCTCGGCCTCCAGGTACCTTCCCTGGTCGCCGAGGAACTTGGCGTAGTTCCTGTGCAGCGTGGGCTCGTTGGGTGAGAGCTGGATGGCCTGCCTGAACGTCGCATCGGCGTCCGTCGTCCTCTCCTGGCTCCATAGGAAGAGGGCGTAGTTGTTGTAGGTGTTGGCGTCCCTGGGGTCGAGGCCTATGGCCTCCCTGTACCATTCCTCAGCCTCTTCGCCCCTCCCTGTATCGGAGAGGAGGTTGGCGAGGTTGTTGAGGGTGGTGGCGTCCAGCTCCGCCTTGATGGACTCCCTGAAGTGATGCTCCGCCTCGTCGTGCCTCTTCAGCGAGTACAGGAGTATGCCGAGGTTGTTGTGTATAGTCGCGTCGCCAGGGCTCACCCCCAGAGCTCTCCTGTACTGCTTCTCCGCCTCGTCGTACCTCTTCTGGTCGACTAGGAGCTCTGCGTAGTGAAGGCGCGCTGCTATGTTGTCCTCCTCGTGGGACAGGGCCTTGTAGAAGTGGTACTCCGCCTGGTCCGGCTTATCGATCCTGGCGAAGAACCGGGCGTATATCAGGTGGGACTCGGCCGTGTCGGGATAGACCTTGAGGTCACGCCTAGGTTTCGGCGGCGGCTCTGGCTTATCCTCGGGTTTCTTCTTCGGCTCGGGCTCAGGCTGCTGCATGCCCTTGATTCTTCCAGCCGCCGTCTCCCGTGCCTCGTCTGACTGAGAGATGTCCTGGGCCGCGATGTAGAGTTGCACCGCGTCCCTTTTCTTGTAGCTCCTGTTCATCTCGTCGCCGAGCTCGACGAGAAGCCTGGCTATGGAGTCGTCTTTCCCCTCGTTCCGCTGTATCCATTTAACGAGGTGCAGGACGCCGGGCACATCCCCGGTGTCAGCCATCTTGGCGATAAGCTCCTCGTAGTAACTCATGGGCGCGGCAACCGTTCGTTTGAGATGAATATGTTCACTGGAATTTGATTTTTATGGGAGACAGAGGCGAGTCTGAACGCCTGAACTGACTAATGTGAGACGTTGAAGAGGAAGGCCGGGGGCCGACCCGTCTCTCTACTTTGTGGCGTCGACGACCTTAACGGACTTGGGGTAGACGTTTATGATGACGCGTTTGGGGTCGTCCAGCGTCGGGGGGAACCAGAACCGCCTTCTCTGGGTCGGCCTCCACGAGAGGTACCACCACTTCCACTTCTCCTTCACGACCTCGGGGTCCTCGAACTCGGCCTCTCCCTCGATCTCGTAGAAGAACCCACACTCGTCGCACGGGACCGTCAGGAGCACCCTCGGGTTGCCCTGGATGTCCTTCACCTTCTGGGTGCCTTTCTCGGTGGGGAACCACATGACGCTGTACGGGTCCTCGTTGAAGTTGGTCATCGCCCGGGAGTTCTCGTTCCCGTCCTCGTCGAATGTGGTCAGGAACACCTCCTTGGCTTCCTTGAACGCCTCCTCCAGCCCTTCTATCTTGTTCATAGTATCACATTACAACCAGAGCTGCGATGTAAAAAATGTTAACTTATGTGCAGGAGCCTGACAGGTGCTGACCAAGTCTGTGCTAGAGAAACGTTTTTGCGCTCGGCACGCAACATGAAACCATGTCTGGTTCAGAGGGAGTCGAGTACAGGCGTCTGGTGATACGGGACGCCATGCTCGTCAACGGACGGGGGACGCCGCCTTACGGCCCGGTGGACATACTGATAGAGGATGGAAGGGTGGCCGAGATAGTGAACGTGGACACAATCAGCCTCAACAGGTACAAGCCCGTGAGGCCGGAGGGGGACCGCGTCATAGAAGCCCGGGGCATGTACGTGCTCCCCGGCCTCGTGGACATGCACGTCCACATAAACATAGACGACGACAAGTGCGGCCCAGAGGGACCTGAGTATGCCTATAAGCTCTTCCTGGCCCACGGCGTAACCACCGTAAGGACATGCGGCTTCGGCACCGACGAGCAGCTCCTTGAGCACAAGCGCCTCAGCGCGGAGAACAAGATCACTGCGCCGAACCTGGTGGTCATGGGCAGCTGGCCGGCGGAGGCCCACACAGTCGAGGAAGCCCGGGAGGCGGCGAAGAAGCTGAAGGAGCTGGGAGTCGACGGCATCAAGATAATCCCACGGCCACACGTCACCCCCGAGATGCTTCGGGTCTTGGCGGAGGGGGCCCGGGAGGCCGGTATGCCTGCGGGCGTCGCCATCCACGTCGCCCAGAGCAGCGAGCTGGACGCCCTGGACGTCACATACGCGGGTCTGGACAAGATCAGCATCGAGCACACCTACGGCATCCCTCAGGCCGCCCTCCCCGGCACCCAGGACTTCCCTCCCGACTACAACTACAGCGACGAGGTGGACAGGTTCAGGTGGGACGGCTACATCTGGCACGAGGCCGACCTCTACGAGGACGACGTCATGGATGTCCTCGACACCATGATCGAGAACGGCACAGTCTGGGACCCCACCATGGTGGTCTACGAGGCCCACAGGGACTATGAGCGCGCCAAGAACATGCCGTGGCACAGCAGGTACACGGTCCGCCACCTCTGGGAGGCCTTCACCCCCCAGCCGGGCCGCCACGCCACCCACTTCTTCGACTGGAAGACCAGCGACGAGATCGCTTGGAAGGAGAAGTACGAGATCTGGATGAGGTACGTCCGGTACTTCTTCGAGAACGGCGGAACCCTGACGGCGGGAAGCGACACGGCGTTCATCTACCAGATCTTCGGGTTCGCCCTCATCAGGGAGCTGGAGCTCTTCCAAGAGGCCGGCATCCACCCCATCGACGTCGTGAAGATAGCCACCACCAACGCCCACACGTGCCTCGGAGACGAGGAGAGATGCCTCGGCGTCGTGAAAGGTGCCCCAGCCGACCTCTGCGTGGTGGACGGCAACCCCCTGGACAACTTCAAGGTCATGTACGGCACCGGGGTCGACAGGTACGGCGAGGACGGCGTGACCATGACCCGTGGCGGAGGCGTCAGGTATACCATCAAGGGCGGCGCCCTCTTCGACTGCAGGGAGCTCCTGGCTGACGTCGAGATGTACGTCAACAAGCACAGGTAACTCCATTAACCTTTTTATTGCAGCCCCAAAACCTTCAACTTGATGTCGGTCCCAGACGCCGGGCAACTAGCCGAGTCGCTCGAAGACGCGACGAAGACGATTACCCAGAGCCAGCCGTCGCTGTTCAGCGTCACAGGCAAGCTCGTCACCCTTCCCAACTGGGAGGCCATCATAGTCGGGGACCTTCACGGCGACATCAGCTCCCTCCAGTACATACTTATGAAGACCTGGTTCAGGGAGAGGGTGGAGGACGGCGAGCCCGTGGTCCTGGTGTGCATGGGGGACTACATCGACAGGGGGCCGGGGCAGGTGGAGGTCCTGTACATACTCACGAGGCTGCTAACCGAGCACCCGCGGAACGTGGTGCTGCTGAGGGGAAACCACGAGGGACCTAGCGACGTGGGGGTGAGCCCCCACGACTTCCCCCTCGTGCTCCACAGGCTGTACGACGAGGAGTCTGAGGGCGTCTATAGGCGGTTCAGGACCTTCGCGGATCAACTGTACACGGCCGCCATAAGCCCGAGGAGGGCGCTGATACTGCACGGCGGGATACCAGTCGGGTCGCA
>Ga0307427_1000956_pt1 | contig 15841 bp, 14 predicted proteins | sample SalMarWE160190MG_FD_202162 | JGI IMG/M metagenome (GOLD analysis project Ga0307427, IMG submission 202162) | Salt marsh sediment microbial communities from the Plum Island Ecosystem LTER, Massachusetts, United States - WE1603-190 | ecosystem: Environmental > Aquatic > Marine > Intertidal zone >... | reverse complement strand
CCTCACTTCACCTGTGTCATTCAAATAGACCATGGGCTAGGGTTTTAAAGAATTTTATTCATCCCCAAGGAGTTCTTTGATTTGTTTATAAATATGGAAAATCTTGACAGTAACTTGTTGTTAATGATTTATTGACAACCAAAACGTTTTGGGTTAAAATAAATATATCATCCAAAACGTTTTGGGAGTTTAATAAGTCATGACAGTAAGCATAAAAGATATTGCGAAACGGGTCAATCGCTCAATAACAACTGTATCCAGGGCATTAAATGATTATGATGACGTCAGCCCTGAAACCAAGCAGCTCATTCTCAAAACTGCCAAAGAAATGGGTTACTCTCCCAACACCTTCGCCCAACGGCTGCAAAAACAGCAGTCTGACACCATCGGATTGGTTTTGCCAACTTTCAGTCCGCGTTTCTCGGATCCTTTTTTTAGTGAACTTCTGGCGGGTATAGGGAACAAGGCTGCTGATCTGGGGTTTGATTTGCTGGTTTCGACTCGCTCGCCCGGCCCCCAGGAAAATGAGACGTTCAAAAAACTAATTGAAGGGCAAAGGGTTGATGGATTCATCGTCGTTCGAACTCGCAATCGGGATCAACGGATTGATTATTTATTATCTGAAGATTTCCCCTTTGTTGCATTTGGCAGGACGGACATTTGTGAACAATTCTCGTATGTGGATGAGGACGGCTATTTTGGCATGATGTTGGTCGCCGAGCATATTGCCGGATTAAACCATAAAACGATCGGGTGTATCTTACCGCAGCCTGATTTAGCTTTCACTCATAAGCGTTTGGCAGGATTAAAAGATGGTTTGAAGAAATTTGATGTTGAACTCAAAGAGCCGTATATTAAATTTGGCGATTTGACACAAAAAAGTGGGTATCAAATGGGGGGCGAATTGTTGGATTTACCTGAAGTACCCACCGCAATTGTTGCCTGCAACGATTTGATGGCGTTCGGTGTTATGAGCGCAGCTCAGGAACGCGGCTTTATTGTTGGCAAGGATGTTTCTGTGACAGGTTTTGATGATATTCCTATGTCTGAATTCTCTCATCCACCATTGACCACTGTTCATCAGCCGGTCTATCAAATTGGCGGGATGGTGTGCGAAATGCTTGTAAAAATTATTAGAGGAGAAATTGACGATCCTCAACAAATCATATTAAAACCCAAACTGGTCGTTCGCCAATCAAGTGGATTGTGCCTTTCTTAGGTTTATGTAACAGGGAGGTGGGGTATGTAAAGAACAAATGCAGGTCAAACAATATTTCAAAATAATCACCATTTAAAGGAGTAGAAAAATGAAGAAAATCTCAATGATTATTCTGGTTACCATGTTGCTGAGCACTGTTCTCAGTGCCTGTACAACTGAAGTTGTCAAAACAGTTGAGGTGCCAGTAGAAAAGACAGTCGTAACAACAGTTGAAGTTGAAGTCCCTGCAGAGCCTGTAGACAAGACCGTCATTGAATTCTGGACAACGGATAATGAGGAAGACCGCGTTTTGGTTTATGAGCAAATCGCGGATGCTTTTATGGCAGAATATCCAGAAATTGACTTGCGCATTGTTCCTATTGAGGAAGCGGGAATTGCACAGCGCATTGCCACAGCTCAGGCTGCCAATCGTCTGCCGGATATTATCCGCATGGGTGTTGAACGAGTTTCATCCTTTGCCGCGGATGGTATTCTGGATCTCGATGCAGCACAGGCGACAATAGAGAGCATCGGAGAAGATGATTTCCAAACAGGCCCATTAGCTATGGTCACAGATCCTGAAACCGGTAAATATGCCGCAGTTCCCTTTGACGGTTGGGTTCAAGCGCTTTAGTATCGCTCGGATGTCTTTGATGAACTTGGCTTGGCACCACCGATATCATGGGATGATATTGACGCGGCTTGTGATGCACTGGCTGGAACAGGTGATTTGATCTACAGCCTGACCCTGCCAACAGACCCTGCGCAGAATTATCCTCATCAGGTCTTTGAACAGGTTGCAATCTCCAATAATGCCTGGCCATTTGATGAAGACGGTAATGTGACGATGAACACGCCTGAGATGATTGAAGCTCTGGAATGGTACTCTGAATTGCAACGTTGTGCTATGCCTGGCCCACATTACTGGCAGGGCGCTCGCGAATCTTACGAACTCGGACAGAGCGGTATGATGTTCTACAGCACTTACATCATGGATGACCTGGTTGAAGGTTCAGGTACAGATGAAGGTGGGAACATAGAAATTGCTGTTGAAAATCTGGCTGCTAATTCTGGCTTTGCCCCCATGATGCAAGGTCCCAATGGTTCAGCCTCTTATGGTCAGTTGGTTACCCTTGGTATTCTCAAAGACGCCGATCCGATGGCGCAGGAAGTAGTAAAATACTTCATGACTGGACAGAATTATTTAGATGTCCTTGCCCTTGCACCGATGGGTAAGGTGCCGGTTTTAAAGAGCGCTATCAGCGGATGGCAAGGCTTAAGTGAATACTTTGCTTACTACAGCGAGGATACTATCACACAAGTTGCCAACGGTTATGAGACCATGCAGCGCTGGCTCTTCCGCCCGGATTATGACAGTGTAGAACGTGCTGTTGTGGGCGATATCGAAGGACGTCTGCTTATCCCACAGGCTATCAGCAATATCGTTTTGGAGGGAATCATGACCCCTGAGTCGGCTGCTGAGTGGCTGCAGGAACAGGTGGAGATACTGCTGGCAGACCGAAGCGAATAGTATATAGCAATGAGAAAGGGTGTGGTAAAAACCACACCCTTGATTGGTTTATTAAGGAGACCTTATGTCTGTTTCGGGTGTGAAAAAGAGAAGCAGCCGAAGAGCGCAGGAAGCTCGATTAGCCTGGATATTGATTTCACCCACAGCCCTGATCGTTTTCGCTTTGGTAATTTTTCCAGCCATATTTAGTATCTGGGTGAGCTTTCATGATGTGGGTTTGCATAATCTCAATGATGTCTTCCACACGCCTTTTGTTGGTTTTGAGAATTATAAAAAAGTAATTGATGACTATGCATTTAAGTTTCAAGGTTGGAACAATTGGGGCGCTGCAGTTACCACTGTAGTATATTCATTTGCCTCCACGACTATGGCAATTTTAATTGGTTTAATTGCCTCTTTAGTACTTAATAGACCTTTCAAGGGGCGGGGTGTTTTCAGGGCAATTTTCCTGTTTCCATATGTTGCGCCGATTGTGAGTATTGCTTTTGTTTGGCGCTGGATTTTAGATCCGAGACCTTCTGGCGTTGTCAACGATATACTGCTCAATCTTAGTTTGATTGATTCTCCAAAAGCGTATCTGGCGACACGCGGTCTGTCTTTAATTATCGTTATTCTGCTTGATGCATGGCGGTATTTCCCATTTTGCATGTTGATGATCTTAGCTCGTTTACAGGCAATTGACGCCACCCTTTATGAAGCAGCTAAGGTTGATGGTGCTAATGCCATTCAACAGTTTTTTAATATCACGCTACCTGAGCTTCGATATGTTCTGGGTGCCACATTTTTATTGCGTTTGATGTGGACGTTTAACAAATTTGACGACATATTTTTATATACAGGCGGTGGTTTTGGGACGAAAGTTTTGCCGGTGCTGACCTATGAATTTAGCTTTCGGTTATATGACTTCGGTCGAGGGGCAGCAACAGCCATGATACTGTTATTGATATTGGTGATGTTTATGCTTGTTTACGTAAAAATTGTTATGCAAAAGGTTGAGGATTAGCCATGACAAACGAAAAAAAGAATTTGATTGGCCATTTGGCAGCCTGGATCAATTGGAAGCGTTTTTTATTCTCTGTTGTATTAATTTTTTTCTTGACCAGTATTATCTTTCCTTTTTATTGGATGGTCAGTTCGTCATTTAAAACTCGAGCGGAGATTGGAGGGCGTGAACCTGTTTATGTTCCGGGAGGATTGAAACTGGACGCCTATCGAGAGCTTTTTGACCCCAATCATCCAAGTTACCAGAATTTTGGCAGGAATATCCTCAATACATTAAAGGTATCTATACCGACAGCGATCATCGCGGTTGTTTTAGCTGTTTTAGGTTCTTATGCCATTGCAAGATTTCATTTTAAAGGCAAGAATTTTTTACTTAACAGTATTTTGATGGTGTATTTGTTCCCTGGTGTACTGTTGATCATACCCTTGTTCGCCATGCTCAGTCAGATTGGTGAAAAATTGGGTTTTCCGATCCAGGACAACCTGGCTGTATTGGTTTTTACTTATCTGGCTCAGACGCTGCCGGTTGCCCTTTATATGTTAACCAACTATTTCCGCACGATTCCAGACGAGATTGAGCAAGCCGCCTTGATTGATGGCTGCAGTCGATTGGGTGTGATTTGGCGAGTCACTTTACCATTGTCTATTCCTGCATTGATTTCGGTTAGTATTTATACTTTTATGATTGCCTGGAATGAATTCTTATATGCGTTGATCTTCCTGAATGATCGTTTTATGTTTACGATGCCAATTAAAATTAACACAATATTCAATGATCCTACGCCAAGACCTAATGTTGTTATGGCAGCCTCCACGATTATGACAGTTCCCATCATTATTCTTTTTCTGGCATTGGAGAAGTATCTGGCAGAAGGCTTGACAGCTGGTGGTGTAAAAGGTTAAATAGGGCATTCTAAAAAAAACGTTGTTTACGAATAGAAATCTATCCTGAGAATGAAATATGCTGGTTATCGTTGTTACGGTCAGACTTTTTCATCAGGAGGACGCTGTTGTGCATGCATTATTATCCTTTAGGTAAGCGTTGATGAAAAAACCAAAAACAATAGGAATTTTTCACTATCAAGTGGGTGAGACTGACGGCGTGTCTCTGGAGATTGAAAAATGGAAGACTGTCCTGGAAAGAATGAGACACCGTGTCTTTTTATGTGCAGGGCATCTGGGCAATCAGAGCGGCATATTACTCCCAGAACTCTATCATCATCAGCCAGAGATCGCGTCGCTGAGCCGTAATATTCTGAATGGTAATAATGATTTAAAGCCGCGCGCCATAAACAGGCTCCTATCTGTATATGTCCAATCCTTGAAGAAATCAATAAAGCATATCGTGCTTGAAAACAAAATTGATCTGTTGTTGGTTAATAACGTGTGGAGTGTTGCATTGAATTTGCCGGCGGCTGTTGCTATGGAAGAGGTTCGGCGAGACCTTGACCTGCCGGCTATCGCGCATCATCATGATTTCTATTGGGAGCGTACAGCTAAAACCATCCCGACTTCATCCGCGATCACGGAAATTATTGATCAATATTTTCCTCCAAGAGATCCAAAGATAAAGCATGTGGTTATTAACAGCATAACGGAATCAAAATTACGTGGGAGTAAAGGAATCAATGCTGACATTATCCCTAATGTGTTTGATTTTTCAGGGCAAGAATGGGTCCTTGATGATTATAATCGAGACTTGCGGCGGGCTGTCGGTTTAAACGACAATGACATTTGTGTACTCCAAGCCACTCGAATAATCCCACGAAAAGGAATTGAGCTGGCTATTGAGCTTGTCAGTGCGTTGAATGAATCTCAACACCGTGAGGTATTAAAAAAGCGAGTTTTGTATAATGGGCAAGTATTTAATCAAGATAGCAAAATTGTGCTTGTGTTAGCTGGTTATGACCAGGATGATCCTACAGGCGTCTATCTTCAGAATTTAAAAGAGAAGGCAAAGTTTTTAGGGGTAGATATGCGTCATATAAAGGAGATAATTGGACCAGTAAGATCGTTGCAAGGCGGATCTAAAATATATTCATTGTGGGATGCTTATGCCATCGCTGATTTGGTGACTTATCCAAGTCTATGGGAGGGGTGGGGGAATCAATTGTTGGAGGCTTTGCGAGCGAAATTGCCCATCGTGTTGTTTGAGTATCCCGTATACCTAAAAGATATAAAGGATAAAGGTATTGAAGTGATTTCTTTGGGTTCGGAGATCGTTAGTCAGGATGTATATAATCACGTTCACATCTCTGAAGACATTTTACAGCGAGCTGCAGATCAATGTGTTGACTATTTGACCAATCGCACTTTGAGGGAAGTTATAATAAATAATAATTTTCAAATTGCTAAGCAATATTATGATTATGATCGATTAGAAGAGGATTTAATACCGTTAATATAACTATCATTAAGACAACTTATTATGAATTTATCAAAAAGTCAAAGACTACAGGAACATCTCGAATTTCTCTATGGCAAGAAGAATGCTTTTGACCTGCATCGACGAATCTTTAATTTGTTAGAAGAATATCAAAAAAGTTCAGAAGATTTAAAATCCAGTATCCAAGATAAGTTTAGTCAAAAGGATGTTATCCTAATAACTTATGGGGATATGGTTCATGATCTTGCGCAGTCCGCATTGCGGACCCTGAAGGATTTTATTGATGAATACCTTGCTGAGCAGATCAACACCATTCATATTTTGCCTTTTTTCCCTTATTCATCAGATGATGGTTTTTCAGTGGTGGATTACCGAGAGGTAGCCCCCAATTTAGGGGTCTGGGAAAATATCCGGGCTCTGGCTGAATCAAGAAAAATCATGGTTGATGCAGTGATTAATCATATTTCTCGTGAGAGTCATTGGTTCAAAGCATTCTTAAAAGGCGATCCTGATTATCAGGATTATTTTATTCAACCTGATGAGAAATGGGATCTTTCTAAAGTGGTTCGTCCAAGGACTTCTCCCCTCTTAACAGAGGTAAAGACAGACAAAGGATATAAGAAGGTATGGACAACTTTTAGTGCGGACCAGATCGACTTAAATTATGCAAACCCTGAGGTTTTATTCGAAGTTATCAATATTTTATTGTTTTATCTTCGTCAAGGGGTAACCATTATCCGTTTGGATGCTATCGCTTATCTATGGAAACAATCCGGCACAACCTGCATTCATCTCCCTCAAACACATCGGGTAATTAAAATATTGCGCCTTATCCTCGAAACAGCCTCCCCAGATGTTGTTTTAATTACTGAAACCAATGTTCCGCATGATGAGAATATCAGTTATTTTGGCGAATATGACCCAAAAACCGGTCAAACGGATGAGGCCCACATGGTTTACCAGTTCCCCTTAGCGCCTCTTGTTTTGCACACTTTGATCGCTGAAAACTCAAACCACCTGATGGATTGGGTCAGCGGGTTGGGGAACAAAGGAATATTTTTAAATTTTATTGCCTCCCATGATGGTATTGGCGTATTACCCGCAAGAGGCATTTTATCTGAAAAGGAACTTGGAAGAATCATCGATCAAGTGCGTGATCATGGTGGACTATTATCGCATCGTTCCAATCCGGATGGGACGAAAACGGTATATGAACTCAACACAACACTATATGATGCTTTGAATGACCCTGAATCACCTAATCCTTCCGAAGATATTGCGCGGTTTTTAGCTTCCCAGGTGATTTTAATGTCTCTGGCGGGTGTACCGGGGATTTATTATCACAGCTTGTTTGGATCAAGAAATGCTGTGGATAACGTGCAAATCACAGGTCGGGCAAGATCAATCAACCGTAAGAAGTTTTCTCGCCAGGAGTTGGAGAAAACTTTGAAGGATCCAGAAAACACTCACACTAAGGTATTTCAAAAAATTCTTCATTTACTCTCTCTCAGGGTTGAAGAACCTGCATTTCATCCCCATGGGAATCAAGAAGTTATGCGAATTGACGACCGGATTTTTGGATTAGAACGGTACTCACCAGATGTCGCTTCAGGTGTATTGGTTTTGGTCAATGTCAGTTCAGAGAAACTTGATATAAATATTGATGCAGATTTGAGTATCTTCAAATCGTCAAAAGAAATTCTTGATCTTATTAGCGGGGAAACATTCACGATATCCGAAGGGAAATTGAGACTACAATTTACACCTTACCAGTACAGATGGCTTAAGAAAAAATAATCCGGGCATCAACTTTTCGCTGCATGTTGATGGAAATCTGGATGGTGGGCGGGTCGGCTGGATTGGAAGGCATCGCCCACGCACACTTGGTAGAGGCGCTGAAGCACTTGTAGAAGAGGTATCTAACTTGAAACCCCATTGATTTCCCTGTGGCTCTATCTACGTTCATTTTGACGAAACTGTTGATGAGCCTTACTTCTGTAATAATAGTCATGACTGATCATTTATAAATTATTCTATCGTTTATATTGATAGAAACTATATACAAATAGTGTCATTTTGGGTTTGAATCCAATAGAATAAAAATATAAGAAGGTTCAATGATGCATTAGGCAGGAAAGAATTATTAGATTAAGGACATGAAATGAGTGTACACATCGTTACTGATAGTACCAGTGATATTCCCAAATCGCTGGTTGAAGAACTTCCCATCACCGTCGTTCCGCTCTACATAACTGTAAATGGTGAGAGCTATTTGGATAATGTGGATATCAGCCGTGATGAATTTTATCAAGCCTTACCCAATTCTGAACCCTATCCAACGACAGCTACGCCCTCGACAGAGCAGTTTCGTAAGGCTTTCGATACCGCGGTTGAGGCAGGGGCAACCGCCATATTCTCCATTCACATCTCAGAGTCCCTTTCAGCAACGATCAAAACAGCCCAATCCGCAGCCCAGAGTTACGATCGGGTGCCGGTGGAGGTCATCGATTCGGGGAATTTGAGCATGGCCGAGGGCTTGATTGTTATCAAAGCGGCTCAAGCTGCAGAAGAGGGAAAATCACCGGAAGAGGTGAAAGCGATCATCGAATCTGTCATCCCCAGGACCTATGCCTATGCCAAGCTGGATACGATTGATTATTTGTTGCGCGGCGGGCGGATGAACGCCATTCAATACAGCGTGGTCAGTTTGTTGGGGATCAAGCCTATATTGAAGATGAACAATCACGTATCTCGGATGGAGATCGCCAGGACCAAGCGTAAAGCCTTTCAGCGCGTGCTAAATACAGCCGTTGAAAACATCCCTTACGCAGATGTTTTTGGCATCACTCACGCGGGGGTGCCGGATCAGGTTGAGGATTTTGTCAAGAAGTTAAAGGATATGATTCCGGGCTTGCCGGATCCCCTCATCTCTGACGTTACACCCGCTTTAGGCGTGCATGTAGGCCCCGGCGCCCTATGCATCAACTGGATTGAATGCGAAGCCCATGCGGAGTGTGAGAAAAAGGGACTCCTTCATTGGTTCACTGAAAAATTTCCCGGCTCAAGGGCATGATAGGCCTTGACGTCGAAAATAAATTAATAGAAAGGTAGTTATGAAAATTGCTAAGCTTATTGCATGGATTGGATTGATTGCGATGTCGGCAGTGCTGGTCAACGGATTTGTGAATGGGAATTTTGGCATAGATGGCGCTGAGCTGTTGGAAAATCCGTGGGGCCTGGTCTCCTTTGTGGATTTGTATGTTGGGTTTGCCCTATTCTCGGTATGGATCGCCTTTCGGGAGAAGAAAATTCTCTCTGCTGTCATCTGGATACTTTTTATGATGGTGTTGGGATTTTTCACCGGCAGTTTATATATGCTCATCGCCCTTTATCAAAGCAAGGGAGATTGGTTGAAGTTCTTTCTTGGGTCCAGGAAAGAACAAGTCTTAGAGAAAGTTATTCAGACGGAGGAAGTATGAATATTTTATCCATCTTAAAAATAATTGCTTCTGTGGGAACAGTTGGGACAGGGTTGTTCGCACTGATCAAACCCAGAGCTGTATTCGGCTTTACGGGATTAACCGCCGCCGGTGGCAGGGGCATCACAGAAATCCGCTCCATCCTCGGTGCGTTTTTTATTGCCCTGGGCGTCGTCCCGCTGTATTATCGGCAGCCTGAGACCTATACCATGTTAGGTATCGCTTACCTGGCTGTGGCATTGGTCAGGCTTGTGTCCATGTTCGCGGATAAATCTGTTGAACAGTCTAATATCATCAGCCTGATTGTAGAAATTGTCTTCGGCGTTATACTGGTGTTGCCTAATTAAGGTGAGTGTCTGGTGAATGACAAATCACAAGAAATATGGGAGGAATTAAAATCGGTATTATCCGGCAGCACGATTGATACGCTGCTGCCGCCGATTGCCTTTGGGGTGGTTAATGCGCTCTTTGGGCTGACGGCTGCTGTGGGCGCGGCGGTGGGGATAGCGCTGCTGTTGGGGGTGCTGCGCCTTATTAGAAAGCAGCCCTGGCAGTATGCCCTGGCGGGGCTGCTGGCTGTGGGTTTGGCGGCAGGATTAGCCTTGCTCACTCGCAACGCAGCCAGTTATTTCATCCCGGCGATCATCAGCAGTGCTGTATTACTATTGATCGCCCTGACGAGTATCATCATTGGTAAACCCCTAGCAGCCTGGGCCAGCCATCTGACCCGCGGCTGGCCGCTGGCATGGTTTTGGCGGGAGGATGTTAAACCCGCTTATACGGAAGTGACCTGGCTGTGGACGATATTTTTTGCGATACGCTTGGTCCTGCAAATCATTTTATTTCAACAAGGGGCAGCGGGCGGGTTGGCTTGGGCCAACACGCTGCTGGGCTGGCCGGTGACGATTTTGGTGCTGGTGCTCAGCTATATTTACGGCATTTGGCGCCTGCACAAGCTGGGCGGGCCAGGTGTGGAGGAATTTGAGGCTGATGAAGAGCCGCCCTGGGATGGGCAGACCAGAGGATTTTGAAGGGGATGGGAAGTGCTTTGAGGACTCCTACTAAACTTCCTAATAAGTATGTACTCAAATCTCAAAAAGCGATTAAGTCCTAACAATAATAAATTCAATCAAAATATATATTTAATGGGTAGGGGCGACCCGTGGGTCGCCCGATTTATATATGCATATTTTTATATTCACATTATGGATATGGTAAGACTTTGTGGGTATTATTGATTGATCAATCCCATTTCTTTTTTTATAGACAACATTATGGGATAAAAAGGTCTTCCAGGAGGACATACCCAATCACGGTATCCTCTTCCCCGCGATATTCCACCAGGACGCATTCGCGGTTGAGGTTGTCAAATTCCCGCTCGGGTATGGAGATCAAGGTCACTTCCGCTTCAGCCGGGATGCGGCCGATGGCTTCTTCGGATTCATAACACCCTTTCCGCGCCCACAAGTTTCGCAGTGTCAGCGCAGTGATAACGGGGGTGGCTGTGGGGGAGTAAGCGGGTGTTTCAGTGGATTCAGGCGTTGCTGTGGGGGTGATTGTTGCTGTGGGCGTGATGGTGGCTGTCGGTGTGATGGTTGCCGTTATTGTGGGGGATGGGGTCAGGGAGAGTTGTCTTTGGCGCACTGCTCCGGCGATGCTCCTTCCGCCGAAGAATAACAGAAGGATGAGTAGAATTGCACCGATGCCTCCACCGCCGTAGAGTGTGACATAGTACCAACGCAGCCGTCGCTTCAAATCCAGGACCTCCGAGTCCTGAGGAAAGCGGTTGCGGACGGTCTTGCTGATCTGATAAGAATTCCGTGGGAAAAACCGGTTCTCGTTATTCAAGGCTTGATTGGCGCGCTGCAGGCTGTCCTCGAGGTTCTCAATTTCATGTCGCGATTCTTGCACCTCTTGCCGCAAATCCCGGCCCTGGGCGTTGTCCGGCTGCAGGGTCTGCAGTGTAGATAAGGCATCTTCAGCTTCAGCGTAGGCTTCTTTGGCTGTTTTAAGTGTGCTGGCGGCATCGCCCTGGCGTTTCAGACGCTGAACCTTCTCAATTAGGGTTCCCGTGACGGCTGGCAGGACGATGTCCATCCGATTACGCAGGCGGGAGATCTGGGCGGTCTCGCCGTATTTGACAGAAAGGCTGTTCAGTTTGATTTGGGCTTCAGCTAGTTTGTCCGGTGGGATGTTCCCACTGAGGTTGAGAATATCGGCAATTTCGTTCATCGCCGCCAGGTCGTTCTTAATCTCATTAGCTTTGTCCACATATTCCGGCAGGGCAACAGCACTGGCTGCGGTCTGGATTTTGGAAAGCCCGCCCTGTAAATCACCCTGCTGTAATAACGCCAATCCTTCCTCGTAGACCTCATGTGCTTGGATTTGATTTTCCAGGTCCTGGCGGAGCTGTTCACCTTCCCGCCAGCGGTTGATGCCGGATTCCCTAAGACTGGCAAATGCCTCATCCAGGTAATCCAGCGCTGTCTGATAACGGAAAACACGGGCCGCGGACTGCGCTTTGCCGTAAGCCTTGCCTGCTTCCGGCGGGAGCGCTACGGAAGGGATGTTGCCGGTGCGCAGGAATTCTTCAGCTTCGTTATGATGCTCCTGGGCGCGGGACCAACCCGGCTCAATCTGAAGGACATTTTCATAGAGGGGGATGGCTTCTTGATAGTTGCCGGCATAAAAGGCCTCTTCAGCGGAATCCATCAATTCCTCGGCTTCGGGATCATGGCTGGAGCTGAGGAACTTGCGCAGGGGGTCATAGGTATCATCATCGTCAAATTCAGGAGACACTTTTATAGGGCTGTTGACCTGTTCTGATAGGTTTTCTTCCGTGGTTTCTTTATCCGCTGTTTTACCTCGCTGCTTATCAGCAATACGCCGTGAGCGTACCCGCCGAATTTCACGCAAAAGGCGATTGGCATGTTCTAATTCATCTAAATCTATAGGCTCGGAGATGCGTTCTGTGGCAATTGCCTCAAGGTAAGCGCTGATGGCGTTTTCAACCTCCACCAATTTCTGGTCGGAGGATTGTGGTTGATCCAGTGTGTTTTTTGCCTGCAAGATGAGGTCTTTCAGCATGGGATTCCTTTCTCAGGCGTGTTTCAGGCTTGCGATTGACGTTGATTATACAGGGATTGGAGGTCCTTTGCCAATCCGCTAGCGGTTTTATACTGTCCCTGGATCGCATCCCCCAAAACATCCAATTCATCCTGGGTGAGCCGTTTCTGGTCGTCGTAAGTCCAGATGGGGTCATATTTTTCGGGGGCGTTCTGGATTTCCTCAGGGCGATTCGGTCCTACGTCCAGAGACCCGGGTGCCTGGCGGCCGGTCAGGAGGTGATGCAGGGCGCGGGCACTGAACTGTGTGAGGTCAAAGGCGAAGGCGTCTTCGCCGTTCGCATTAGCGACCTGCCTTCCGATATTCCAATCCAGGACGAAAACCTGCTGCCGCGGTTCGTTCCAATAATAATGCAGGGCTTTATGATCCAAGTAAACAATGTTATTGTCATGCGTAGATGCCATTATCTGACATATCTGCAGGGCAGCCTGGAGCGCTTGTCTAACGGAGAAGGTGCGGTGATATTCCCCTCTGGTATAGCCTGCGTCACAACGCAGATAGAGGTTGTCCTCCCATCGCCGTGGCAGGAGGATGGCGGCTAACCAGCCCTGAGTTGTACGTTCCTGTAATTCGGATAAAAATGTCTTCAGTTCTATGGGGGTGAAGATGTCAAAAGCGCCATCCAAATGGGTTGCTGATGCCTTCTCCTGCAGAGAGGTGGTCAGTGGAGGAATCTCATCCGGCCAGTTGCCTTTATTTACCTTGAGGTAAGCGTAAGCCAGCGCTGGTGTGATCCCCAATACATTCCGCATTTTTTCCAGAATGCGGCACTCGTTTTCAAAGAGGGGCAGGGCGTAGCGGGTCTTATCCGGCCGCATGATTTTGATCGCCGGATAATTCGCATAGTCACTGGAGAATTCAGGGTAATGCAAACTGAACACCCGGGCAGATGAGCCGGCTGCTTCAGGGACAGCGAAATCTCGCATCCCGGCAGAAAGCCAGGTATCCAAGGGTTCTGTTAGTTTTATGGACTCTTTAGGTCCGAAGGTTAGGTTTTTCATAGATTTCTTATTTTACCCATGTCACCAGGTTTGAGGGAAGGGTAGGTTTACTATCACGGTGAAATGGTTGGGGTTTATTCGTAAATATTAGGGCTTAATTGGCTTATTCAAGATTCATAAGCTGCAAAACCCAGGGACACCAGGCTTGTACCTCAGCCTTATGTTTCTGGATCGGGACGCTTTGGATTATATCCTGCAAGGTTTGTAAGAGCTTGCTGAGCCAGGTTGGTGTACCGAGGAGCTGTTCCACAGGCGGGTGATCTCTAATCATCTTTTGGAGAAAGGCTTTAGTTTCAGTATCTGGAGATGGCCCTTGATACAGCTTATTCAGCCAGTTCTGGAAATCTTCAACGGCAATGGCCAGATGAAGGATACCCCAGCGATCTGGGTCCCAGGCAGTCACTTTATGGAAGGCTTTTGAGACATCATCCCATTTCATGTTCACCCAGGCTTGCAGGAGTTCTCGAGTGGCTTCCTGCCCTTCGGAAAAACATTGCTTCAACGTTGTGCGAAGGCGGCGGGGCAGGTTAGCTGCGGTGTTTATCACATCCAGTAAAGCGTAATCAAAGGGGCTTTCTTCCAGGTTTTTCCCCTTCTCCCGCCAGCGTTCTAGGATCAGCCGTAAGTCCTCTGCGAGATCACGCCTTTCGCTGCCCTGGCCTTCCGCCCAGGCGAGCAGGGATTGGCAGATTTGGTATGGGGAAGGCGTTGTTGTATTCAGTGCTTTTTGCCGCAGGAGGGGTGTCATTTTATTCCACCAATCTGAGGAGTAATTTTCTTGAGCGATCGTAACGAGGATCCATAAGGCATTGGACCAGTCTTCGTAAAGGGTATATTTCACTAGATCACGCAGGTAAGGCTGCGAAAGGAGATAGGGGCTGCGGAAATATTCCCTGATCAGATGCCACGGCAGACTTAGCGAGCTGTCAAACAGTTCCCATAGGATGGTCGTTGCTTTGACGCTGGAGGGGGTGTCGCTGTCATCGAGGGTCTTCAGCACCAATGAGCGGCAGTATGCCAGTACCGCTTCCGATTCCCAGGGCGCGCCGATCTGCTCCAGGATGTGATGATAGGATTGGATGTTTTTAAGCCCTTGCAGGCTCGGTTTCGATTGCAGGACGACACGGATCAGTGATTGATATTCCATCACATTGAGGGCGATCACCTCTTGTTGATAGGCGATGCGCCTGGCAAGGACGGAAACTTGAGTTATATCCAATTCTCTATTTTGAAATTCCTGCCAACCCAGGTCAATGAAGAGTTCCGGTGCGTTCTGCTGCAGGAAGCCCCCCAACGTGTCCACCAACTGCCGGTAATCCTCCCATCGGGGTAGGGTACGAACCTGTCCGTTATTGGCTTCATTGAGAAACACTGCATTACCCCAGTCGATGACAGCGACGCCGCCGGTGGGGTTGTGCCAATAGATGTGATCCAGCTTGACGTCGTTCCACAGAATGCCGACATGATGTGCCCGGGCAAACAGGTCAAAAAGGGCGTCCAGGACGGTGATGATCACCCGGCGGGGGAATGGCTTGCCGGTCTGGCGTTTTTCTATCAGCATAGCTTCCAATGTTTCACCCGTTGCGGTCTCGCTGATGATGAAGTAGTTGGCTGTCCCTTGAGTCCATTCGGGCGCAGAGTCCAGCAAGCGCGGCGGGTGGGCTTTGCATTGGGGAAGCCCATCCAGGCGAGCGAGGGCAAGCGCTTCCTGTGCGATCTGTCCAGCTTGGCGCTGGATGGTGCCGCCGGTGGCGATTTGGGCGGGCGTTTTCATCACACCTTTCAGCTCAGGCTGCTCCGCACAGGTGACGGCATACACCTCGCCGGCATCCCCACTCCCGATGGGGGCATCACCCAATTGCCATGTATAGGATTTGCCCTGAACTGTACGCGCCAAAATTCCTCCAGTGATTATTTGTTAAGAACGATGTTATTTTACCAATCTGGATGTAAAAGGTTAACCAATCAAGGATTAATTTGGATTATATTCTCAATCAAGAGCTTATTTATTTTGTTCCTAGATTCAAGTATCAAGTGCAACAGTGATTTTTTAAGAATACCATAGGTGGAGAAAATGACAGACACCTCCGAGGCCTGGTATTCAATCGGTACTCAACA
>Ga0307427_1000952_pt1 | contig 15870 bp, 12 predicted proteins | sample SalMarWE160190MG_FD_202162 | JGI IMG/M metagenome (GOLD analysis project Ga0307427, IMG submission 202162) | Salt marsh sediment microbial communities from the Plum Island Ecosystem LTER, Massachusetts, United States - WE1603-190 | ecosystem: Environmental > Aquatic > Marine > Intertidal zone >... | reverse complement strand
GTTGACGAAGTAACTGAGGCTGTCCGCAAGTGGCGTGAAAAACATGAGGTTATAGGTAAGAAAGCAGTAAGTACCTGAGCCTCAAATAGAATTCTTCCGAATCGCTTAATTGCGCATCATGACGGAATGTGCAATGTCGAATGTGATAAGGAGAATCTCTGTGCGTGCGGAATCTAATTACAATGTTGGAGCAATGGGCCATTCCGGAGTAAACAATACGATGAAATCTCTAATCGGTAGCCCACACTAGAAAGGCCGAGCATAGATCCAAATCTGAGGATCGGCCTGGACTACTTTATACAACAAATCTGCAGAAATGTTTGGGTTGTTGAATTCGAAGCTAACCTTGTTCCCAGCGGGGACTGCCCAAACCCCTATCTCAGCATGTTTGGTATCCTTTGGAAATAAGTCTGTATCAATCACAAAGCATTCTCCCGCATTCTGCTCGAACTTCCGAAAATCGTGGCTTAGCGAATCAATCGAATAGATTGCAGTGCAAATACCAGAAGCGCGCCCTAGGTCACCGAGAGGTGCACGTATGATGCCTTTACCGATAGGCGTCCCTGCTTCACCCTCAACCAAAGCCACCGGTGGTTCCTCTCCAGGTTCTGCTCCCTTCCATTCAGAACGAAAATGGGCTTCACCGCTCTCATGTAGAGAGTAGTGCACTCCTAAATCAGGTGGGATACAATAAATGTCGAAACCACGTCGCACAACCTTTAGAAGATAATACCGGTCAGTGCCATTCTTTACCACGACGAAGACCTCTATCATTTTGGGAATTCACCCCTACTATTATGCTATTGGTCGTCGCACTCAGCTTTACAGGCATATTAGCAAATATGGAGTTGGGCTATCAATATATGGTTCTACTTATAGTTTTCAGCCCCGGGAGCAGTAGGTAACATCTTGGCTGAATGTTCAATGTTGCACATTCCACTTGACTTTGGTTCTATGTATAATTAAGGCAATGAGGGAAGCGCAGACCAACTCTGTCCGAAATTTGGAACATCTATACACTACTGTAGTAGCGTTAGCTCTTTCCTTGGCAATCTACAATCTAATTGATGTGACGAGGGGAACTGTGCCATTCAAATTGGAATTAGTACCATTTTTTTTCGCTTTATTGGTAACACTTATCCCCTTTTACCATGGTGCTCTGAGACACTTAGACATTACCTATGTTGAAGAAGGCGGAAAACATGTAAGGAAAGGGGCTTTACTTATAGATTTCTCAGCTTTGTTTATTGAAAGTTGTCTATTCGTGGTTGTGGCAGCTTTATTACCAAGACCGCTTTTCTTTGTGTGGGGTTTGGTGGCGCTTTTAGCTTTTGATACCATATGGGGGGTTACGGCACATCTGGGATTTTCCAAAGAGGGGAAACCAAAACCTGAGTTAACTTGGGCTCTAATTAATTTTGTTTCAGCAATAGTGATAAGTATCTATTTGATTGTCTTGGGCTTTGTGCCATCTATTGAAATTGAATATGTTAGCAACCTAAAACTTAGTGCTGGTATTTTGGGGTTCTCATTGTTGCGGACCGTTGCAGATTATGTATTGTGTTGGGACACATATTATCCTTCAGCAAAACATTAGCTGTCCTAAACCACTGGGTGTTAGGTGCCAATGAATGAATGGCTCGCATAACAATTGTTGTGTTGTTACCTCGTTGCACAAGCTGACGGAGTGTGCAACAAATCTCTAGCCTTTCATCAATCAATCCACAGTCGTCGTCAACGATTCTCTTGCATGTTGTGCTAGTCGGTAGTAAAATTGCGGTAAAGAAGTCATTACCTGCGATTTAGTCTACGTGACAACTTTCTATGATTATTGACTGCAGTACAAGGCACAATTCTGAGACAGGGGGTGATTCCTATGCCGAAGCGTAAGAAGCCAATTGAGCAATACGACCATAAGGGCAAAAAGCGTGTCAACAACCCGCCTGTCGGCCTAGTTACCCCGGAAACCGACAGAGAGACCGGTAAAAAGACCTATTCTTATGACCCTCATCTTGACCCCCAGCTGGTCTGGGCTGGCAAGGCAGAGCATACTTCTTTTGAAGTTCCCACCGTTTCGCTCCATGTCCACGAGCGTATTGACCCTCGCACCATAATTGAGGCAGTACGCAAACGCAACGGCAGAGACTACGAACAAGCATCGTTCTTCAATCTGCTGGAGGAGAACCCGCCGTTACGCGAGGCGATTGAGTTTTACCAGCATAAACACGGCTGGGCAAATCGCCTCATCGCCGGCGACTCTTTGCTGGTGATGAACTCACTGATTGAAAAAGAAGGCATGGCAGGAAAGGTGCAGATGATATACATTGACCCGCCTTACGGTATCGAGTACAAATCTAATTTCCAACCGTTTGTCAACAAGCGGGATGTCAAGGACAGAAAGGATGAGGATTTAACGGCTGAGCCTGAGATGATTAAAGCCTTCCGGGACACCTGGGAACTGGGAATTCATTCTTATCTAACCTATCTGCGTGACAGGCTCCTGCTGGCAAAGGAACTTTTGACTGAAAGTGGCAGCATATTTGTGCAGATATCCGACGAGAATGTGCACCACGTCAGAAAGTTGATGGACGAGATATTCAAGGAGACAAATTTCATCGCAGAAATACGTTTTCAGTGTAGGACAACCGAATTTACTAGATTTGTTCCCACACTGTACGACTACCTTGTCTGGTACAGCAAGGATAAAGAAAAGACAAAATATCACCAACTATTTTATCAGCGACCGATTGAAGAAGCCAGAAATACTTTCAATTATTTGGAATTGATGGGTGGTGCTGTAAGGCCATTAACGAAAGAAGAAGCAATGGGAATGCAACCTTTACCGACTGGTTCCAAATTGTTTAAGGCAGCACAATTTCCTGACAAACCATCAGAACAGGAGCAGGTGATAAAAGCTGGTAGAGTCATTGAGATAGGTGGTAACAGATATTACAAGCGCTACGCAGATGACTTTCCACTACTGAAACACTCAAATAATTGGGACGACACTGTCTGGAGCACTTTTGCAACGGGAAAGGTCTACGTTGTCCAGACGCATACAACTACTATTTCTCGCTGTGTCCTCATGACGACAGACCCTGGGGACCTTGTGCTTGACCCCACCTGTGGCTCGGGCACGACTGCCTATGTTGCCGAACAGTGGGGCCGGCGCTGGATCACCTGTGACACCTCACGTGTTTGCATGACCCTGGTAAAACAGCGTCTCATGACTGCCTTATATGCCTACTATGAACTGGCGCATCCAGAAGAGGGGGTCGGTAGTGGATTTAAATACAACTCTGTTCCTCATATTACTTCGAAGTCCATTGCCAATAATGAACCGCCGACTCCAGAGACCCTCTATGACCAGCCTTTTGTTGATAATTCCAGAGCTAGAGTGAGCGGCCCGTTCACCGTTGAGGCAGTCCCAGCTCCTGCGGTCAAGCCGCTCGCTGAAATCGAAGAGGAACTTCCAGCCGACGAATCGCTTGCCCGCTCCGGTGAAACCTTGCGTCAGGCGGAATGGCGAGACGAACTGTTGAAGACCGGGATCAGGGGCAAGAGAGGCCAATACATCACGTTCTCGCGAGTGGAACCTCTTCCTGGCACTCGTTGGCTTCACGCCGAGGCAGAGACGAAGCCTAATGACAGAGGTGCTCACTCTGTGAGGGAAGCTGGACCAGCTTGGGGCCAAACCCAGAGGGTGGTCATCTCCTTTGGGCCGGAGCACGCCCCACTAGAACAGCGGCAGGTGGCGCTGGCCATCGAAGAGGCCCAGCTACTAGTTCCCAAGCCCAAGATTATCGTCTTTGCCTCCTTCCAGTTCGACCCGGAGGCGGCCAAGGATATTGACGAGACGGAGTGGCCTGGCGTTACTCTGCTCAAAGCACAGATGAATGCCGACCTGCTGACGGAGGACTTGAAAAAGAAGCGAGCTAGCAATGATAGTTACTGGCTTGTGGGTCAGCCGGATGTGACGCTGGAAAGGATTACAGAGGGCAAGGATAAGGGCAAATATCGGGTTGAAGTCCTTGGCTTCGACTACTACAACACCAAGACCGGCTCTATGGAGTCCGGTGGCACAGCCAATATCGCTATGTGGCTGCTGGATACCGACTATGACGGCAGAAGCCTCTTTCCCAGGCAAGTGTTCTTCCCTATGGCTGGCGATAAGGAAGGCTGGTCCCGACTGGCAAGAAATCTCAAGGCTGAGATTGACGAGGAGCTCATTGAGGCTTACCGAGGCACGGTTTCCCTGCCATTCGAGCCCGGTGACAACCGTCGCATTGCTGTTAAGATAGTCGATGACCGCGGAATTGAGAGCCTCAAAATTGTGGAGGTGGAGTGATGCCCAAATCTACAATAGATACGCTCATCAAAAATCCCCCTTATGAAGAGCCGCAACTTTACTGGAAGTATGACCGCGAAACCCGCTCTTTTACCTTGGAAACTGGCCGGCGTCCTGCCGGATATGTGGTCGCTTCTGAAAGCTCAAAGGCCTTTGACGACCCTGGTATTTTCATTGAGATACCGTTGGTCAACAAGATTCGTCCCCGCGTCAAAGCCTGGCGCGAGCATCCAACTACTCCCTACGCTGGCGTCACTGGGATTACTAAAAGATTGCTGGAGCATTGGCGCAATCTTGAGGAACGGGAATATCGACGCTTCTTCTTTTGCCAGCTTGAAGCAATCGAAACACTTATCTGGTTAACTGAAGCCCCTCAGTCAGAGAAAGTTGGTATCGATGTTCCATCCGACGGGGGCTCGTTCCTACGCCTTTGTTGCAAGATGGCCACTGGTTCTGGCAAAACCATTGTCATGGCGATGCTCATTGCCTGGCAGATATTGAATAAAGTCACCTATCCGCAAGATACCAGGTTCTCCAAGAACGTCTTTGTTGTGGCACCAGGACTCACGGTGAAAAGCCGTCTGCAGGTGCTCATTCCGTCCTCAATCGGGAACTATTATGAGGAATTCAACATCATTCCGCCGGGCCTCTCAGAAAAGCTGCGCCAAGGTAGAGTGTTGCTTCATAACTGGCATAAATTGAACTGGGAGACTGAGGAACAGCTCGCTAAGAAGAGAAGCGTAGATAAGCGTGGAGCAAAGAGTAATGAGGCCTATGTCCGAGAGGTATTGGGAGAGATGATGAGCACCCATAATATCGTGGTAATCAATGATGAAGCACATCATGCCTGGCGCATACCAGCGGAATCAAAAGTCAAAGGGCTGAAAAAAGAAGATATAGAGGAAGCCACCAAGTGGATAGGAGGCTTGGACAGAATTCATCAAACCCGTGGCATTCTCGCCTGTTATGATTTCTCGGCTACACCATTTGCCCCCTCAGGAAAGAAGGTATATGAAGAGGCATTGTTTCCTTGGATAGTTAGCGATTTCGGCTTGAATGATGCCATAGAATCTGGATTGGTCAAAACCCCCCGCGTAGTAATACGCGATGATGGCAGATTCAGCAAAGATTACAAGTCACGACTCTACCACATCTACAACGACCCCGAGGTCAAGGACGATATCTCCAGGAAGGCCGAAGAGCACGACCCGCTTCCTGACCTAGTGAGCAACGGCTATTATCTATTAGGTAAGGACTGGCTGGAAACGGTCAAGAAATGGGAAGACGCCAGACATCAAACTCCTCCGGTAATGATCACTGTTGCCAATCGAGTCGAAACCGCAGCACGGGTTGAATATGCCTTCAACCATAACAAAATCCGTATTGATGAATTGTGTATTCCCGAACGAATACTGCATATCGATTCCAAAGCTATGGAAATGGCTGAATCCAGAGAAGAGGAAACTTCCCTCGAAAGCCACACGGGCCATACCGAAGAGGAAGAAGAACCCACCCACAAACCTTCTAAGCAAGAGCTTGCCGAATTGCTTAGAAAAAAGGTTGACACTGTTGGCCAGGTAGGGAAACTAGGTGAACAGGTTCAGAATGTGATCTCCGTTGGCATGCTCTCCGAAGGATGGGATGCCAAGACTGTTACCCATATCATGGGCCTGCGTGCTTTCTCCAGTCAATTACTATGTGAGCAGGTTGTCGGCCGCGGACTCCGCAGAACATCCTATGAGGTTGACCCAGCGACAGGCTTATTCGATGCTGAATACGTCAACATATTCGGCGTTCCTTTCACTTTTCTGCCACATGAAACGCACGATGGTCCACCGCCGCCACCACCAACTCCTAAAACGCGAATAGAACCCGTCATCGCAAAACAACAATATGAAATGCGTTGGCCAAACGTCATTCGTATCGAACACACCTATCGTCCAAAATTGAAACTTGATATGAGCCAGGTAAAGCCCCTGATACTAGATGCTTATGACACGGCAATGCTAGCTGAGCTGGCACCAATCATCGCCGGTAAACCAGACATTACTAAAATCTCTCAGATTGACTTGGAAAACCTGGGTAAGAAATATCGTTGGCAAAAGGTAATCTTTACCGCAGCTATCGATATCTACGACCAGATGAAACCAAGTTGGCCCGGCAACAAGGAGTTTTTGCTGGCACAGTTGATTAGATTGGTAGAGGATTTTCTTCCCTCGGGGAAAATCCGGATAATTCCACCACTGTTCAATCAAGCTGACCTAAAACGGCGCATCTTGCTTATGCTTAACATGAACAAGGTAGTCCAGCACATTTGGGAGGCAATCCGCTTCGAGAATACGGAAGCCATTACCCCTGTTTTCAATACTGATAATCCTATTCGCTCAACTGGCGATATGGGAACCTGGTACACAGGTAAGCCGTGCGAACCTACCAAACGGTCACATATTAACTTCTGTGTCTTTGATAGCCGCTGGGAAGCTACAGAAGCCTTTGAACTTGACCGAAATCCCAATGTTGAGGCATGGGTTAAGAATGACCATTTGGGTTTTGAAGTCCTCTATATATTCAAAGGCGTGGTTCAGAAATATAGACCCGACTTCATTATTCGGCTGAAGACTGGGAGTCATCTAATTCTGGAGGTAAAGGGGCAGGACACCCAGCAAGACAAAACGAAGCGAGAGTTCCTGGATGAGTGGGTAAGAGCAGTAAATCAACACCGTGGTTTCGGCAATTGGCAGGGGGCAGTATCAACACACCCTTCTGATGTTGCAGGTATTCTGCAAACGGCTGTGTCAAGTATAAGGCAAAAGCGCCAAAACCCCTGATAAAAGGACTAAAGTATGGGTAATCAAAAAGGAAAAAGGGGTATGGCAAGCGTTAATAAGGCTCTGTTTTCTGTCGTGAGGGTTGAAGCATATAGTAATGAAGTTGGTATAACACAGAACGCACTGCTATCAAGAGCTACAGGCTTCTTCTATGAGAACTCCGAAAATAAGCTATTTTTAGTGACTAATAAACATGTCGTGCATGACCCAAGAGAAGGCTATAATCCAGATTTCTTAGTTGTTCGTGTTCGTTACAAGCTTACGGCTTGGAGCAAGACGGAGCCCGTCAGACTTGAACTATACGTAAGCAAGAAGGCAAGATGGAGAACCCCTGCTGACAAAAAGGCAGATATAGCTGTTTTACCTATAGCTTACGAAGATTTGCCTGGGGAGCGTGTTACAGCACTACTATCTAATGCCGATGCGCTGCCAAAAAGCTGTCATTCTACACTAGGTAGTCAGGCTATGGTTCTCGGGTTTCCTAAAGGTGTATTTTATGACCCATCTTCCAACTTTCCGGTTGGTCGAGTCGCCACAATAGCAACGTTGCCATGGCTAACATTCAAAAAGAGGAACTGTTTCTTAATAGACGCACGCTTACATGAGGGTATGAGTGGTAGCCCTGTAATATCAATGCCAAGGTCGATATACGAGAAAGATAACAAACCAGTTTACAACGACGTTCGATGCTATTTGTTGGGCATCTTTTCTTCTGAATGGTTATGGGGTGATGAACCTTTAGGTCTAAACACTGTCTGGCCGACTAAGCTGATTGAGGAAGCTACAACAGAAGGCGATTGAAGCTATATCTTTATTTAACAGATATACCGATGTTCGGGTGAACTGGGGTGAACTGGTAATTTTCTGATAGGTAACTGAAGGGGAGCATGACTGCTCCCCTTCTCAATTCAACAAAATAGCGTCTTGTTCGGCGCGCCGAAATCAGCCCACCACGGCTGCAGGCACAGCACCTATCTGAAGTCATGTTACCGTTTGCGACCTGTGCTAGCAGCCAGATGAAACAACATAACGATTTAGCAAACAGAAGGAGGCCAACACTGGTGGACAGGGAGATCGAGCAGAGTCGAACTCCTCCTGAAACAATACTTAGCTATCTCGATCCTTTTCTTGTAGCGACTTAACGAAGAGTTGTAAAGTTCTTAGTGTATCGTCTGTATAATATTCACGGCCAGATACTCTCGAAGCAACCTCAACCATAATCTCACGAAAATCCCACAGTCTGATGCCTGCTTCATCAGCTTGCTTCTTCGCATCAGCAGACCACCCCCACGTAACTATGACACGTTCGTAGTTATCATCCCTGAAGCCATATTCTTCAAGCTTAGTTATGACACCCGGGGACTTGAATTTTCTATCTCTAAAATAGCCGACCGTACGCCGTTGGGAGGCTTGTTTTGTTCGTTGTTTTAGTAAATCGTCACTGAAATCATTTCCTGTTAGCCTGCTAAAGCCTCCGGAAACCGATACCCCGCTTTCAATATGATAGCGGTCTCCTGATACAGGGTCTATAGCCAGTAGATCTATCTCATACTGACCTTCACACTTTATGTTTGGGATCGTCGCCCATCCCTTTACGTACCGTACGTATGATTCTACAATCCTTTCTGTTGTCTCAGAAGCCATGGCCTTCTTCCTAACTATCCCTTTGGTTCAATCAATTTTATCTAATTCCTTATCTTGAAGTCGGCCGAACTTTGAAAAAACGTCTTCAAGTCGTTCAGCTAGAATTTGCGCTGCGTGACTGGTTAAACGAACCGAAGCTTGCCTTAAGTATGCTTTCCTCGGGTCGGTATTACCTCTGCCTCGTAAAGCATTGGCATATGTTGAGGCAAAGGAATCGGAACCTAAATCATGCATTAAATCATACAGAGATACACAGTCTCCTAAACGTCCGTTAACAAATTCTGTCCGACTTACACGTACATAGTGGGGCCAATCTCGCCGCCATTTGCGTTTTCTAATATCCTCATCTGTTGCATCGTCTATTTGTGGATTGTGTTTCATACCCAAAGCCCGGCCAAATATCATAATATCATTTGGCTTATTCACTAGTTGACCAACAAATATGAGGTCGCCATCTCTCACTTGGCGAGGCCTCTTTCCTATAGGATACGATAATGCTTTATGACATGTTGAATCTTCGACTTCCTCTAGCACGTGCAAATCCCTTGATGCCCTGTCCTTGCTGGTGCCAAAGAATTTGACAAACCATTGACCGGGCAAAATGGCTTTTGCGGCCTCAGCGCGGTCCATCTCACTACCATATTCAAAACCCAAGTCAGTCCCTTGATCGCCTAAACCAGTCTCACCGGTAAGCCCGGCGTAAGAACGCGCCGCTTTGCTGACACGGCGCTTCCATCGTGTCAAAGTGGACTCATCTAAAACTGAACCAGCTTTCTCCCAAAGTGATTCAAAATAGGCTGTGGCTTCCTGCACGAATTCTGAAGCAGTTGACTCCACCCCGAATTCTGTGTTTCTGGAGAGAGCAGCTTGAGTTAGGTTGGCAGAGGTGATTATCACCTTAGATGCGCCAAATATATATACCTTAGAGTGTAGGTGCTTTATTCCCTTTACCTTGGCTCCAATTTCAAGAAGATATTCTAGTGCTTTAAAGTCAGATACACCACTCAACAGTTCATCTAGATTAAATCGTGTAAGGACTCTCACCTCTCTAGGTTCATCCCCCAGCAGGTTTTCTAGGACAGTCCTACGCAGGAACGGGGATATAATCAGCGACTGTTGCCGAGCCGCCTCAGCATTTCTCTGGAAAACTTCCTTCCATTGCCGATCAATGATTCTAAAAGTCATTGTGCCATCTTTTTCCAAAAAGAAAGGTCATTTGATACTATCCCCCCAGCGGTTATTCAATCCAACATTAACGGGGGTAATCATAGGTAAACCAGCACGCTCTGGAAACAATTATAACATACCGACTGACAGGACAGAATCGGGGCCTTCGGTCTAACCTTTGCTGAAGGACAGTTGCGCCATTTAGCGGTTTGTTCGGTAGGGTGAGTTACCATTTCAGTTTCATAGTCATTATCGTGGGTGCTATAATCTCGATGAAAATAGCGGATCAGGCGCCTCCAGAGTTCTTATACACCGGGCGCCGATTTGAAAAATTTGAGGGATAAAAATGAGAAGTGATGAATTCAAGACACTATTAGAAGATACTAAACCAATATTCATCGTTGGAAAAATAATGACACCTAGAGAGGAATTTGTATATTTTGATGATTTAAAAGATAAACATAATGAGTCTGCTTATGATGTTATCCCGAAAAGAAACCTCCAAGAGTACTGGGATAGAAAGAATGGGAAAATCCATAGCGTATCCCCTGAAGACATAATCTCCTATCATCTAGATTTGTTATCCTTCATTGATTGTCTTAAAGATAGGGATTTTTATTTCGTAATACACGGTAGGGGAATAGGAGGAATCGTTCACTTTTCGGATCTTAAAAAGCAACATGTTAGGATTTTGTTTTACATCCTAACATCAGCATTAGAACTAAGAATGCGGCAATTTTACGAAGAAAGAGAAGAATTTATTCAGAAAAATTTGAGCGCGGGCCGAATTGAGGACATAAACGAATTAATAGAGAATGATAAAAAGCTAAATCAAGAGATGCCTATTATAAATTATCTACTTTTCTCGGACTTTTTATCTCTCCTTGAAAAAGACAAAGAATTCCTGAAGAAAAAATCATATACAAGGGAGAAATTCAAGAAAGAGTTCCGTTCTCTAAACGAACTTAGGAAGTGGGTGGCTCACCCTGTTCGTGAAGAAATTCGGACATATAAAAACATAAAAGAGTTCTTAATGGGGGGAAAAGGGAAATTGTCTAGGTTGTGTAAACTACTGGAAGAAAATTGAATTGGAATAATTGACAAAAATACCATGTATTAAAAACGGCATCGGGCACTCTACGGTGCTTCGCACCTTGCACCTAAGACAGTCACTCAACACCGCATATACGGCTCACTTCACAAAGGCCGAAAACGTTAAACTGTACGAAAAGCCTGCACAATTGTCCATGTTGTGCAATGGAGCACAATCCGCTAGAAAGTGTAACCAGGGTTCACTGAACAAAATGGCTAATCGTTGGCACCATTCTAGTGATAGCGCTCGTTTTTTCGGGCATTCAATGCCTATGGCCATATTAACTTCGTTAATTTAAATAGTATCATCTGCCGTTCGTTTATGGCTTCTTGGTCAAAAACTTCGTATGTCCTAAAACCAAGATTATACCTATTTTTAAACTCCATAAACCTCTTCTTGTTATGATACAAATCTGGGTGAAGGGTTTGATTCCATAGCAATGAACCAGCGTAAGTCTTCACCTTATTCGTAAAAGATTCATTACCTGAGGCTTCATTATCTTTGCCACGTAATAGTAACAGAGCCCCTAACTTATTTCGTTCTAGGCGGAATAACTCGTCATCATTATTGAATAGGGCCTTGTTTTCATCATTATTGGCCAGAATGTGCTCAATGTGAAAGCCGTATGCCGGCCCAGTATTTCTTGCCATGTTGTAAAAATCCGCAGTAGCTAAGCCAGTCTCCGCGGCCATAAAATTGTCAATCCTTGAGAAAAAGTACCGGATGAACTTTTCGCCAAGGGTAAGCCTACCGGCATCCTTAAAGAAATTCCAATCGTAAGGATTGTTGATATCGACACCCTTCGCTTTAGAAATGTCCTCAATAATTTGCTCGTAATATGTCGCCTCAATCTCATCCGCTGACTTATTCCTCAGCTTACTACTAAGAGCAATCAGGCTCTCAGTGAAGCTGTTGCTGTCATAAGAGTTTGTGAGTTGTAGGAGAGAAAAATGCTTATCGAAAAGCCGTGAAATCCGTTCGATCTTTTCCGTTTCCCTTTCATCATTGGTGGTGCATGCTGAAAGAATGAGCAGGACTTGTCTGTCCTGCCCGTTGATATCATTGTAGTATAGGTATGGCCCATAGGCAGAGTCAATTCGCTGAGACCCAGCCATTATTCTTACGTACAGGTCGGCATAGTAGTTGAAATCATTTTTGATGAGTCTCTTTACTTCTGTGGGGTTTCTTTTTAGCTTGATAGCTTTGTCCCATTTTGGTTCATAGATAGTTTTGTGATAATCGCCATCGAATTCACGGTATTCGGCATGGGTTTCAACATGCTTAGAACGGAAAAAGGTACGAAAGAAGTCATCTACGTAATCCTCGCTGATATTCTGGATATCATAGACGTGTTTTTGCCAAATGGGGTGATATGTATCTATTTCTTCTTTCGCAATTTGGCCAAGCAGTTTGCCTTTCAAGACTTCATATGGTTTTAGTCTTTCACCCCGGTCGTTTATCACTTCGAAAACCATGGGTACGTCACTTGTGTCTGAGATGTCAATCTGCACCATCATGACTTGCTGCAGGAACCACAATGAAAAGGCTTGTAGTTTATGCCAACCGTCCAATTGTTCACTTAATTCTTGGTCAATTGTATTGTAGTTTTGATACATATTCCTGATGCTGATATCAGCATCAGGACCGATACTGTTGTTGTGCTTGGCGTTGTCTTTGAGATAAAGTTCTTCTAAAGCTAATTTTCTATTGTCATGTCCCATCCAGTATTCACGTCCAGTTGGAGTTTTACCTGCAATTTTTTCAGAAATGTAGTCGCTGAGGTTGCTCAATTCGGAATAACTTTTAGTTAAATGATATAGTTTAATCAGAATCAGAGTTAAAGATGTGAATCTTTGCTGGCCATCAACGATGAAAGTACGGCCGTTGTAGATGTTTGTGACATAGGTGTTAAGATAATACCAGTCGTAGTGGCTGATAGTCTGCTCATTATTGTCGAGTTCTTCGTTGTAGTCTAAATTGAACCTGTAGAAAAGGTCCTCAAGCAGCTTCTCTATATGTTCCCTTTTCCATTTATAGTCACGCTGGTAGAAGTCAATGTAGTAAGGGCTGCCAGTTGAAAAAAGTGAAGCGACATCGCGTTTTTGCGGTAGAATACTCATTAGGATACCTCCTATCTTGAAACTAGCGAGTTATTCATTGCTAATTATAAAAGTAGCCCTTCAGTTTTTCAATGTAATGAATTGTAAAGCTGCCCAAGTGTTGCACTCTGGGATAGGGTTAAACAATCCTGACTTATGTACAATCTCAATATTAAGCAAAAGTCATAAGGTAAAGTTCCAAGAAGTAGCTATTATGTGGCTATCCCCGGGGAGGATATTCGAAGAATGAAAAAAGAAAAGGCTCTCTATCTCAGGAAGCTTCAGCCGTCATCGTTGGAAGGCTAATCTGCAGCGATAAAAGAAGGGGCCTGCCTAGTATGAACAAGGTAGAACCATCAATTTGAACCCACATAGGTTAGTCGCGGGACTTTCTAGGATTTATAGACTCGAGTCTTGGAAGGATATATGCAGCAATTGTCTCAGCTCTTTGCCACATTTTAGCGTCTACGAGATCCTCATTAGGCGCCACACGATCACAGTACCCGCATTTTCCAGCTGGGCGATTTTCAGTGTGATAGTCTGCATGTTCGCGCAATACATATAGGTCCAGGAGCTTATCAGCTAATGCGTCTTTAGCTTGAGCTTTGAGTACCCTCCTAAGAGCAGCATGGTCATCTGCAGAGTACTTGGGAGAAAACCAACCCTTGTTCTTGGTAGCTTTTGTTCCTGTCAAGTAGCACGCGTAGTAGACTCTCCCAATTGCTGTTCTGTAGCCAGCCTCATCGGCATATGCTCTAGCGATTTTGACTCCAAGGTCATAAAATTCCTTCTCGTCAAATACTGACATTCTTACCAGCGTACCGTCACTGAGAGAAGCTCATGTAGCTCTGAAGCTTCTCTTTTATATCGAACACGAACAAAAGTGCTTAGTTCATCACTCAAATTATCCCAGAGTGCCAACGCAATTTCCGGCTTGGTTTTAACCATAAAGTCTATTATCAACTGTTTCCACGTTCGATCTTCTAATGATGTCCAATCTCTTATATTCACTGAAACCAACTTGATGTTTTGGGTAGCGATGATTTTGCGGGCATACTGCTCAAATTCTTGTGCAACTCTCCGATCAAAATCTGGTTCACTCGACCGGACATTGGACAGTTTGTCAGCAAACTTTTCTAGAGTTTTATTACGATTTTCTAGTGGTAAGTTATCGGTTCGATAAAATGTATCTAGCCAATTCTTGGGGGACGCACTACGAATCAGAACAATCTTGGCTGATTTAATGTCGGGCAGCTCAGTATCATAGTTTACTTGCATGACGTCAGACAACTCACTTGCGGGTAAGCTGCGGTACCTGTTGCGGATTGCTGACCATTTTTGTAGAGAAGCCATAGTCACATACGAATGCAGCAAGTACGAACTTTTCCACTCGGTCTTGTAGTATGTTGCGTGAAGACTAGATCTACGATTTTCCCCAAATCGTTCTTTATCTAAGATTTCTTCTGTTGTTTCTTTATTTAGTATTTTGGGCATCCTTACTCTCCCTGAATACAATCTTGTCCGATATAGATTTGGCTTTCGTTAGTATCTTATCCGGTAAAGACTCATCAAAGGAGGATACATAATTGAATTCTACATTTTCATACAAGATTCCCTTGCTTGGAGCTTCAAGGAAGACATCATACTTCGTTTCATTGCCGTTTAGCTTGACTAGATGGAGACCTTGGATTCTGTCGAAGGGCATGTTAGGTGCCTCAATATATTTCATGGGCAAACTAATGATCGACTTTGGACGGAGCTTCCTTCCAAATTCGAATACCACACTGCATTCGAAATTCAGTTGTTCTTTCACGGAACATAAAATCTTAACAAGCTGACTGATTCGTGGAGTACGCTTGGATAGTTTTCTCGCAGTTCTAGCTACATAGGTAAACTCGATCTTGTACTCCTGGGTCTTTTCTTCGGCTTCTCGGACTATAGCTAGAGTCCTGTGACCTTGATATAAATCGAAGAAACTACTATCACCATCCTTGTCTGGGTGCGATACATCTCGTATTTTCGAGATTTGTTCATCAGATAGCGGAATAGTCGAGGAAAACTCCAAAACGATAGCGTTACACGATCTAAGCTTTGGTTGCATGTCTATTCACCCTAACATAATAAACCTACTTAATTATAACTATATCCTATTTCATGTTCAATTTGGAAATCTAAGAGAGGTGTAAACCAAGCTCAATTACTTGCACCCAAGCCATAGTCACTGTGACTCCAAAACCACCGCCAAAAGAAATCCTTTTAGTCAGGGTAATTATATACCCCCTCTTGCCTTGTCAACAAGATATAACCTTTTTGGAGTGCTTTATCGATTTGACCACGGTAAGGTGAGGGGGGGGCAACAAAATAGCGTTTTGTTCAGTAGGACGAGTTACCATATCCAGTTTCATAGTCATTATCGTGGGTGCTATAATCTCGATGAAAATAGCGGATTATTCGGCGCGCCGAAGTCAGGAACCTCAGTTTCGCCGGGGGATGTCAACGACCACAGGGGGTTAGGAGACACCCTGCACTATGAGCCTTCAACATAACCAACGCCGTGGCAAACAGGGCACTCGTCATTCTGGCGAATTCCGGGACTCCATACCAATCAGGCCTACTACAAATTAGGTATTATGCCCCCAGAGTACCAAGTGAGTAATTAGACTCGTTCATCTTTCCGCATCTTCTCCAGCT
>Ga0307427_1000951_pt1 | contig 15883 bp, 17 predicted proteins | sample SalMarWE160190MG_FD_202162 | JGI IMG/M metagenome (GOLD analysis project Ga0307427, IMG submission 202162) | Salt marsh sediment microbial communities from the Plum Island Ecosystem LTER, Massachusetts, United States - WE1603-190 | ecosystem: Environmental > Aquatic > Marine > Intertidal zone >... | reverse complement strand
CACGGTTGTTTCCTCCTCACACAAAATTAAAGTGAGTTTTTGTGGTTTTAAAGGCGAAATTAAGGTTTAAAGCTGGACATTTATAACGTCTTGCCTCGGTTTAGTTAAATAAGCGCGGATTAGCGCGGGTTTTCTTGGATGCGTTTTTCGGTAAGATGTATCCAACCTGAGGCATCGAGCTACAATCAAGCGAACTAGCTGCCTAGTTAGACATCGACCACAGAGATGTCTCGCGCAGAATTTATCGAATGAACAAAAAGATGGAGAAAGAGATTGGAGAAAACATCATAAATAAGTATGGTCTTCAAGTAACGGTTCGACCTGACTTTTTGATTCCATTAAAAGAAGGGTTGTTCCGTGATAACAGGTTCGGAGACCAGTTGATTCCTTTCGGTTGGCTTATCTTCGAGTATGTGACACATTTCGCTCCGAAAGAAGGGAAGCTGTTTCCTTTTGAGGCTAATCGTGCGTGGCAAATAATTAAGCATGTAACAGGAATGTATCCACATTAGTTCCATGCGCAAGCTGAACACTTCTATGGTCATTATATACTGACCGATTTTATTCAGCTTTCAAAATTTCTGAGAGTGGTTGACCCAAATAGCGTGAAAGACTACGTTGGATTTAGTTATGAAAGTCTGCTGAAGGACGCTGAAGTTCTCATGGACTTTGATTGGATTCCACGCGAAGTAAAAAAAATACAGAAAAGGGTTACACGTTAAAATATGGAGACTCTTCGTAGATGCCAAAGAAATGTTGCAGAGAATGTGAAGATTCAACAACTCATCAAACAGGCTCCCAGTTGTGGATAAGTTGCAGGTTTCAGGATGGCTGGCGAAGCATAAACGCTGAATGCAATTTACCGATGAAGGAGGTGCCACAATGAATAAGAAGTTTGTAGGTAAAGTTATTCTTTCTGTGGGCTTCACGAACTATGTTAACAATTCCTTTTTTTGGTTAATCACATTGTAATAAGGTTTATTTCTGTATCCAATTAGAAAGAGCAAGAAGCGTTCAATTAAGTTTCTTAGTTCCATTGCTGCTACAAAACCGTTAGTGGAACTCGGAAATCTTCCTTCATGGATTATACTATTTCTATTTTTTCTGTAAGATTCAAGTTCAGGGTTGGTAAAGTTGAATCCGAAAAAAGTAAACATTCGCGACATTTTTCTTTTCAAGCTTCGAAATTCATTTAACCTTCTCCAGCGTCTAAAATAGCTTTCTAAGCACTCAAAGGCTGTTGTGGCGAGAAGATATTTTGCTTCCAATGGTGAAAAAATCTTAGAAGTAGTAAAGAATTCGATAATATAAGTTAGCCCAAGAACACTTTTGAATTTTAGATAATCCAGGTATGTAGTTTCTAAAAAAGTTTTGAATTCATTGCTTCCGAGTAAGCTTGTATCTATTAGAGGTATGTTGTTCGAGAAAGGGTAAGTTTTCAGAGGAAAAAGTGTAGTTTCGCATAATTTATCATCTGAATATATATCCTCATACATTACGGTAACAAAATTTCCAGATGCTAACGAACAAAGATACTGAATATTCTCACACATATTTCTAACAGAATCAATTTCATCGTATTTTCCTTCTAATCTAAGTTCACAAGTCGTTCTCACATCTTTAAATTTCTTCAAATGTGCTATTGTTTTTTTGAAGTCAGGAAGCTGAATTAATTGAACATCTTTTCCATCTAAGATACATTTGGTCTTACCTCTAATCCGTCTTTTTCCGTGTTGAATTGTGTCTGTGCCATAAACTATAAAATTTGAGAGCCCCCTATGCACTTCAATTTCTTCATTCTTGAGCTGTTTGAAAATGATTTTTACTGGGTGGAATATTTCGGCTTTGATTCTATAGCCCTTTGTGCCCATAGTAACTTTTGACAAGTATATTGTGTTTATTTTAATATTGCATTGAGGGTTTGAGGAGTTCCCAGAGAATTTCCCAGAAATATGGGATAACATCATTAGTTGAGCAACATAAGTATTTGGAATCATAGACAATTTTGCTTCTCCACTATCCTCAAAAACTAGCTTAAAAGTCCCTTTTGTGATTGGAATACCTGGAAACGAAAGTGTTCCTGTTCCTTTATATTCTCTCATTTAACCCTCTCTCCAAATGAGCTAATAATCAGCCAAAAGCTTATTGTTGTCATATCGGTTTTAACTTTTTTCACCTTTCTTCACGCAAGGTTAATGCTCATAGCTTGTCGATTTGTTTCTTTAACATTTCAACATGTTCGGTCTTACTCCAGTCTAATAATGTGACATCTATGCTTCTGAAATAAGCGTTGAAGTCAAATCCTCGCCCTTTTTCTTTGAGATACGGAAAAAGCAAATACTTAGGAACTTGCCAGTTTTTCATATCACCAAGTCGAGCATATGCTCTCCACATGTGTTCTTTGTAAGTGTTGAGTGTAGGATGTTTCCCCTCGTAATCTTGTATTCTAGTTTAGAGTAGGGATTTTCTGTTTTCGAAGGGGCTCCAAAAAGAATGGGCACGCTGTTGAGGTCTATTTATCATTAAAGATCGAGAACGTGACATTCTCCGCAAAACTATCATCGAAATACTTGCCAAAGGCAGTGTGCATTACACGGACTTGGACAAAAAAGTGTGCGCCTCATGCCACTCCTTCGCAACAACAAACACCTTTAAATCGCAACTCCATTATCTGCTTAACAACGATCACATTGTACGAATCGCGAGAGGTATCTACCGAATAACATCAAAAGGTCAAAAATATTTGGCTTTTTTTACATATTAGCGCGCGTCCAGAGAAGTCCTTATAGGCTCTAAGCACGGTTCAAGTCAATAAGGGGATTGAATGGATGTACCGAACTTCTGTTTGTATATTTCGTCAAGCTCATATCTTTCGGCGATCCTGTCAGAACTTCCGGCACGAATGAAGACGCCCTTCTGCCAGACCGTATACGGCTTATCTGAACCCTCTTCAACTTTTATCACAAGTATTTCCTTCTCTCCAAGCAAGCGTCTGATACATTCATACTTGGGTTCTGGTACGCAATGACTTCTAATGATGCCATTTATTCTTTCCTCGGAGTCTTTGTCTGATAATCCGTGAATTTGAGTGTTGTCATCTACCCCAAGAAGGATGACACCTCCCTTTGAGTTCGCAAACGCTACTATCGATTCCACAAATTCATCTACATCTCCTGGGCGGCTTTCTATCTGACGTTTGAACTCGACGGTGTTTGATTCTCCCTGCTCTATCAACTGTTTTATCTCAAACTCTGGAATGTCAATAATTACGTCTTTTGGAAGGTGCCAACTCGAGCGGAATTCTCGTTTATCAAGCATTTCATTCTTTGATTTCGAAATAAGCACGATGTAGGCTGTCTCCGGTCTAAAACCAATTAAGATGCGGCCTTGGGAAGTGGAAAAATTGATGTCTTCTTGTCTTATTCTGTTTCCACTTTTGCAGTAGCATTTTGCGATTACGTCATCAAGGCTTATCTCCTTGGTTTCAATAGATACCGTCAACTCTGTTGGTCCCACCTTAACTTCTTTTATCCTAGCAGAGTAACTGGGTAAGCAGATTAGAATACCATAAGCGTTGGATGCGCGAAGGTCGACACCCAGACACTGCAGTATGGCGTCGTTAGAATCTACAAACAAAGGTAATTCCGGGGACACCAGTGGACGCTCGCGATCTTCTCGTCCACCAGCTGAGAAGTGAAACCGTTTAAAGAGCCAACCAACATTAAGGTACTCGTTACCACTGTCATATTCATATCCGCTTGAAAAGTTTCCACGTGGACTCTCAACTTCATAGCCATCGAGAGAAATACTTGTGCCGCTATCCTCAGACAAACTTTTTATTAGCCTCACCAACTCTTCAAGGGAAATCAGACTTTCAACTATTGCAAAGTTTCCATAGTCCCACTTTCTCAAGGAATCTCGGGTCTCTTTTGAATGAAGAGGAACGACCTTAGTAACTATGTTGTGCCACTTTCCATTGCGCTTTAGTATTCCACTTTGAACAAGAACACGCCCATAGGTTTCTTTGTGGGCCTCAATAATTCCAAGAATTTCCTGCTTTAATTCTTCCATGCTTGGCATGAAGTTTTTACCTACGAAGTTAGAATAAAGAGGAATATTTTATGGTTTCGCAGTCTTTTTTGTACAAAAGCTAATAAAGTTCAGCCTATGACATATCGTAAGATAATCATTGAGCCTTAGGAATGAAGAATTCGATTTCTTTGAAGAAGCTTCTTCTTTGATTTACAGATGGTTCTCAGAAGAGGAGAGAGCGCAGCTGCATAGAGAACTATCTAGTGAGGAAGTGCGAAACATTCTAGAACTTAGACCAGAGTTGCGATTCTTCCGTTTACTTCATTTTATTCAAGTTAAATACATAAAAGTTGAGGAGTGGGTTAGCAGAATTTCAGATCTCTTAGAGACCCTTAGTTCCAAGAATCCAGACTTCTTAATAGAGGATTTAGTCTTCAAAGATGTGAATAACGAAGACGTCAGCCTCTTTGAGCTTCAAGAGAAGGTTACAGAAGCAAAACTCCAAACTGCTTTCGAAGATTTCTTGCGGCAACTTGGGTTGCGCAAAGAATTTGAATATTATATAGGTTCTTCACAGAAGGAGTGGCGAGAATGGTAACAAAAAGGCAGAGACTTCAATTTATTAACAACTTCTTGATTTTCTTAGGTGGACTTAAGCCTTTGGTGGCAAATTCTCGAGACGAACGAGTGTTTGAGCTCCTTTGCTATTTTCGAAAAGTCGACGAACTCGTCAATAGAGGGAAAACTCCCTTACTACAGAATGTTCACAATCGCAGGTTTGCTCCTCATTCAAAACCAGGTGATCCGCTTTCCGCATCCTACATATCGTTTCAAGATATCAGAGGCGAATCATTCGACCTATTCCTGAACGGTAAGTTTCAAGGCAAGTCAGGAGTTGAGCATTCCCCAGACATAGTATTGAGGGAAACGAGAAATAAGAAAATTCTCTCTATATACGAATGTAAGAATCATTCGGGAACATTGGGATTGAGCTATTATAGGGAATTTATTGGGTATCTTCAAGAAATGAAGGTTCAAAAATGGGGACGAAGCACCACTTTTCGGAGTTTCTACCCAGAATTACGCCCTTGTATCTACACCTCAGCTAAAGCCAACCCATCGAGCAATCTAATGCGAGACCAATACGATTTTGAAGTAGTCGACCAACTATAATAACCCGCGCGCCCATATAGACTCAGGCTTTCGATTTATATTTCTTCACAGCTTGTTCTAGGAGACTAATCAATCCACTTTTCTCAAAGTTGTCAATTGTTTCAGTTACGTAACCGAGAAGTTTTTTCCTTTGAACTTCCTTTGATGTGGTACTTTTAACCAAATCTTTCAGTAAAACAGATCTCTCAATATAGTTCAAGTCCCAGTCTACATCAAAATCCTCGCCTAGTTTCTTTGAAATTGCAGACGTTTCTGTATAAAAATTTCCTCTCACAAATTCTCGGAATCCCTTTTGGAAGTATATACTTACATTGAACCATACTCGTTGTGTCGTTTCACCAGCCAAGGTGTCCAAATCAAAATAAACATCGTATCCAAATCTCCTTTTCCAAATCTTTTTCCGGAACCAGCAACCTAGATGACAATCTTCATCTTTTTCTTCAAACCCTATAACAAAATCCTTTTTCGGCAGATTTTCTGTTACCTCATTTAGAATTAACTTCGCGTTTTTTTTGAAGTTCGCATATACTTCCCAAGCGGTTCCATACTTTTTGAGTGAGAAACCTGAAAATGATTCCATGCCCTTTTCCTCCATAAACTCTAGAAAGCAGTTTAGGAAATATTTGTTTTTTCCTCTCTGAGAAAATGAGTATGTTTTCAGCAGATCATTAATGTCTAGCCACGTGAAATGTAGGAATCTCCTATCGTGCGTATCCAATTTTCCATGGAATTTTTTGTGCATAGTTATGAGAAATACGAAAACTTCACTCGCCCTGTTCTCTTTCACAACATTCTCCAGAAGTTGCAAATATTTCCTCATTTGAACATCAGAAATTTGTCCCCTCAATTTGTTTTCAATTAGTATACATAATTTATCAGTGGCAAAAATTCGAACATCAGTTATTATTCTGTCTCCCCCCAAGAAATATGTTCGTTGGGTCTGAATGTCAAAATCTTCCGGTTTTAATTCCGTTATTATTTTTGACTTAACGGATTTTCTCTTGAGGAGTTCTTTTATGAGAAACAATAGTAATGGTTTGTTACTTTTTAGCAAGAATACAAAACAATTTGTAAAGTAATTCTCTTGAGGAAGATATGTAGATAAGTTAGAGAAGATGTTTGCATTCTCTTTCATAAACAAATCCCGCCAGTATGTAACTGATTTAATTTTTTCAACTTAAATTCTTGTTGCCCATTTATTTTCTTCTTATACGCACGTGATCTGACTTTTCTTCTCTTCATCTTATGTCATGTTAGCTTCATTTCCACAGGCTTCAAACTGCTGCATTAGGGCGACGAGTGATTGCAGTTGACGTAAAACGTTTCGTGGTTTACCTCAGCCTTTTCCAAGACGCTTAACCCGATCGCCCACTGTTTCCGTTCCCAGACGGTGCAACTTGTCCATACCTCTGGCGATTCGGAAAATCTTGAAATTTTTTTCTTTCCCTAGCGATGCAATCTGTTGTGTATTGTGTCGTTTCATACTTTTTTGGTTTTTCTTGGAATTGGTTGGTTTGAGGTGCTGGTGTTTTTGAAGGAATAAGGGAGTTATGCTTTTGGATGCTGTGAAGGACTTAACATACTATGAGACCATATTCGCCTCTGAGCGGGTTGAAGCATTGATGTGTACTATGGGAATTTGAGGGAATCAAGTATAGTATATAGTACGTGGTTTACTCTGTTTTCTGTTGTACATCTAGGCAAAGGCACGTTAACCAGCGATTGAAGCGAAGGCTTTTGCACCGTTATAATGGGATAATTACGTTTCCACGGTTGCCCGTCAAAACGAAATTGATGCGGCTCTCTAAGGCTCTTCGTCTTGCTCCCACCCCCCGCCCCAATTAACTAGTAGCAACTCCAGAAAAGTAGAGAACTGAGCAATCTCAGCCTGCTACTTTCTTACAACTACAGTTGGAGGAGGTGTCGGAATTGCCTAAAAGGCATCCTTCGCCACCTCCCCCAAATCGCCCCCAACGAAAAAAGATTGCATGTATATGCAAGTTAATGGTTCTGCAATTAATATAAAGAACGTCACGAAACACGACGACGATGAGGACAATAGGAATTTTTTCTAAATTAGAGGTTGATATTACAAGAATTAGAGTAAAAAAACCAAATTCTTGAGACTTTGATTAACGAAGAAGCACTGCTAATAGCGAAAGTCTTTAGAGATGAAAAAGAGGATTGGGTACCTAGAATTGGAGTCTTAAAATCATAGATTGGGACGGTTCTTTATGCCAGAAAAAATCAAAGCTCAAGATTCTTTTAAAAAAGTGGAATCGGATGTCACTGACTTAAGATGGTATATGGAACGTGCGAAATTTTTTGGTGAAGCAATAAAATCTTATGAAGAAGAAGGAGATATGACAAAATCCACACAGATGAGATGGGAATATCTACTTTTTAGTCTTAACTATCAACAGGATTTCAATAAAAGAAAAAAATCAAAGAATCGATTCGTTCAATTATCGCATAGGAATGGCTCCGTTTATCCCGATATAAAAAAATTTACCGATGAACAAATAGAATACTATAAGGCAAGAGCAAATGAAACATCAAACCCTATTCACAGGGTTAGATACAATGAGATAATCTGGGAGACAAAAAGAGATCATACTTTTGCAAGAAATGCAATAACAGCTTATTTGAAATGCCTACCAATTTTTTATAAAAACAATTGGGAACAAGAACTGGCAGATTCCTTGCAAAGAGCTACAGAAATATCACTTACATTGAATGATAAAAAAGCTATAGAAACCGTCCGAGAGGCTCTCGTAGAGTGGTTAGAAACGCTATCTGAGGCGCAAAAATTCAGATGGTGTCTTGAACTTATTGAGGGTATTCTTGAGATGAAACGATTTCTAAAAGATGATGAGCTTGAAATTTGCGTTGATATAGCAAAATCTGCAGCATCTTTCTATGAAAAGGGTACAGACAAATATCATTTACAGCAATTATTCCTCGAAAAAATAGTAATTCTTATGAACACTTTGAAAAGACCAGATGATGCTCTGAAATATTTGGAGGCAATAGCTGAATCATATGTTAATGAAGGAACTTGGAAGTTAGAACATTATCCATCTGGAGATGGCGTAGCTGCTTTTTTCTATGAGAAAGCTGCAAGGCTCTATAGAGATCTTGGACTAAAAGAAAAAAGTGATGAGTTTATCAAAAAAGTAAAAGAACACACTATAAAATCGGAGAAAGACATGAAGCGAATTAAAATAGCAGAATTCACTATACAAAATGAGCCGATACGAAAATATGTACAAACAATTAGTTCACTTAGCCTAAGGGAAGCTTTAAAGAAAATATCTTTCGATAATTCTTTCATTCCTAATGTCCAAAGTATAAGATCGGACTTGGAGAAACAAAAAGGATCTCTTGCGTTTGTTTTTCCCATACTATCAATAAGAAATGGTAATCCAGCATTACGTTCTCAAACTGACGAAGAGATTTTTGAAGATCACACTGTTTTGAGGTTTTCCGTGGAGTATAAACAAAGAATATTACTTCTCGGGATGATTTTTGATGCGCTGGTTAAAGCAAAGAATCTAAATGATGAGGCAATGTTGAACTACCTTTTGTCTTCAAAAATCTACGAAAGCAACTCTGAAAAAATACTAAAAGTTGGATTTGAGCGCTATTTTTCTGGAGATTACATTAGTTGTCTTCACATACTAATTCCCCAACTTGAAAGATCATTCAGGCACCTATTGACTAAGCTAGGAGTAGCAACCACAATTATAAGCGGGGATGCAATCGAAGAAAAAACGCTGGGAAGTATTTTGAGAGAAGAAAAATTACAAGAACTATTGGGTGATGACATCTCATTGTGCACAACTACCTTACTTGTAGACAAACGGGGAGATAATCTTCGAAATGATATATCTCATGGGCTAATTTCTGAGAATTCTTGTGATAAAAATGCGGCAAACAACCTGTTGCATATTTTTCTTCTATTGACCCGCTTTGAGATATAAACTAAGAGTCAATAACTCCATATCTGCGGGTGTGTTTTTTTGTTTGTGTTTTTGTTGAGAGAGAGTTAGTAGGAGAGAGAGATATAGAGAGGGAGTTGGAGAGTTGACGTGAGTGGTTTTGGGGGTTAAAATTTAACACCAAACACATTTTTTCGATTGCAGAAACTTTTCCACTGATGTTATCTGTTCATCACTTAACTTACTAAACCACACCTCTTTTTTTAGGCTAACAACATCGGCAGGAACAAAACCCAAAACGTAGTAACAATATTCTTGAATGATCTCTCCATCAAGAGTGATTTGGAGCGTTTTATGGTTTGAGTTATGCATAGTCTTTATCAAGTCGGTGAGCATCTGACGGAAACGACCGCTAACGGAAAAGGCATGTTTTCTGTATGCCCGCGCGACATGTGGTGAATCATATGATGGTTGGTGTGATGTTTCCTTGGCTGACGATGTAGGCTGATCAAACCAAAAAACTTCGTTAAAATGCAAGTGAACTCTGTTAAACTACTTTTTCACTTGAATAAGTTTGTCTCTAATCGCCTCTGCAACAAATTCTGCTCGACTACGGTATCCCAAAAGTTTTCGTTCCAAAATCTTGTCTATTTCGTCCGCAAGTTCAACCGGAATCTTGACGTTAACATACCGTTTAGCCACTTTTCATCCCCTTATCGCCTAAGTCAAGCGCAAATCTTATGAGGATAATGGATAACCTATGGTGCACAGATGCTTCCTATGTCTGAATTTTGAACGAAGGCTGGAAAGTTGGAACCCGAAGTTCACATCGTAGACAGGTACATGCAACTCGTGAAGAAATGCTTCACCATGACAAACGTCATGTTAGGAGGGGGAAAAGAACTCGACCTGCTGGCATATAACCCGCGAACACACGAAAGATATCACATAGAGGCTCGAGTAACCATTGGGCGAGGCTTTCGTCTAAGGTTGATTGACACACAGACTAAGAATGGTCGCAAGCACAGGAGGGGTTTGGACACCTTAAACGAAATCAAATTTGTTCACCCTACCGTAACCAACAAAGTCACGGAAATTCTTGGGAGCTCCAAATACAACAAGATCTTGGTGGTGTGGCAGGTGGAGGATAATCAAGTTATTGAACAAGCCAAAGACCAATACAATATCGAAGTGTGGAAAATCACAGATGTTCTGGACGAAATGATGAGGAAAATCGGTACAAAATCATATAGGGACGATGCACTGAGGATTATTCAATTGATCTCAAAAAAGGATAATTAGCTATGGATATACGCGATTTTTCGCTTAAGGTCCTTTAAGAGTGGAGAGTAAAGCCTTTTAAGTTTTTTAAGATTGTAAATCGCGGTATACCATAGTTCGAAATATTTCTCAGGATCTGGCAGTTTTCCTCGAACATGGTAGATAGAAGCAAGCATAAAAAGATAAGCATTTATGATCAGCGAAGATGCATTGTTTGTCCAGCCGCTACCTTTGCTTTCAATCTGTTCGGTTGCTGTATCCAAGGCTGTCTTTATCAAATCAATATTTTCTTTCCCTATTTCGCTAAAATAAAATTCTGACGTGAATCTAGCGAGTTTAATTAACTCAACTGCATAACTTGGGCTTCGGAAAATTCTCACAGACAATTGCTTTTCTGCCCCAAATGTTCGATTACTTACATATGAATCAAGAGATGGAGCCAAACAATCGTTATAAAATTCATAAACATCAAATTCTGCTATAGTTTCAAATTTACAATCGAAAATTAATCGGCAGTTTCCAAGATTTACATTGGGATCTCGCGTTAATTGTTGAACCATGTAGGAGACGCCCTTGTTTAAATTATATCTAACGATGTTTGAAGTAAATGTTGAAGCTTCAGAATTCGGGTAAACGTATAATTTTGTGTCGACCTTGTAGTTCATTTCAAAGGAGTGCATTGTAAAATTAATTCTTAGCGGAGAACTAGTTCTGTCCGCTTGGACAAGGACTTTACCACTTTCCGTAAGAGAGAAACCAAATATTTTGTATCTGCTTACTTCATGTTTTCTCTTACTTTTTTCTATTAGATTATGTTGCCTCAGCGCTTTGAATCTCCGATATACTGTATGTCTATCAACATTGAGTTTATTTATGAGAAGTTTAATCGGCATCCAACCGTCAAAAAGTAAATTCAAGATACTTCTTGACACTTCATCCCTGCAAATATCCTCAACGGTTTTCAGCATTTTTTAACCCCGATAAATTTGTGGAATTTGTGCGTAAAAAGGATTTACCAGTCGCTTGGCTTGTATTTTAGGATGTTGGATGGAGGAGGATAAGGTCCATATGCTGTGTTCTGTTGAATTGAAGTATTTTGAAATTTCGAAATTTGATAGGTGAATTTTCATGAGTGAAGCGACAAAGGAAAATAGGCTAGACCTTGTTTACAAATGGGCGTCAGTTCATACGGCGGAGGCTCGATCAGAGAATATTCTAGAAAATTACTATTGGAGCGACCCAGTGAAGAGAGTTTTGTTTAAACTCAAAAACGCAACGGGAACTCTGATAGCTTTGGTGGGTTTGCAGGGAACAGGAAAAAGCACAGCATTGGAGGTTCTGAGTGAAAGCTTAGGCGATAAAAAGTATCTTTTTTGGAAATGGGGGAAAGCCTTCATGGAAAGAATGCGCGAAGAGTATTATTTTCTAGAAAATTGGGAGCGCGCAGTATACCAGGAGTTGTCCGAGCAACCCGACAAGTTCATTCAAGAGAAGCTACGCATTGCGCCCATTTCTTTTCGCCATATGGTTAATGAGCTTCGCAAACCAAATCAAAAGGACCAAGCCTTGCAGCAGCTTTGTCGAATCGTCTCAACTGAGCGTGCAGAAAAACTACTTGACAAAAGAGCACTTGAAGAGTTAAAAGACGCATTACTTTCAAAACAATTGGAACGAACCAAATTCATTCTCGTTGACTTGCCCGACTATAAAAAAACGGATGCATACTCATTTGGCAAAGACCTGGATTACCTTCAACGCCTTTGGGACAAATTGATGAAAGAATCTGGACCAAAAACAACATTTTTGATTGTATTTCAGAAAGAACTCGTAATGAAGCGCCCACACTTCTTTATAGGCAAAATGGACATTGTAGAATTGAAGCCTCTAAAGTCTGATGAATTAGTTGCAACCTATAAACTAAGGTGGGGGACGGTTGAGCCTTTTACTGAAAACAGTCTTACTTTACTAGCAGATTTAAGCAGAGGCGTCTTTCGCAGATTTTTAAAATATATCCAAGCATCCATTGAGAATTTTATTATTAATGGCAAGACTCCACCTATAGGCGCAAGTGATGTCAAAGCCGCTATTTCTGAGGATATGTTGTTAACTGATATGGAGTTGGAATTAAGTGACATCTTTAGGAAGCAAACTCAGAAAGCACAGGCTGTTAAAATCCTCACAACTTTACAGGATAGACCACTAAGCCAGAAGGAAATTGCAACTCTTATAAACGTCAGCGAAGCGACTGCTGGAAGACTAATTTCCCAACTTGAGACCTATAAATACGTCCAAAGAACCCGGGGAGAAGGAAAAACGTGGCTAATATCTCTCGCTTCAGTTGATTGAAAATATCACCTACCAAATTTCAAAATTTCAACATCACAGCAATCATTGTTGTTAGTATCAAAAGGAGGGAGAAAACAGGGTGAACGGTTAGTATCGCAGCCACAGGCCTATACAAACAAAGGAGAAGAAAGAAACGTAATAAAAAAATAGACAGTTTAAGTTAGCTTTCAGTTAGCTTAGCCTTGTTTGTATATAGACCTGGAAATGCGATATGGACCGTGCAACCTAGAAACTGTGTCCCTTCTAAAACGGCGCATGAACCATACAGCTGCGTGTAAGATTCCATGCAAACAATTGAACCCTTCCATTGTTCTTTCTGTATTAACCAGAGAATATGGCCTTAACAATGAACGCATATTGGAGGCTTTCAAAGATGTTATTAAAAGTTGAGAAAACAATGAGCGGTCACAGAGTATGTAAATGTGAAAGTATGAAAGCGCCAGAATCTAAAGGTATGATACGAGAACCTTCTGGACAACCAGCATCGCTAGTGGTTTGCGAATTTTTCAAGATTTTCCGCACCATCCAACATAGAGCGGGTGCGTTTAACTTGCCTTCGACAGTCGAAGAGTTGCCGTTTTCGCACCTAGGGAGCTGTAATTTGCGTTTAAGGGAACTCGGTTGCTCCGCGGCGTCGAAACTAGGGATTGACTTGGGGTCAAGTGGGGTCGGTGGAACTCGAAACTCGGTTAAAGTTCAGATTCAGAGACAAATTGCAAGTTCAGATTCAGAGACGGGCCGCTTGGGGTCAGGTGCAAGCGGTGGACAACGTGGCTGCTCATTACGTGTCCTGCTGTACCGAGTCAATCTGTTTGCAAGCAACCAGTCCGAAAAGCGCACAAATTGCTAGGTTATTCGCAACTCTCTTCACGCTTCGGGCTACAGGGAGTGCGAAAAACGGAACGAAAGAGCATACACGGGTGCGAAAAACGGCGGATAGGTTTACTAATGAACATATCGAATCGAATCGCGTTAATCGAGTTAATCGTTCCAAAAGGTATCCAACGGACGCAGCCTATCACCGAAACTAATTGGAGCCATCGGATTATGGTAGCCACGGTTTCGAAATCAATGAAGATACCAGTTTCGACACGCAAGAAGCTAATAAAAAGATTTCTGGAAAAATTTTGAAAGTTAAGGTCAAACGTGTCGTAACTGTTAACATCGAAGATTTGCCAAGCACCAGTCGCCAATCGCCTTCTTAAATGCCCGATAACATCAGGCAAAAAATCTTCAGCTATGGTAGGTTCAGTGGCAGTTGGCGAAAGGTCAAAGTTTTGTGTTTTCGGCTGTTTCGGGTAATCTGGTTTCGTAGCTTCTGCCACTGATTAAATGGCAGTGTTATTAAACGCTAATTTTGTATCTATTTTAGATTCTTCGTTTTCATCAGCTTTGCCATCTGCCACCGAGAAGACCTAAGGCAAAAAATATTTTCTGGATACGTCGAATCAATCCTGAGCGAAGATTGACCTTCGGCTAGACGTATTTCGACTGGTGAAAAAAAATTGGCTATGGTAGTCTGGGTTGCAAATTGCAAATAGGATGGTTTTAAAGAATTACAAACTAAATCGAAATCAGCGAATGGCGACTTTGCAATTTTTGTTTTTGCATTGTCCCGTAAATTAGATTTCGAAATTAACCCGAAAACATAAAAGATAAGGACTTTGCACTTTGCAACCGAGAAGACCTAAGGCAAAAAAAATATTGTTTGCGGGTTACCGTTCGACGCTTACGATAACCCGACCGCTATGGAGATTATGCGTTATTGACCAACCATCCTGAAGGTGGTTTAATAGTTGGCTCTCGTCTATCTCCTTGAATACGGGGCAATGCTTACTATCCGCGCAATTCGTGTCCTCCGCTGGCTTCAATCTTCCCGCTCTTTCGCGGATTTGGATTCCATGTTTTTCCATGGTCTTACGCACCTCTTCAGGTATCTGTTTTCTGATTTCCTCGATTTTTCGCATTCGCTCCTCCATCGTTGCCGCACCCGTAATATCGATTTTCGGATAGCCCTCAATGTATAGATTCTTTTGCTCTGGCGATGGTGGGATAATATATTTTGCTTCGATGTCGCCGCTAAGTTTGTGTCCCATCCAATATTTGAGCGTTATCGGGTGGACTTTAGCGATGCTAAGATACGTTTCGAAGAACTTGCGTAGCCTATGCGGGCTTAATTCGACGCCGACCTTTTTGCCTAATCTCATAAGGTCTATGGTTAAGGTTGTGGGGCTCATCCTCTTGCCACGTTTCGTTGCTATCAGATGCGTTTTGTCGGTGATTATTTCGCCCATATTTCGCCTAATCCTCAAATAAACCTTGAGGACATCGGTCGCGTTAGGTCCAATAAACGTTTCGTAATTGACGCTCTCTTTGCGCCTTTTCGCGTAAATGTGGATAAATCGTTCGCCGCGCTCAAATTGTGCCCGAATGTCCCCGTAAGTAACCTCGATCGCATCCTCTCTGCTCATTCCCGAGTCCTTCAAAAACCTTATGAAAAATCGCCTGCGTTCGTCAGATGCCATGTCAATTATCCGTAAATCCTCTATCGTCACGGGTCTTATCGTGTTAAACGATGTTTTGGGCGTCCTAACCATAAGCGGAAAATAATTGTAGCGATAAAACGATCTCATGGCGCTGTGGTAAATATCGCTGGTTATGCCTTTTGTGCGTTCAATGTGAAGACAGAAGGTTTTTAGGTTTTCTTCGGCTTTACGCTGGATTTTCCTCTCCTCGTTCTTCGATTGACCCTCACGTTCGGTGATCAATTCGTCAGGATTTTTCCCGATCCAATCGCAGAAGACCTTTAGGCAACGAGCGTATTGCTCCTCCGTTTGGATAGACCTCGAATGGTCAGCCGCTACGCCATCTAACCATCGGCGCCCCGACTCGAATCCTCGCACCCACGTTATTTGATTCCTGTATTTTCCCATTTTTCGTCGCCAAAATAAACGTAGGCATCCCGCTTTAAAAAGGTTAGGTTAACAAAAAATAAAAGCTAATTAAGTTTTCCTTTATTTTTGCTTTGGCAGTTGCACCTATTTTTTGCGATAAGTTTTTTACGCTAACTTTCTTGCTCTTTATTGGGGCTATACTTTGGTTCGGCTTAA
>Ga0307427_1000949_pt1 | contig 15899 bp, 12 predicted proteins | sample SalMarWE160190MG_FD_202162 | JGI IMG/M metagenome (GOLD analysis project Ga0307427, IMG submission 202162) | Salt marsh sediment microbial communities from the Plum Island Ecosystem LTER, Massachusetts, United States - WE1603-190 | ecosystem: Environmental > Aquatic > Marine > Intertidal zone >... | reverse complement strand
GCGGCTATAATTATCTTGACAGTGCTAGCTGTCATATGAGAACTCCTTTCGGGTCTAGGATTTTCCTATTTTCAAGGAGTTCTCTCTTTTTGTCTACTCAAATATGGAAATATGATACAGTATCATTTTTGTATAATTAATCCTAGACTTTGACAATGCTGTTCGTAAACAATTCTTTTTTCGGTAAAAGGCTATTATCGGTTAAAATCAAAACAGTGATCAAGATTATTAACGCCAAGAAGCGGAGTAATTCTTATGGCTACTATTATTAAAAATGGAACGCTGATTACAGCAAGCGAGACCATCAAGGCTGACATTCTCATCGAAGGCGAGAAAATCTCCCTGATCGGTCTAAATCTCTCCCACCCCAATGCCGAGGTGATTGACGCGTCAGACAAATATCTCCTACCGGGCGGCGTGGATGCCCATGTGCACCTGGACCTGCCCATGTTCGACACTGTCTCCTCCGACGATCATTACACGGGCGGTAAAGCCGCCGCTTTCGGCGGCACCACCACGGTGATTGATTTTATCCCGCAGGACGAGGGCACACTAGAAGAGAATATCAACCGCTGGCACGCCAAAGCTGACCCTAAAGCCTCGGTGGACTTCGGGTTTCATATGAACATTACCCGCTTCGATAAAGACGTCGCCAAAGAGATCTTCAACCTTCCTGACTTGGGGATTACCAGCCTGAAGGTCTTCACCGCTTACAATAACCGGCTGCGTCTGTCGGATGGGGAAATCTTCCGTGTCATGCGGGTTGCCCGTGCTGCTGGCATGCTGACCATGGTTCATGCGGAGAATGGTGATGTGATCGAGATCCTGGTGGAGGAAGCCCTCGCCGCCGGCAATACCAGCCCCATTTTCCACGCCAAGACCCGCCCTGCCTGGGGGGCTGTGGAAGCGTCTTTACGAGTAGCTGCCTTAGCCGCTCAAGCCGGGGACGCCCCACTCTATCTCGTGCATATGAACACCGCCGGCGAGGTGGATCAACTGCGTTATGCCCGTGAACACGGCCTTAACATGATGGGAGAGACCTGCATTCAATATCTTTTCTTCGTCGAGGATGACCTGCGGCGTGAGGACGGTGCCAAGTGGGTTTGTTCCCCGCCCATGCGTAAGGAAAAAGATAACGAACGCCTGTGGGAAGGACTCTCGGATGATATCATCAAGACGGTTTCCACAGATCACTGCCCCTTCTTTTATGACGGCACAACACCCATCAACTATGAAGGGAAACAGGTCGCCATCCCAGGCAAAGAATTAGGAAAGGATGATTTTTCAAAGATTCCCAATGGACTTCCCGGTGTGGGCGATCGGATGCCCATCCTTTGGACTCACGGCGTTGGAAGCGGACGTCTGACTCCCAATCAATTCGTCGCCCTGCACTCCACCAATCCTGCAAAAATCTTTGGGCTTTACCCACAAAAAGGGACACTGGCGCCAGGATCGGATGCGGATATTGCCATATGGGACCCCAATAAAGAAGTCCGTTACGGTGTGGATATCGCCAAACACCGCACGGATTACAACCTGTATGAAGGATGGCAGCTCAAAGGCTTTCCGGTGATGGTATTCTTGCGCGGCCGGAAGATCGTTGACGGCGAAAACTGGTATGGCAAACCCGGTATGGGACGCTACCTAAACCGTCACGAAGGCGAGATACTGGGTTGAGCGCCCAAAATTAACAAATGATTATCCTCTTACCGATTGGATTGCTCCTAGGGGCAGCCCTCGCTGTCCTGATTCAAGACCGCACCCGCCCGCGATATGGGACAAGCTGGCTGATCTCAATCTCAGCCTGCATTATATCCTGGCTGACGATCCTGGCAATGCGCCTGCACCTTCCAACCACACTGGCGATCCTTTCCTGGGATAATCCAGACTTGCATTTAATGGGGCGTTTTTCTCTCTTATTGGATTATGATTCCTGGCCTTATGCCATGGCATTGATGACCGTCACCCTGGCGGTCATTCTTTCGGACTCAGCCAGAACACGCTACGACAGCACGCCTCAATCCTGGTCTGCTTCCATGCTGATCACTGCCCTGAGTCTGTTGGCGCTACAGGCGGGCACCAGCCTGACCTTGCTGGCAGCCTGGGTAATTGTTGACATCATCGAACTCATCTACCTGTTAAGGCTCAAAGACGCCAGCCGATTTATCCTGCGGATCATTATTTCCTTTAGCGTTCGCACAGCCTCCATCCTCATGCTTGTACTGGCTACCACCAAAGGCTGGCAAACCATTGGCTTTTTTAACCTGACACAGATACCCCAAGTCGCTGGATTTCTCTTTTTGATTGCAGCAGGCTTACGTCTAGGCGTATTCCCTCTCAATCTCCCCTTCTTACAAGAGCCCACTTTGCGCCGCGGCGCTGGAAATATCATCCGCCTGGCTCCTGTCGCTTCCAGCCTATGCCTACTGGCACGCCTCCCCGCCGATATCATCCCGCCGGGTCTCAGCGGATGGGTGCCACTCTTTCATGCTATGCTGGCGCTGGCTGCAATTTACGCAGCCTTCCGTTGGCTGTCGGTTTCCGATGAAATTGAAGGGCGGCCTTTTTGGATCATCGCCTGGGCAGCGCTGGCGGCCGAATCGGTCATCAACGGAAATTCGGGCGCAAGCCTTGCCTGGGGGATGGCATTAATCCTACCCGGCAGTCTGTTGTTTCTTTACCAACCCAGAGTACAAAGGATGAATTTCCTCCTGTATTTCGGTTTGATCAGCCTGGTGGGCTTACCCTATACACCGCTTGCCAGCGCATGGTCTGGTCTGATCAGCAATGGTATCAATTTCTGGACCTTCTCCTTTGTCCTCGCCCATGCCGTCATGGTCTTCGGTTATTTAAACCGCGCCCTGCAGCCAGGAGGTGAGGCGGGTGCACTAGAATCATGGGCGCGCATTGTCTACCCCCTGGGATTGATCCTCATCATTCAAACCATCCTTGCCCTCGGGTTGATCGGTTGGCCCGGCTCGCTCACGCCGGGAGTCTGGTGGCTTGGTCTAATCAGTACAGTTTTAGTTGTTACTGCTTTGATAATAATCCATCGCTTGGGGATAACGCCGCCTTACATACAATTACCAACCAGCAGCGGATCTGCAAAAGTCCTAAACTGGATTGCCCCAAAAATTGAACCCATTTTCCGGATGGAATGGGTATATCAGCTAGGTTGGCGGATGTACAACGCCATAGGAAGCATTCTAAAGGGCTTTTCAACCATCCTGGAGGGAGACGGCGGGATCCTGTGGACAATCTTGCTGCTTGTCCTGCTCATCACCGTTCTCATGGGTGGAGGGACTCGTTAGCATGATGACCCTATCCGCCCTTGCCTTTATCCTGATTGTTATCTCAGCCATGATCATTCTGATATTTCGGGATTGGTTGATCAACGCTGTCGCCCTGGCGGTGCAGTACCTGGCAGCCTTCATCCTTATCAGTTTATCATGGCCAATCGGTATGGCAGTAATCAAACTCATCGTGGGTTGGATGGCGACGGCTGCTATTGCCCTCACCCTCTTTCGTCAACAACCCTCCCGAGGCACAAGCGAGCTCGAGGCCAGCCTTTTCTTCCGAGGGTTTGCTGGTTTAATGATTGTCTTTGTCATTTTCGTCACAGCGCCCGCATTGCAAAGAAATATTTTCCCGCAGCTTGAACTTGTCATCATTCAGGGGGGATTGACTCTCCTCGCTATGTCATTAATGCAATTGGGCACCCATTCAGAGCCCTATCTGACCGTCTTCAGCCTGCTCAGCTTCCTTTCTGGATTTGAAGTGATTCACGCCGGACTGGAGATATCCACCCTATTGACAGGCTTATTGGCAGTGTCCAATCTTGGCTTGGCTCTCATTGGCGTGTATTTCGTTGTAAAAACAGGTGAAACGGACGAATCAACGCAAGATGAGGGGGTGGAATGACCTTGTCAACGCCCCTTGTTTGGGTCATCTTCCCAATGATCATCGCTGTGGTCACAGGTATCTTTTATTATCGAAAAGTTCTGATCGTTCTCCTCACCAGCCTGACAGCCTTCGCTCTGGCGGCATTGGCGACTTTTTTCCCGGAGGATATGGCCCTATCCATTGGTCCCTTAACGCTGGTTTTTGATGAAAGCCTAAATATCCTGGGGCGGCAAATTTCCGTTATTTATGACATGCTCCCTTTTATCGCCCTGATCTATACGGTGACGGGGCTGTGGAATTTAAGCAGCGGCATTGCTGGAGTGCCAGATATTTTCAGGCCCACCAGCCTTGGCATGACCGCCCTTCTGACGGCAGCCTTGGGCGTTCAGCCTTTTCTGTATGCTGCGCTGCTCTTCGAGACAGCCATCCTGGTTTCCATCCCAACACTTTCACCACCAGGTCAGAAGACCTCCTCGGGCATCCTGCGGTATGTAACGCTGCAGACATTAGCCATGCCTCTCATTCTCTTGGCGGGTTGGTTGTTGACGGGCGTGGAAACGCTGCCGGCTGACAGCCCACTTGTCGGACAGACTATCTTTTTATTGGGGTTAGGAATCGCCATATGGCTGGCTGTGTTTCCATTTCACAGTTGGGTGCCCATGCTCAGCCAGCAAACTTCACCTCTCGTCATGAGTTTCCTGCTGGTGATCATGCCCATGGCAGTACTCGTCTTCGCCCTGAACTTTATCGACCGTTTTTCATTTCTCAGGGAATTGGATAGTTTATATTCATCCCTACGACTGATGGGTGTGATTATGATCGTGGTTAACGGCGCTTGGACCGCTGTTCAAAACGACCTCAAGCGCGCACTCGGGTACGCCGCATTAGCGGAAACCGGCTTTTCCTTGCTGGCGATGGGCATGTATGATCAGGGAGGATTAAGTTGGATGATGTTGTTGTTCCCTGTGCGCGCTTTGGTCTTTTGGCTCTGGGGATATGCCTTGAATAAAATAGAGGAACATTCTAATTCCCTTGAACTTCACGATGTTCAAGGGTTTGCACGCCTTTACCCAGCAATATCAGCAGGGCTTTTAATGGCACAATTCAGCATTGCCGGGCTTCCGTTGTTGGCTGCTTTTCCAATTAAAATCGCGTTGTTCACAGCGGCGTTTGAGCTCGGAACAGGGCTGGGCATCATGAGTTTTATTGGCAATCTCGGTCTGTTACTATTCACGCTGCGGTTACTATCCTGTTTTGTCACACCGAGAGACGTAACAATGCCCCTGTGGTGGTCATTCTCAGAGAAAGCACATGAATACATCCCTATTTTAATCATGATTTTAGTACTAATCATTATGGGGCTTTTTCCCAACACCTTCTTTGCCAACATCATCAACACTCTGACTGCTTTTAGACAATTGCAATAAAGTGTTTTATTTTCCTGATTCTTTTAGTTAACGAAAATATTTTAAGGATTGACGTTCAAGCCCAATGTAGTAGGATAAACATCCGAAAGGTTCGACAGCTTGATAGGCGTGATCACATTTTTTTATTCTTTCTCAACCCTGACGGCTGTTCTTTGTGTATAATTTACAAAGAATCAAAAATATGATCATTCCCTTGGGCAGCGATTAATCCCATTAAACAATAGGTGAAATCAATGGATAACACACTGGATATTGAAGAATTAGAAAAACGTTTAGAGTGGCTGGATAACGAACGACGCAACGATAAAACCATCATCGCCACACTGCAAAGCAAAATTGACAACTTGACAACCGAGAATGACGCCCTTCGCATCCGTTTATCGGATATGGAAAATGATGTCACTCGCTTGAATACCCTCATGGCTCGTCTGGAACAGTTTGATCTGGAGATCAAAAGCTTTAAAACAGACATCAGCCGCCAGGGTGAGGATTTTAAAGAAAAGTTTGAAGACAAAGAACGCCAAACGGAGAAGAATAAAAACCGCATTGATGACCTCCATTTAGAACTCACAGAGCTTGAAAAAAAGACCCGGGCTATTGAAGAGATCAATAAAGTGGTTGAAGGTCGCAAAGGCAAAGATACTATCTTACAAAAGCAAATTGAGGAATTAAAGTCCAGGTTCAGCGAAATTAAAGATTTCAATGAGGAATACAAACGTTCCCTGCAATTAGTTGAAGAAAACCGGCGCCAGGATGCCAAACGGATAACAGATATCCAGGGTGAAATTGCTTCGCTCCGGAAACGCCAGGAAGAAACCCGCAGCAAGCAAGACCTCGTAGGCGATAACATACGAAAAACAGAAAGCCGCATCAATAGCCTTCTTGAAGCTGAATCTGAAAGGCGGGAAGAACAAACAGCCTTCATAGAAAAGGTGAGTTTGTCCCAGGTGGAACGCGACAAAATCTTCAAGGATTGGGTCGGCCGGTTTGACACAATGGAGAAAATTACCAAAGGCTTAGAAAAAGAATTGACAGAACTTGAAGAGACCCATCGTTCTGTCAAGCAATCCCAAGCCGCCTTAGATGAGGTTACCGAAAGATTTGAACGCCGTGTGAACGAGATCACAGAAATTCAACGCTTGAATGAAGATCGCTTCCGGCAAGAGTGGACGACCTTTAAATCTGATGATCAGAAACGCTGGTCCAACTATACACTGTCACAGGCGGAACAACATCGAGAGATAAATAAAACCGTTGAAAGCCTTAACGAACGCTTGTCCAATCTGGAAGAATTAATCCAGGACATGCGTGATAACATCCAACAGATTGGAAAAGATGATATCAAACGGATGCAAAACATTTTAACTTCCCTCCGGGATTCCATCGAAATATACAACAACATTTTCAAAGACTAAAAAAGAACAGGACAAGAACCGTGCAAGTCATCGGCACCGCCGGGCACGTTGATCACGGAAAATCCACACTCATTAACCGACTGACCGGAATCAACCCTGACCGGTTGAAACAGGAACAAGAACGGGAGATGAGTATTGAGCTGGGTTTTGCCTGGTTCGAACTACCCAACGGCGAAAACATCGGCATCGTTGACGTCCCCGGACATCGGGATTTTATCGAAAATATGCTGGCTGGAATTGGCGGAATTGATGCTGCACTGTTCGTCGTCGCCGCCGACGAGGGTGTTATGCCTCAGACTCGGGAACACCTCGCCATCCTTGATCTGCTGCAGGTGCCGGCGGGGGTGGTTGCCCTCACCAAGATCGATCTGGTTCAAGACTCCGAATGGCTTGACATGGTGGAAGCTGATTTGCGGGAAACACTGAGGGATACCGTACTGAGGGAAGCTCCTATCGTACGAGTCAGCGCCCGTACCGGCGCTGGGATTGACCAATTGGTGGAAACCCTTCAGGAAACCCTGACACACCGACCGCATCGCCCAGATCTCAGCCGTCCACGCCTTCCCATCGACCGTGTATTTACCCTTGCAGGATTTGGCACGATCGTCACTGGTACATTGTCCGATGGAAGCCTATCCGTCGGCGACCCTGTTGAAATTCTGCCCTCCCATGTTGAAGGCCGTATCCGAGGGCTGCAAACCCATAAACAGGCTGAGGAAAAAGCCCAACCCGGCAGCCGGACAGCAGTGAATATTTCAGGTGTAGACGTGGACGAAATCCAGCGCGGTGATGTCCTCGTCCATCCGGGATCATACAACACAACAAAAATGATGGATGTCTGGTGCACCTTACTGCCAGACGCAGACGCCCCCCTGAAACACAATACCGAAGTTAAATTCTTTCTGGGCGCGGCTGAGGTCATGGCAAGAGTACGGGTATTGGGCGTTGAAGAACTCCTCCCCGGCAGAGACGCCTTTCTGCAACTGATGCTGCGAGAACCTGTGGTTGCCCTGAGGGGAGATCGCTTCATCATCCGCCGTCCATCCCCGCCAGCGACCATTGGGGGCGGTCAGGTTGTAGATCCAACCGCAAAACGCCGTCATAAACGCTTCAATGATTCATGTCTAGAAGAACTGGAAGCCTTGCTGGTTGGGACACCGGAGGAAATCATCCTTCAAACCGCTCAAAAGCTGGGGGCAGCTTCTCAAGAAGACCTAATTAAATCCTCCGGGTTGGAAGCTGATCAAACAAAAAGAGCTCTCGCCTCCCTGATTCAAGAAAATAAGCTGATTGAGATAGGTGGTAAAGACCTGATCATAACCACCGAGACTCTGTCCCGCCTGACTGATAGAATCGAACAAACACTCACATCTTTCCACGAGCAGTATCCCCTCCGGCATGGGATGCCTCGCGAGCGCCTCAAGTCTCAGTTGGACTTGAACAGCGGACTCTTTGATGCCCTCATCAAGCGCATGGCGGGACAAGACATTCTCCAAGCCTCCGGTGCAAGTGTAAAAATGAGGGACCACGCCATTCACTACACTCACGATCAACAAATAAAAATTGAAACCTTGATCAACCAGTTTGGTGCTCAGCCCTATGCGCCGCCGTCCGTTAAGCAAAGCATTGATGTTGTTGGTGAGGAAGTGCTTGACGCTCTGATTGAAACAGACCAACTCGTGCAACTCAACGAGGATGTCCTTCTTCAACCAGAGCGGTATGAGGAAATGCGCACGGCGGTCATCGAACACATTAAGAACCAGGGGAGCATCACCTTGGCGGAATTACGGGATAAGTTCGACACAAGCCGCAAGTACGCTGTTGCTGTCCTGGAGTACATGGATGAACTCGGGCTGACGGTTCGAAAAGGGGATAAACGAGTTCTAAAATAGGCTGTGGATTCACACTAAAAGCTTTTCACACCCTTGATATTCAATCTGTTTTCCATAATCACATTATTCTGATATCCGGATTCAGATTCGCGGTAAAATAGTCTGGCACTCACATATTCACCAATAAAAGGAGTGAAATTATTCATGACCTGGAAAATATTATTGACGGATGGTCTCGCCCCTATTTCTGACCAAAGCCTTCTGGACGCTGTTGAACTGGATGATCAAAAGGGGATTGTTGCCGAAGACCTGATTAAAATCATTGGAAATTACGACGCCGTCATTGTGCGCGGCCGCACAAAAATCACCGAAGACGTCCTCGCCGCTGCCGATCGCTTAAAAGTGGTCGGGCGCATGGGCGTCGGCGTAGATAACATCAACCTGAATGCTGCCAAAGCCCGATGTGTCACTGTCGTCAATGCGCCAGTTGCCACAACCGTATCCGTGGCGGAACTGACGATTGGTCTGATGTTGAGTCTGATACGCTGCATCCCCAAAGGCAATACAGGTCTAAAATCAGGCGAATGGCTGAAGAAAGAGCTTAAGGGTACAGAGCTCTACCAAAAGACATTGGGAATCATTGGTTACGGCAACATCGGCGAGGCGGTCTGCAAACGCGCGGTATCTTTTGATATGAACGTTATCATCTACGATCGCAGCTGCCCTGACGAAAAAATTATCGCCGCCTGCGCAAAACCCGCCACTTTTAAAGAAGTACTACAAAAATCAGACTTTATCACCTTACACGTCCCGCACACCGAAAGCACACATCACATGCTCAACGAAAGAACCTTTAAATTAATGAAAGACGGCGTGCAAATTATCTGCACAGCCCGAGGCGGCGTAATTGACGAGGCTGCCCTCTTCTCCGCACTTAAAAGCGGCAAAGTAGCTGGGGCGGCACTGGATGTCTTTGAGGCTGAACCCCCAGGAGATTCCCCGCTCCTTAAACACCCCAATGTGATTGGCACACCGCACATCGGCGCCCAGACCCAGGAGGCGCAGCTTCGAGCGGGACAGGATATCCTTTCCGAGGTCGTTGCGGGATTAGAAAACAAACCCCTGCGTTGGAAGATCATTTAACAGAGATATACTTAGGACTCACATTTTTCATACTCAACTGAATTAACAAAGGATAAGATATGTCAGATAAATCACAAGTTTCAGAAAAAATGCAAAAACTCATTGAACTTACAGCTGAACTGACCGATTTAGGTCATATTCAGGCTGTTCTCGGCTGGGACCAACAGATCAATATGCCGCCGGGAGGAGCTGAAGAGCGTGGCATGCAGTCCGCTGCGCTGGGGCGGATCATGCATGAGAAATTCACCTCGGATGAGGTCGGCCAATTAATCTCAGACCTCGAAGAAGAGATAGGGGATCTCAATGCTGAAACCGATGAAGCTCGTGCTGTCAAAGTTGCCAAAAGAGAATATGAGAAGCAAACCAAAGTCCCCTTGCCCCTGCTGATGGAGTTCATCCAGACAACAACCATGGCGCACGAGGCCTGGCGGGAAGCTAAGAACAAATCGGATTTTTCTGTCTTCCAACCGCACCTCAAAAAGATCGTTGAGCTGCGCCAGCAGTATGCCGAGCTTTTCAAGCCATACGATCACATATATGATCCCCTGCTGGATGAGTATGAGCCGGGTATGAAAACCGCTGAGGTGCGGGAAATCTTCAACAAGCTTCGCCCCCAACAGGTGGATTTGATTCAAGCGATCGCTGAAAAGGAACCTCCTGACAATTCCTTCATCAAGCAGTATTACAAAGAAGAACATCAAGAGATCATCGGCCGCCATGTGATCACCCGCTTCGGATATAACTGGAAACGGGGCAGGTTGGATGTTGCACCCCATCCCTTCACAACGGGTTTCGGCCACGGCGATGTCCGTATCTCCACACGCTATCTCAAAGACGATGCCGGCTCAGCTTTGTTCAGCACCATGCATGAAGCCGGTCACGCCATGTATGAGCAGGGCATCCCCGAAAAGTACAAACGTCACCCTCTGGGCGGCGCTGCCTCCCTCGCCATCCACGAATCGCAGTCCCGCTTATGGGAGAACATCATTGGGCGCAGCAAGGAATTCTGGTCCTTCTTCTATCCCTCCATGCAAATGCTCTTCCCACAATATCTCAGTGATGTCACCCTTAAAGACTTCTATCGCGGGATTAACAAGGTGGAACCCTCACTAATCCGCGTCGAGGCCGACGAGGCAACCTACAACATGCACATCATGCTGCGGCTGGAAATTGAGATCGGATTGATGGAAGGGACAATCAAAGTAGAAAACCTGCCTGAAATCTGGAATGCCAAGATGCAGGATTACCTCGGCATCACCCCGCCCAATGACGCCGTCGGCGTCTTGCAGGATGTCCACTGGTCCGGCGGGATGATCGGCTACTTCCCCACTTACGCCCTGGGTAACCTGGCTTCCGTTCAGTTATGGGATAAATTGGTGGAAGAGAATCCCAAAGTGTACGATGAGATCGCAAAAGGTCAGTTCGACACGGTCTTGCGCTGGATGCGTGAGAATGTACACCAATACGGATGTAAATATGAACCGCAGGAGATCATGATCAAAGCGACGGGCAGCAAGATTACACCTGAACCCTATATGACTTACCTCAAAACAAAGTATGGCGAAATTTACAACCTATAAAGCCTCTGCGCTACAACAGATCACAGGTTATCCCCAGGCCGGGATAACCTGTTTTTTGTCCCATCCAATCATTGTATAATTCCCCTATGCTGTTTACACGCCGTTTCTGGCTGATCCTTTTCTTTCTTCTCAGCCTCTGCCTGCTCTCACTACAAACTGGGACTGCACAACCCGCGCCAGCCATCGCCCTTCTTGAGCCGGGTGAAGGCTCAGAAGTGACTTCACCGATTGGCATCACCGCACAAATTTATCCGGGCGGCGATCGTCTTGTCCGGATTACGTTGATCGACCAACAGAACAATGTCCTCTCCCGCAAGCTGCTGCGTATCAACTCATTTGAAGACACCCCCCTACAATTTCAGACGGATCTATCCTTTGGAATCCCAAAGGAGAACTCACCAGCCCTCCTCACCCTCGCCATCCAGGACGAATATCACCGCTCTCAGTCCCTGCGATCTGTCACCCTGACGCTTCAATCCGCTGGCCAAGCAGCCATACAATCCTCTATTTCTGAGAATGATTGGTTGACCATCACACAGCCGATACCCATGCAAGTTATCAGCGGTGGTTCATTCCTGGTTTCAGGGAGGATCTCCCCCTTAAATAACAACCCGGTTATGTTTGAACTGATGACTGAAAGCGGCAACATTGTCGGCACGTCTCAGCTTGATATCCCGACTCCCGGGGGGACATTCGATTTTGAGATCATCCTTTCATATGACTTTATCACTAGAGAACGGGATGTCCGGATGGTCATCCGGCAGCGATCGGACACATTTGCAGCCGATGCCATCCTGGACAGCCTGCCCATAATACTAATGCCCTGACGATAAAATGAATTTCTATTGTCCTCAATAAAAAATTTTTACGGAGCGCCCGGACCGTAATACTCAGCATCTGTCGGTGTTTGACCACTGGGATCGTGCACCCAGACAATATCCCCTTCTTCCGCCCATTGATATAACCAGTTCGCATCACCAGGGGAAAGGTTTACACAGCCGTGCGATTGTCGATAGCCGAATAATGTATGCCAGTAAGTGGCATGCAGCGCACGCGCCTGGTCAAAATACATGGTCCAGGGTACATCCTGGAGATAATAGAAATCGGAGCGGTCTGCCTCAAATGACCCCTGCATGGTCTCAAGAGGTTTCTTCTCATAGATCTCAAAAATCCCTGGTTGTGTATAGAAGGGTTCCACACCCGTCGCAACCAAAGTAGCAAAAAGTAGACGACCGTCCTCATAGACGCTCAAGGTCTGCTCCAATAAATTGATCTCAATCCAGCGATCCGCGTCCACGCCCTCAGGCTGTGTTGTATTCACGGATACCCGCCTTGCTTTCATGCTGTTAACCCACTCCTCAGGCGCAATCTGGAACCAGGTGACCCCTTCAGTTTCAATTTCTTGATAAATCTGGATCACATCTTCACGAACATAGGATTTACCTGACAAATGCGCGTTGAAAGACGGTTCAGTATAACTGGGGGTCCGATCTATGATCCAGCCAAAATCATTGCGCGGGTTTTCAAAAAATTCCAAACCTTGAAAATCCGTATAGGCGATGGGTGAACCCCGCATCCATCCTCCAGAAGTGAGCAGCTCATACGCTTTATTTCCATGATAAGTGATGTCGGCATAACTGATGTAGCGCATCCCCCCGGGCGCAATCTCGTTAATAGGATTGACGCCAGCAACAGCATCCTCAAAAGAGCTGTAAATCGGCGCCGGCTCATCCTCCGGCATGTTGATCTTGGCAATATAAATCGGCATAGCATTTAATTCAGCGGACGGCTGCGCTGCAGGCAGGTTCATTGGAGGATAGGGGAAGCCGGCTTCCCTCATCTCCTGCACTGTTTGCGCAGGCCCGTACGGTAAGCAGGTGCCATCCAGCGGCATTCCCGGCAAGCATAGCGGCAGCTCGAAGTAACCTTCATCCCCCTGGCTATGCCCCTCAACCGCACTTTGGTGCGCAAAAACCTGTGAGCCTGGGGTGATCAAAGCAACCAGAGATATGAGTAAAATTAATCGTTTCATCTTTTTCCTCAACATTAAATGCTGTGAAGATAATTATACCGATATGTACTGTAGTGTTAAAGCACATTATCTTTCCTGGTTTTTACAACCGGGACAAAACCTGATATTTTCTTGGGTAAAAGATTTTCGATTCATCTATGATAAAAGGTGAAAGGGTAAGCAAACAAATAAAAAACTCAAAACTCTTTGAATTTCCTTCTTTGGGGATTGAAAAAATAGATCATCAGCGCCTCTCTGTGGTCGCTGATGATCCTTTAAACACCCTTTCAAATTAATAAATCAGCTTTGAAGATAATCTTCGCAGCGCCCTGAATTTTGACACGGTCCCCCACCAGGCGCAGATGGAGTATGCCGCCACGCGAAGATGCTTGATAAGCAGTTAAAGTGTCCTTACCCAACTTATCCGCCCAGTAAGGCGTCAGCATGCAGTGGGTTGATCCCGTGACAGGGTCTTCATTCACACCCAATTGGGGTGCGAAAAAGCGGGAGATGAAGTCAAATTCTGGATCACGGCTTTGGGCGGTGATAATGACTTCCGGTAAGGGCAGTTTTTCGAGTGCTGAAATATCAGGCTCTAACTTACGAATCAGATTCTCGTCCTCTGCAACAAACAAGTAATAATTGCCGGAAAATACAGCATCAACGGGTCGAAACCCTAATACATTATTAATGACAGACTCATAAGAAAACGGTTGGCTTATCATCGCCGGAAAATCCAATTCAACCTTGCCATCCATCCATCGCGCCAGAAGCTCACCGCTCTTGGTGTAAAACCTGATCATATCCCCGCGTATCTCAGGGTGCAATTCAAAAAGGACTTTGGCGCTCGCCAATGTGGCATGTCCGCACAGGTCTACTTCCGTTTTTGGCGTAAACCAACGCAGCCGCCAGCCCTCCTTTTCCGGCAGCAAATAAGCCGTCTCGGAAAGGTTCATCTCCCTTGCCAGGTTCTGCATCCAGCAATTGCTCTGTGGCTCCTCCAGAAGGCACACCCCTGCGGGATTGCCCTTGAAGGGCTTTTCCGTGAACGCATCCACCTGGTATAGAGTATGTGTCATACAAGCCTCCCTTCGAACTTAAACAGGTTGCATCACACTGCAACCAATTATTTAAAATAACAAAGCGCAGTTTTATTCCTGCGCTCTGTATTGGCAATCACCGATTCTATTGCAGTGGAACCGCATAAATGGTGAAGTTTTCATAACCGGTTTCAGCGCCGGGGAGATAATTTTCATCTTCAATATTGGTCACGATGGAAACATTCCCAGACATCATACGGAGGGAAATATCAACCTCAGTGATAAATTGGTTATTTATAAACAAAACACATTTATCTTCCCAAACCATAAGGATAATATTGTTAGGTGTATTGACCGACAAATTGAGGTTATTAAAGTTCCCCTCAACAAGATAGTTTTCATCTTCGCCAATTCGATTCAAGACATAATATTCTCCGCTTGATTCTACCTTCAACCGTAATTCATCATTGGCACCTTGATCTCTGAAGAAAAACCCCACATCCCAAAGTGCCTCATCGGATTGATAAGGTGGGAAAAAATCGGCAGAGATCACTACATTCATATAATCAACACCAGCCGATAAAGCCTCAACATTCCCATCGTCCACCATGGATAAAGTGCCTGACTCCGGCCCGAACAATGGGTTTGTGCCCATCCCATCTAAGATCACACCCCAATAGAATTCAATGACGGCTGCCGTTGCTGAAGCCTGGGCCTGAGCCGTTTCCTGCGCCTGTTGGGTCATCGTCTGCACTGCTTGGGCTGTTTCGGTAGCATAAGGCGCTTCTGTCATAACCACCTGTGTAGAGAGCTGAATTGCCTGGTCGGTTTCAATAAATGCCGCATCTGCCGTTCGCTGTTCCCCAGATTCAGAATTTGAAAACCAATTTAAGATGACCAATCCGCCGCCGCCAAGAAGGATCACACCGCTGCAAAGAATGACCACACCTATCACGGCGAAAATTATCCATTTTGGAAATGATTTTTTCTGAGGGGGCTCATGAAAAGGCTCTGGTTTCTGCACGGGAACATAATTGGGCAATTCATCAGGCCTGCCAACTACAGTCCGATCACTGAAATCTTCTGACAAGGCAGTGAATTTCAGCTTTACGTCTGTACCCAATTGAACCGTATCACCCGAATTCAGCGGCACTGGTGAGGTAATACGCCTGCCATTAACAAAAGTACCATTGGTGCTGCCAAGATCTTCAATGAATACTTGCTCCCCCCGAAACGCTAATTTGGCATGATTCTCAGAGACATGGGGCTCATTAATAACCATGTCAATGCCAGGATCACGCCCAATAAAGACAACATTCTGACTGAATTCAACCGTTAACCCCTGATTTGCTCCGTTCAGATAAGTCAATTGATATCGCATTATTAATCCTTTTACTATAAGGTGATGAGTTATTTTATAACCTAGATTCAAGTATCAAGTGCAACAGTGATTTTTTAAGAATACCATAGGTGGAGAAAATGACAGACACCTCCGAGGCCTGGTATTCAATCGGTACTCAACAAAAGAGATATCAATATCCGTGAGCT
>Ga0307427_1000948_pt1 | contig 15923 bp, 15 predicted proteins | sample SalMarWE160190MG_FD_202162 | JGI IMG/M metagenome (GOLD analysis project Ga0307427, IMG submission 202162) | Salt marsh sediment microbial communities from the Plum Island Ecosystem LTER, Massachusetts, United States - WE1603-190 | ecosystem: Environmental > Aquatic > Marine > Intertidal zone >... | reverse complement strand
TATCAAAAAATGGGAAAAATTCTGGGCAAAATCTAGTAATAGCTCCAGTTATATCTTGTTGTAATGTAACAACACAAAATCCGACATGGGCAGATATCTTTCTCTTTCTCATAAATCTAGTTTGGTCTTGGGTCGTTCCGCACTGTAAACAGTGGATGTTCCTAGGATAGCAGTACTCAAATTTATGATAGTGTCCAATTATACATACAGCCGGTTTGTTTCCTCCCTGAAATGACTCAGCTAGTTTTTGAGCACTATAACTATAGGCATAGGCGCTTCCCCCACCAGCGTGAATTACCTTGATAATAGCAGAACCCTTTGGTGCCTTTAGCTCGAAATCAGCTTCCATATATCCAAGATATACTAAATCATCACGTCCCTGTTCTGTCGCTTCGAGCATTAAATATCTTCCAAATTCAATTCCTTCGCGCTGTTGCCACCAACCACAGTGATCATCACCATCAACATAGTAGGTTTTTATACCGGGCCTAGACGGCCAATGATCAATGCAATATTGACATTGATCGGCAATACCATGTGCTTTGAGTTCATGTGTATTAAAACGACATTCTCCGTCAACATAATTGCCAGGACACAACACCGTTGTGATACCTCTCTTGGCGAACTCATCGTATGCCGCATTGAGAACATCTAATCTTTCTGCCTTGCTACATAAGTGCATATCGGCAACTACACCAAATGATATTGGCTTGCCGTGAAAGTGATTTTCAAAGACAATACCCTGGGTGGATTGCTCTGCGGATTTGCCAAGCTGAATGGAACTACCACGCCGCATGATGATATAGCCACGCTCTTCCATGTCCTGAATAACAGCTAGCACATCATCCTCGGTCGAATGCATTTGTTCTGCGATTTTAGCTACCGTTGTTTGCTTCTTGATCCGCCTTGCCACCTCTGATCTGAACAATGGATCACCTGGATCGATGCCAATCTGGGGGATTCCAGCCATAATTGTTTCAGCTTGGGTGATAAGTTTCCTGGCTTTCCACATTGATACACCGAGTGTATTCGCAACTTCATCTCGCAAAGTACCTGTTGCACCACTCCTGCTATGCGCTCGGATGAGCTTAATTACTTCCTGTGTCTGTTCGTCAAGTTGTGGCTTTTCTTTCGCCATTTATTGACCACCTTTCACTATTTCACAAACACCATTTGGACAATCATTAATCGACGCTTCCTCTTCCATTTGCCCCAAGTGTTGTTTTGCTTCTGACAAAGACAATGGGATCAACGGTGACTCGCCCTTGCTACCATTCCGATACACTGTGATCCCCTTGAGTTCTCCTATATACTGTCTCATTTCCTTAGACAACTGATCGACAGAATAGTCTGTCGGCAGATTAATTGTCTTGGATATAGAGTTGTCGATATGTCTCTGGCACACCGCTTGCATTGCTAAGTGAGCTTCTGGTTCTATGTCGTGAGCGCCCTGGAAGTGTTTGGTTGATCTTTTAGCTTCCAAGAACCATCTTAGTAATGGATGGACAACCACCTCGACAGCCCTGTCTCTTTCCTCGTCCTTGTGCATATCTTTGTGCTTGTTGAATCGCCTCTCGTAAACAGGTTGGAATAGCGGCTCAATACCTGATGAACATCCGGCCACAATAGATGTTGTATTATGACTTATAGTACTAGCGGCTAAATAACAATTATTATCAGGTACAGAAATATCGAGTGTCAAGCAAGCAGAATCATTAATTTCTACAATAGTATCGTACACAAATTCCTTAGTTACCAAATCCCTGAGTCTATCAATTTTTTTTCTAAGCAGAATATTTACGTATCTCCATTTGTCCCAACTACTTGTTCCATATCCAACAAAATAAATTCTATATAGTGTTCTGTTCCCAAATGATTTTTGTCTATCCTGATACGTACCAATTCTACAATTCTGGCCTATGCCCCGGAGGCATATAGCTAAATCTTGTGCCATTTCTTTTGATGTGGTGTCTATAAATTTTGTATTTCCAGTATTCGATCCATCGGCGCACCAATATCCTTCAATAAAAGATTTCACAACATTAACTGATGATTGTCGTATCTTTTTTGGAATCGATACTAAATGGGCCTTCGATTTTAATAACTGATTATTTTCCAAAAAATATAATAACTCAACCGAATTAAAGCAAAATGACAATAATTTACCTTTTCCATTCTCTACTGTTGGTTTAATTCCGAATTCTTGCCACACTATTTCTTTAAGCATATCATGAATTTCAACTTGATCTTTGTGGCAATGTATTCTTATTCCTTTTTTATGAACAGAGCCATCTCCGTAAAATAATCCAAGAAACCACGCAATAGATTCGGACATTGAATTTGGATATTTCATTTTATTCAAATTATATGGTGCCAGAGAATTATAATGAATCGAATTTAATTGGATATTATTAACATTCTCATATCCGCCTATTCTTACTGGTACAGTATCCCCAATGACTAAATCATCTGCCTTGACCCAAAGATATTTCTCATCACGAATTATCCTAATTTTATGATTTGGCGTTATTTCGATTATAATTCCACTAGATAACTTTATTTTTTTAGTTGAAGTAAAACCATTAACAAAACCCTTATCAGCTTTATGGAACATTGATTCTTGAGCAACAAAACAGTCATTTAATGATTGCCATTGTGCACCATTAACATCTATTAATTCATTGAGTCGCAAAATCCCATTCTTTGTCACTATCAATGTATTTTCTTTTTGACATCCGGTCGGCGCTATGGTCAGTAAAGCACAATTGCGAATACCATGTTCTCTGATCAGCCGATGATGCCTGCGGGGCAGGCACTTTTTTACGAATCCTGTTTTGACGTGCTGATCTACATCGAATGCATGGAATGGACCCTTCTCTATCGCCAAAGTGATGCTTGCATGGTAGGCTTGTTTCTTGACAAAATCCATCACCTGGTCTACTATTTCTCTAGCATCTTCGCTCGAATACTTCAGACCCAATTCTAGCAGCATATCGTGGAGCCCCATTACACCGAGACCGATCCGACGATGCTTCTGGGCTGTCTCTTCTATAATTGGTAATGGATAATTATTTTGATCGATAACATTGTCAAGAAATCTAACACCCATTGCGGTAGTTTCTTCCAATAAATCCCAATCAATTTTTCCATCAATTATATGGGTGTGTAGATTAATGGCACCAAGGCAGCAACAACCGAAATCTTCAAGTGGTATCTCACCACAGTTGCCAACAGATAACCCATTAACAACTAGTGAATGTGTTGTTGGCTCATTTAAACAATAGACATCTTCTCGTCCATCGGGTTCTATAGATTTAATTCTAGTGATAAATTTCTCTGGTTTTCTGCATGTTCGACCACGTCTATCAAGAGCTTCGGATAATTGTTTTTGTTTATTCCCACCAAAACCTATCAATTCTTCAAAAATAATAGCATTCGGTCTATTTATTGTTAATTCATATTGAGCTTTACATAAATATGATTTAAGTCCACCATGACCATCTGGTAATTGACTATATTTTGTTTTCCTTCTTTTGTAGATAGACGACACTATACCAAAATTATTAAGTAATATTTGGATTTCACCTAGTAATTGCCGATTACTTTGTGATAATCTTACAGAAAGCGACCCCCTTTTCCCACGATCTTTAAGTTGCACAGAACCATCTGCTTGGAAAATACCGGCCAAATATCCCCTAACCATATCCCTTGACCCACGCCAAATGGCTTCTGGTATTTGTCTCTTCAGAGATGTAACACACAAACCAAATGTTTGTTCAAAATATTTCGTTAACCTTGCTGATGCAATTCTACGTTTTGTCGGTTCAGTACATGTCCTAGAAGATATATTACCGTAATCCCTAATATCGTTTTGCAATGTAAACATACTGATTTTTTTGTTAACGGCATTTAAAATATTACTACACAGATCATACTCGCCCCAATAATCGAGACACATTATGGGTCTATCTGTAGTTTCTAAATAAAGTGTGCCATCACCAACAAAAGACCCAAGGATTAATCCATCTTCATAATCACCGATGGTGCCCCAAACACCCTCTCCAGACTGAAGATTAAGTTCATGCCCGACAGACAAGAATTTTAATGACCTACGACCTAATGGAGTTATAAATTCATGATACTCAGTACATCGTATCCGGTGGCCATGCGAAGTTATTAAAAGATAAATCTGTTGTTGTTCTCCGGTTTTCATGACCTGAGTTGCATGACGAAGCGTAGTTCCTTTTAGAATATCATTAATTGTGCGATTGTCAGTTATTACTTGATTACTTAATCCATTACTACATAGTTCTTTCATAGTAATTATACCTTGGTTACAATGTAGTTTCATCTCTCCGGTAAAACATGGATTAGTAGCTGAAAATTCCCCACCTTTGGTATAGGCTATAGTATTTTGATCATTAATTAATTGTGCATTCAGAAATCCTGGGTCACCACCTTCCCAAGCATTTTGTATGATTTTATCCCATACCTTTTTAGCTGATATGTGACCACGTTCCTCACCCTGCCACTTAAAAATAATTTCTCCATCTTCATCGACCAACTTTAGAAATTCATTATCAATTAATACGGATATGTTGGCATTTGTTAATTCTTTTTTATCCAATTTAGCCTCTAAAAATTCTAATAAATCAGGATGTTTCCAGTCAAGACAGAATAAAAGGGCTCCACGTCTACCACCCCCTTCTCTAAGTTCGTTACATATAGCATTAACTGCTCGCATTAAACTAACGGCACCAGTTGCTTCTCCACCAGTACCACGGATTATAGTACCTCTAGGTCTGATCCGGCTGAAGTTTATACCGACACCACCACCAGTACCAGATATAATAGTCACATTGCGCAGAACATCACCCCATCCTTCTCGACTATCTTCGGCAGGTATACAAAAACAGTTTAACATCTGCCCTCTTGGTCGTCCTGCCCCACGCCATATCCGTCCACCCGGAGAGAAACGATTGGTCTGTAAAATCTCCAGAAATCTGGCAAAATATTCGTCGCGTTTCGTTCCCATTTCAGCATCTGCTATTGATCCTGCGACTCGCTCACAAGCTTGCTCGAACGTTTCTTCTGCGTGAATAGCATATCTATCTTGGAAGATTTGCAGGGCAAATCCCTCTGGATTGTATACTGACACACTCACGAAGCCTCTCCCCCTTTTATTTGTATATTCCCGGCCCCACCGGAAGCCTCAAACGTCGGTTGATCTGTACCGGGTTGTTGTGTCAGATATGACACAACTAGCGTCCTGAACGGTTCTATGAAGTGACTGCAATACTGTTGCTGTGCAGTATACGAACGAGAATCTGCGATGCGTAAAGCGAACCAGTTGTCGATATTAGTTGGGCCTACCTCCGCTACAAATTTGCGGATTGTCTTTTCCTTAGCAACATTGTTAATATCGTACATGTGCATCGTAATTATACGGATCACTCTGTCTATTAAATCTGGTGATGCTTGCCATTCCGCCAATTTGATCTCCGCAATATTGGCGGATTCCATCGCGTGACCATGGAAACGAGGCAGGGAAGGATTATCCATTGGCTGTACGCAGCACTTACCCAGGTCATGAAACAGGCCCGACAACAAAGTGACTGGGTTTTTGGGTGTGATTAGATCGATGACGGACATTGTGTGTTCCCAAACCGACTGGCCATTCCGCTGCGTAACTAGACGGCTGGCTTCCAATTCTGGTAACCTCCCATCCTGGGTGGCCCAGTAATCACTCGGCAAATCTGAAGCTTGCATCCCACGGATGACTTCATCTACTTTGCTCATGGACAGGTTACCGCATTCTGATCAATGAAATCTCTTGCGACTCCGATCGAAATTGCGTGTGCTAGGTGTGGAATGATTTGGCCGTTTTCAGCAATAGCAACACGGAATGGAATACCTATCATATAGTAGTGACCGTCATATTTCTTGAATAATCCACCACCGCTTGATCCTGGCGTAATCTGTGCTGTGCTTCCGTAGATGACCCACTCTTTTTCCCCGTTATTGCCTATAATGATTTGTGATATAATGCCTATGGTCGGTGATGGAATTCTACCTAGTTGACAACCCATTGCGAAGATTTCATCGAAGACACGCACATTATTAACCATTTCGTCGCTTGCAATCCTAACAACAGCGAATTCGTGTTCCGAATAGAATGATAATAGCGCAAAATCATATTGTGTATCTTCGACAATTACAATTGCGTTGTGTATGAACCAATCTTTTTCAGTGTGGTCAAAAGCAACGATACCGCAACCAGTATTGATCCTTTCTATTTTGACTTTACCTGTAATAGAGTCAACTCCACGCAAAATGGTAACAAATCGGCTGTATGTGACATGGGCATTGGTAAGAACTAAATATTTACATAATCCATCTGTGTCTGTTTCAAGGCGGTCGATAATAGTTCCAGACCCATTGCCTTGGCGAGTTTGTACGAGAACCGTAGTGTCTCGCATTTCCTTTTGTTTCAGTTCGATTTCATCAATTACTAATATTTTTACTGCCTCGACCGCTGTGATTTCCTGTACAGTATTCTCACTATGCCGGTCATGGACTACGGCGATCATACCGACACAGAAAAAAAACATCATAATTAAAACGGAGCAGGTATTCCACTTACGCATAACTTCAACTCCCCTCGAAAAAAAAGTGGGATGACCCCCGATCGAGAGTCACCCGACACGTTTTGTCATTTTATCCAACAAATTCTTCTACTGCTTCGAGTGCGCCATCGATAGCCGATGATACCAAGGCTACGATCAATTCATGGTCTTCTGTGATATTGAGTTCTGCCGATCTGAAATATCGCTCAATCACATCGATGATGGTTAAACCATAGATTTGATATTTATGTGGGAGCTTTACACCCACCAAATTCCTCGCGCTAGTAAAGTCTGGCTGGCCGGGTACCGCCAGAAGATTTCGCAGGGCCACCAGATATTCTTTGACAACCTCCACGTCCTCTGATAGCATCTTAGCCTCGGTCAAGGCGATTCTAGTCGCAAGTTTAGAAAACATATTGATGTCGGCCTTTAGTCGGGGGACATTGTCTTGCCACTTGCCGCCACCACCTAATGTAGCACAACCCGTCATAGGCACTGATAGCGCCACCAACAATACCGAAACAATCCACCATTTGCTCATTTTTCCACCTTCCTATTCGTCAGGAGACAAACAAACCTGTTAAAGGTTTATACACCGTAGACCAATCACTCTGACCGATCTCTTTGCCATCTTTCACGATGCCGATCTTTAGCTTGTTTGTTTTCGTTTCCATCTTTTTGACGGTCATACTTCCATGTGCGTTTCGGATGCCTGGGGCCACCTTGCTTTATAGCCAAATGATCGATCTTGTAACATTCACCACACTCAATTCTTCTGATCTTTGGATTCGTGTGGACTTCTCTACACTTCCCATGACATCGCAACTGATGCCCACAACCACAAGCACACAAGTCAATTCCAAGCAACCTCTTCAGTCGCTCAATCTTTTTCTGCTCTCTCTTCTTTTTGTTGCGACCTCTCTCATTCGCCATGGCTTATTCCTACTCCATTTTACATTTTTGCCTCATTTTGTCAATTGCTTTACCCTTGGTACGACAGATGGTCGAAGATACAACGCCTTGGTCCCGTGACACTTCTCGCATAGTTTTCTCATCAAAGAACAATCCCATGATGACAGCACGTTCTTTATCATTTAGACATGCCATCAATTCTTCGATCATCATGTGTGTATCGGCGTTGGAATTCGGACCTGCTATGTTCGACATTGCATCCAGCGACATAATTTGAATTCGTTTAGCCCGACGCTCTACATCCCTCATATGCCGAAAGACACCCGACAATCGCCCATGGAAGAACGTTATGAACGATCCACTGCGCATGTAACAGATCATACATTTGAGTAATTCTTCCTCTGCTTGTGCCTTCAGTTCTTCGATTTGTGTGTTATCCGCTCCTATTTTGAATGCTAGTTTGTTAATTAACGGAGCATATTGACGACATGCCAAATCAAAGTAGGCTTTGGTTATGCGTCTCTGTTGTTTCATCATTTGCCAAATCCTTTGTTGAGTTTATTTTCCATGTATGGTGTCCAGATGCCGTCAATCAGCCCTATTTTCATGGCTTGCTGTGGCGACATCCATTTGGTTTGATCCATCAATTCCATCAACTGTTTGGTGGTTACCTTCATTCTTCGTGCTAGGGCTGTGACTTTTCTACGGTAATCCTCTTCTAGATACCCGGTCATCTGGCCATGCCGCTCGATTGAATCGGGTGCATTCTGAATGATTATTGAATGTAGCATAAAAGATGAATTCGGGGTAGAATATCGATGCCCTTTTGTCCCGAACGCGGCAATCATTGCCGCCATTGAGTGTCCCTGTCCACGGACAATCGTGTAAATTGGACAACGACATGCCAACATCTGGTCTATAATAGCATACCCAGACGCAAGACATCCACCTGGGCTGTTGATGTACATATATATCGGGTCTGGTCTCAATGAAAATAGCTGTAAGTAACTGCATATATGTGTAGACGCTATCTCATCGATCTCTCCAACCATCAACAAACGGCGAGTTTTCACAAGAAACTCTTCAATTATCTCATCCAGTTGAATAGGTATAGTCAGTTCTGGCTCGACATCAACTTTCGTCTCTGGCTCGCAGCCATTTCTTCGTTTCTTTATGTAATGATTAAACCTCATGCTCTTCCTTTACAACTTCTAGTACCAACTGGTTCTGTTAACTACTTGGGTATTGAAAGAATTCTACCAAATTTTTGCCAAGCAAATCATTTAATAGTGGCATATCTTTCTCCAAATGGATGGCATTTTCCATGGACAATTTTCAGTCTGTCGATATTAGTAGCTAAATAACATTGAGTAGTAGAAATATGTTTGTGCCCAAGTATGGTTTGGACGAACTCTATATCCATACCATTATTAATCAATTCTGTAGCGAAAGTCCTTCGCAACATATGGGCGGTAGTATGTTTTATACCCGCTTGACGAGAAATGGACATCAGCATATCACTGACGGCACGGCGGGTAATCCGTTGACCATTTGACTTAACGAACACCGCTTTTGTATCTGATCGACGATCAGAGTCAATGTACGCTTGGATTACTTCTACACATCTTTGGGTTGTCGGAACAATCCTATCACGACCACCCTTTCCTTTGATACGTATTTCACGTCGATGGAGATTGATATCTCCGAGATCAAGACCACACAATTCAGATACACGGAGACCGCTGTGATACATAGTTAATATAACAGCGACATCCCTGCGAACGTTAGTGGCTCTGCATACGGATAAACGCTTTTCCACAGTAGCCACAAGAGCATCCACAGCTTCAGGGTCCAAGGCATCTGGTATCCTCCTATTGATTCGAACCGAATCTATCATTTTTGGAATGTTGGGATCAAGAAGACCAAGACTGATGAGGTGATGACATAAGCATCTCACAGACATACACTTACGACGCACCGTTGTTGATTTCCGCCCACGATGTCGCAGATTGCTAAGGAAGGTTTCGATTGATTGGGCAGTCAATTCTTGTGCCCCGATAAAATCAAGAAATTCTCGTGCATCTCTCGTGTACGCAAAAAGTGTTTCCTGTGATAAACCAAGCTCAGTGCGGATGTATGTTTCAAAGCCATCTATGATCGCTGTAGACATCGGAATCCTCTCGTCTTATTATACGTCCAACTCAATCTTTTGTTCGACCCTTTTTGTATTTTTGTACCGGAGTAGTCAAGATTTTTCGGTTGTCCAGGAACATTCACTATTTTTGACACAAAAATAAACTCCTAAGTTCTTTTGTAAGCCGATTCTACACCCTCGGTGCCATCAGGAAGCCGCACTATTCCAAGACCGTGGGCGAACAGCGGGGCTTTATCCTGTAGGATGCGATAGACTTTGACAGCAAGAGCACGAATTTCAACATCCGCTGCCGGATTCGCCCGAAGCTCGATCAAGTGCCGTACAGCCCTGGCATTCATGCTGACGACGATCCTTGTCTCAGTGGCGTTCGGCAGGACAGATCGCGCTGCTTGACGCGCTTTCTTGCGTCGTTCCAGCTTGCTTTCGATATCTCCGTACATTTCAGATAGCTTGCCAGTCAGTTCTTCATAAAGCTGCCGAGAACGCTCACAGTGCTCGACCCACGCCCGATAAGCCTCTTCGTCCGTCTTGGCCAATTCTTGTATAGCTGGCGGGACTATGAAGGCAACGTCGGATGAATCTACATACCGCTGACTCAACTCAGAGTACGACGCAATCCTGTGACGAACCAATTCATGTGAACAGGAACGACTTATATTCCAAATAGCAAAATTAAATGTAGCGTGTTCGATACATGAGTTTCCACACCATACTGGTTTACCGTTTCTTCGAACATAAAGCGTATGATTTGGTACTTCTACGCAATAGACCTGACCCTCCCAATTATCGATCCAAGATGTTCTGCCAACACAACCAACATATTTATTCACTTCTGGTTTAAGTTCTTTCTTTATGACAGATAATCTAATTAGTGTCTTATCTCCGAACGAAGATTTTCTTTGAGCCCCACTATATTTATAACAAATATTAGCTGCTAAACCTATATGTAAACATAATTGTTGGAATTGGTCCGCCAACTTCTGACTCGTTGTATCGAAACTTGTTTGGTGTAATCCTCTTGACCCATCGGATTCTATTAAACCTTCGTACATAGCAGTTAATTGATCAACGGAACTTCTCATAAGCAGATATTGTGGAATTTGCTTATTTTTCTTATCGTCATACATGTCTCGAAATATTTGAGCTTCCGCCCCAGTAGCAAGAGTCACTACAAAATTGCCATCTTTACCTTCTTTTATTGGGATACTAAGCAACTTACATAATTCTTTTAGAAAAGAGATTTTTCTTTCTTTATACAAATGAAACCTTATTTGTCTACTATTGGGTTGAATACATCCATCACCAATAGCAAATCCTAATAATTTGTAATAATCACGATTTATACCATCAATTTGAGATTTAATTTTCCATACCGCATTTTTTACATAGGCATGTGCAATATCATTTAGTTCATCTGCTCTAGTTAAAGCAAAATTATTTCTTTTTCTACCATGAAGTGTTGTTGTTTTACATACCAACATATTATGATTGGGTGTTACAAGTAAATCAACCCCTTTACCTTCTACTCGATACATCCTACCTTTGTGTAAATACGTCGTAAAATTAGATGCCGATTGATATTCTAAGTCACCATTGACGGTTCTTGTCGCAAATAAATCATTATCACAAACATCTCTAAAGTATTTCCACCCATCTGATGTAAGAACCTCCGTGTCTTCGTCATAACAGCCATGTCCGATTTCGATCAAATGCCGAATATGATCTTCGTGAGACCTTCCTTTTTGTGTCTCGCCTTTCTTTGGCCAGGATTGATAGCACATACGCCCTGCAAATTCAACGAGCCACTCTCCATCATCATCTCCAAGACTTACCATGGATTCGAGTTTCTTCGTAAGTTCTGGCCATTCACACCTATGTTCATTGAGGAATTTCATGATTCCATCGATTTCCAACACAGGCTTTCCAATCAAAGCCACTTCAGGTTCAGTTATGAATCCACTCATTCATTCTTCTCCTTATCTTCAAAATACTGTTGTGCAACAACATCAAGTTGTTTGGCTTGTTTTCCACACTGTATCAATATGTTCCCAATTGCTATAGCTTCGTCTCCAGTAAAATCCATGGGGAAAAATCCTTCGGACCAGTTTTTTCGTAATTTTGGATCATGATGTATATTGACACACACATCTGGACCATCAGCCCACGTACAGGAAATATCTATTTTATCCCCAGTTTTCAATTCCATTATTTTACCTTTCATCTAAATAGTCGTCGTACTTAGCGACCTTGCTCATGAATGCAACTAATTTGGCATACAACTTCCCACCATAACCCCAAATACAGGTTGATCATATTTGGAAAAAACCAAAAACTTCCTGTAAAGCCAAATCATACTGATGATGGAAAGCCTTAATCCTCATAAATTCCTTGTCAAAGGTACCATCATCTTTTTAAATATCGATAAAGAAAAATCTTTCGACATATGGAACTTGACGATACCTAATCCTATATTTTCCAGCTTGCATTGTTGGTGGTTTCATTTAATTTGATACTCCAATTTAACACCCTTGAATTCACCAGGAGAAATTATAGTTAATTGATCAACTACACGACCACGCAAATCAACCGCTATATCCAAAACCTTCTTCAATTCATCGGGTTTGACGGTTTCTACCGTCCTGTGTGGGAATATCAATTTTAACAATCCAGAACCAATCCTGACAAGTGATCTCTGATCTCTTTGTCCCATTTTACCAAAATCCACATTTTGCAATATAATGTTGGCATAATTACGATTTCTCATTTTATGCATTATCTCAGATATATAATCAGCCATAAATCCAATATCTTTGGCAAAATTAGATTCTCTTATTGGTCCAATGCGCCATCCAGGCAAAAATCCATGTATTCGATCAAGGAATGCTCTATCTTGATTAACCATTTGAGGAAGTGGAGAAAATAGATTTCTGTATCTTACATTGACTTTTCTTTCATCTCTATTGCAGTCAATATTACCCATAAATACAATAGAACAATCTGAAGCAAATTCGGCTGTACCTCTGCCAAATTTTCCAGAATTCATAAAATCTTTCAATAAATCTATCAAATCTCCTTGCCCAGACCACTTATTTCCTCCACGACTATTGGCAAATTCATCGAAAGCAACAACATCTCTATAACCTATCAAACCTAATTGGCGTCTCAGCTTATCATAAAATAAAGATGCAATAGTAGTCTGCGATCCAGAAATAACAAATCCATAACTACTCAAAGATTGATAAGCAAATGTTTTTCCTGTCATTGTAGCACCTAGTTCGACCATATTAACATTTTGCTCAATAAACGGAACCATCCTAACCATATACAACCATTTCTCTTCTTCCGAAAGATGGGTTGGATCAAAACCAACACTAGTGATCATCAGATCGAGCCACTCGTCATCCGTGAATCGCCCACGACGCTGAATCCATGTGTCTAGGTTGATCCCAGTGATTTGCATCGGTCGGAATTCGGTGACCAGGAATGGATACAGCTTTTTCCGCATGACGTAGGATTCATCGTAAACTATTTTAAAAATACCCCAAGCACCACTGGTAAGAAGAATGTCTCCATATTCTGCGATTAGATAAGGATCAATACGGACATATTGGTTCCCTAACGAAGCTACATCCACCCAGTGTTCGTCTTTGCCCTCGTCATATCGACAACGTATTTTTCCGATGAAAGTATGTTCTCCGTTTTGTCTGATTTTACTTTTCACTAATTCTTTCTGGTCAGATTCTAGAAAATGATTGGTTAATAGTTGATTAATTTTTTCTATTCCAGAACCAAGATCATCGAAATCAATCATCTGTGCAATTAAATAATCTATGACAAAACTCGGCAATTTTCTCCATTGTTCATTTAAACCTGTTAGACTTTTATCTACAATGACTCCAGGTTCATGAAAAACAGATTTAACTTTCTCCCTAGTTTTAGTTTCAATCATCTATTTGCTCCGTTTTTACGTTTGCCAGTGGACGTAGTTAATGTTCTTGTTGATGACCAACCATGATTAAGTCTCCATATAATAGTCTTCGTAGAAATTCCTGTTTCCTCTGACCATTCTTTAATACATTGTCGTTTGCCAAAACATGAAATTAAATGATTTCTTCGAGTGTTTCTTTGTTGTTGACTTCGTGTCGCCCAATAGCAATTTTCTGGATAATAACCCTTTTCGTTGTCTCTACGTTCTAACGAACACCCATAGAATCTATTCCCCATGTCTCTTAAAAAATTCTGAAACTCCATCCATTCTTTACAAACAGTAATTCCTCTGCCATCATAATCTTTCCATTGTTTGTTATTTGGATTAGTACATCTGTGTATCATAGCTTGCCACGATTGATAAAATCCAGTTTTATTTTTATTTTTTGTATAGCCATGTTTTGTGTGTATTTCCCTATTGAAACATCCACAACTTTTGATATAACCCCTTTTTAAATCATTTCCAAGAGAAACTGTTTTATCTCCACAGTTACACAAACACAACCATCTATGATGTCCCCATTTGTCATTATCAACTCTTTTGATAACAGTAAGCCTACCAAATCTTTCCCCAGTTAGATCAATTACTTTGGGCACTACAAATCGATCCCAGCCACAGACATTGTCTCTTCGAGTATACCAGCTTTTTTCAATTGTGTCAAAACAAATGCACCAACACCAAGTAGATAATCAATAGCCAATTTTTCAGCATCACTTTTAGCAACTTCTAAAGACTTTCTTATTTTGGCACCGCAGACAAATTGTCTACCAGACCAAAATGCCGCTTCCCATCCAACAACACGTCTCAAGTCATATCGATTATTGGGGTATATCACTTTTGGACTACAATATACACTAATTGAACCAATTTGGGTAAAATACTGATTAAATCCTTCGCTGGTACAACGAATTGTCCATTTGATCTTTTTCATTATTCCATTTATCTATTAATTTAAAAGTGACAAAGCATCCGAGCGCTGCACCATCGACTCTTCCTCGGCAGGCTCAGAAACCGCCGTATTTGGCGTTATCATAGCCTCTGCTGGACTCCGCAAACACAAAAGACATACAGCACCCACCAATCCCTCTGACGCCTCTGAGTAGCTGCAATCGTTTTCTCCGTGACCGTCACACTCCATCTGGCTACCCCAGAATACTTGTTCCCCAGGCTTTATTTTTTGACGGCAGACCAAACATTCCATTTTTGAACCCTCCGCGCGCACCGCCGTTTTTTTTTCTATACTGTTCTTGAATTCCTATCTACTGGAATCTTCGATTCTGAGCACTGTGTCGAATTGCTTCGACTAGAAACGATCACATTCTGTCTACCAGTTAGTAAATCATTGGTAATATTAATGCTAGACGAAGAAATATATGGGATGTTAAGATAGTAAAGCACATCTGTACGGTGGTTAGTCAAGACCATTACTCCGATTTGATGACCTGTTTCGCTGATAATTCGATGTGAAAGAAAACTATAATATTCTATTAGTATAGAGAGTCCAAAATCGCAAAAGCGCTCCAAGTTTTTTGAAAAAAGTCGAAAAAAGTTCATTTTGGCCACTTCTTCTTCATTTTGTCAAGCGACGGTGTTACCGAGCAGGGTGCGCAGCGCATCACGGTTAGCGAGCGTATCATCTCGTCCCATGTTGTTGATGATCAATTTTCCGTCGAGATGGTCGATCTCATGCTGCCAAATTCTGGTTGTGTTTTCATCTCCGATAAATTTCAGCGGCCTACCATTGATACCCTCGCCAGCCAATATTGACGATGTTGCCCTTTGTAACGTTACGTTGACCTTTGGCAACGATAGACATCCTTCTGTTGATTCGATGCAACCACTGATACAACTCAGCACAGGATTCCAGATTGCCTGTGGCGATCCGCCATGGAGCCATACGAACATACAGATATTGAGACTAACCTGTGGTGCTGCTAGCCCAACACCACCGTGTCGCTGCATGATTTTCCACATCTCCGTTACAAGTGTCGCTCTCTCTTTGGCTGACCCTGCTGGGGCAGGAACACACTTTTGCAGCAGAATAGGATTGGGGTATATTATTAATGACGTTGAGATAGCCACAACAAATCTCCTTCAAACCATTTATCTTCTTTAGCTTCTCTGTATAAGTCCAAAAGCAATTCGAAACTATCCTGGCTACCTATTGCGTCTGGCAACTCAAACTCCGTGACTGGGTCAAAATAAAGCAGCCTACACACGTCCGGTATCTTACCGTGACAAA
>Ga0307427_1000945_pt1 | contig 15952 bp, 16 predicted proteins | sample SalMarWE160190MG_FD_202162 | JGI IMG/M metagenome (GOLD analysis project Ga0307427, IMG submission 202162) | Salt marsh sediment microbial communities from the Plum Island Ecosystem LTER, Massachusetts, United States - WE1603-190 | ecosystem: Environmental > Aquatic > Marine > Intertidal zone >... | reverse complement strand
CGAGTTGGCGAAGATTTCCACTTTCAGAAAAATTGGCTAGCTCATTCAGCATGCTGGATTGCATTCTTCAAGTTTCTTTCTCGTGGATACTCCGTGGCTTGACTCCATAGGATTGCACATAACGTCAATTTGTGTAATATCTTCGACTAGTCGGCTTGCTAGGCATTGAAAGGTAACTACAAGCCTAGCCATCTACGAACCTTTTATCCCCAACAAGGGAGGGAAACCGTCTTCATCTATAATTTCAGTGGATATTGACAAAACAGTCTAGCTGTATATAGATTTACAGAACAAGTTGGTGCAACGTTGATCATGAAGCAAACAGTAATACACGGACTCAAGTGACAATAACCACAGACCAGACTTAACCAACTACGAATCGTTAGTGGTAAAATATACTTAGAGAAGCTGAAATACTGACTTGGTTCGAGGAGACTATATTGAGTTTACCCGACAGTATCAATGAAGCAATGGAGACTTCCATTGCACATTTGGCTGATTCGATGCGTTACAAAGTTCTTGAGGCCGCTACACATCGTACCATTATTGTGACCTGCTGGAATGATAATGATCCAAATAGAAAAGCAGTCGCTCGCTATTTAGTCGGGCTAAGGGCTTGTGCAATTGATGCAGCGCTTAATATACGCGCTCAGGTGGAAGACACTCCTGAGGATAGGAGTGAAATAATGCAAAGTGTAGTTGATATAGTTGGGGAGAGTAATGATGAATTAACAATCGATCAAAAACAAGACGAAAGAAATCCATGGATAGCCGAGGGAATTTGGCATCTATGTATGGCTATTGCCAAACGACGGTCAGATATTCACCCCATGGGCAATATTATTGCATTAAATCCCATTCATGTTGTATCCAAAGATCGTGGATTAGATGTTATTGCCATTTATATGGAGGAAGAGGCCATATTTGGTTTATCATTTATTGAATCTAAAGCCTATAAGAATAATCCCAATAGTGCTATTAATGACGCTGTAGCTCTTTTCAAAAGTGTGGATCAAGGTAAATATGCTACACGAATTCGACAAGCTGTCCAAGTGATGAGAGCTAGTCTTCCCGCAAATACTCAAGCAACTATATCAACATCTTTCTGGAAACGTAAGCGCTCCTATATACCCAATCCTCACTACGATGAAAGCCACGAAATTAATTGGGCAAAAACACGCCCGTCATTTCGCAGTCTTGAGCCTGATAGAGCGAATATTTTGGTAATGCCCCATATAATATGTGGTTTTGATGAGTTCTTCAATAATATTGCTAACGAAATGCGAAGTTTTGTTAGGAGCCTGTGAGTATGTATGATGACTATGCAAAACAATTGATAGACTTAATACCCGATTTACCAGAAATAGATCGCGATGCTTGTAGAAGAGATTTATCAATTGTATACTTCTACATCATTCGTTCTCGATTGGGTATAGCTGAGAATGATAATGCTACGCCGGACTTAGATTCTTCTAGACTTTTACTTCGTCGTATGGCAGACACCTTAGAGAGCATAGCTGTATTTGATCGTCTCTATGGCCAAGTTCAACCAACAGAAATCGAAAATGCTTGTGCTTTCGTTGCTGCTGAGTCCCTAGCTCTTCTAGCTACTTCGTTACCTCCAATAGACAATGAACTTATTAGTGATGCGTTACTTTTAGAAGCTAACTACGTTTCTATAGAATCAGCACTTCTTTATATGATAGGAGGCTATGACAGTAATGCGGCCTCCATTGTCCGGAACATAAAAATACCCGAAATATCTGTACAGGATTTTGACCCAATCACTTATGCACGCCAAGTAAACGCGATCTATATTTTATCCAGGATAATTTCACTTTGTCAGAGTGATGTACGTCGACCAAGACAATATTCTAACCTCACTTTAAATAATACAGAGTTACCTAGCGATTATAATACGCTCTTGAGTGAGATAAGAGCTCGCCTTTATGAAAGACTCGGATTTGCAATAGACTCTTACCTAGATTGGCTAGGAGGTTACGAAGATAATGGTCTGGAGGCAGCTACCACAGCTTTAACAGCTGTCCGTGAAGCGTCAATTGCTAGCGGTTATCCGAGTTATTCTGCTTTTTCGGATGTCTATCACCTTAGTAATTTGTTACTCGTTACGATAAATCGAACTAGCGAACGCTCTATCATTAAGAGAATCCGTGCTCCTATTAATGGGCACAATGTGTTATCGCAAGACTTTACCAACTATCTTCAAAACCGGGCTCGAGGTGATAATAATTGTGCCGGGCACCCGTTTTTATGGCCTTCGGCACTCCAATATGTTGATGAATGCTTACCTGGCCCGAGTAAAGATTCAGTAATTTCAATGCCCACTGGTAGCGGAAAAAGTTTTATCGCAGAGTTAGCTATAGCGCATGCCCTCTGTTCTGGTTGGGTACTTTACATAGCACCTACAAATGCACTTGCCCACCAAGTACGTCGTGATTTATATCACGCCTTTTCCTCTTTTACATCTGTAATATCAATCCGTGCCTTTGTTGGCAATGAAGAATACACTACCTTATCTGAAGAACAGGTTAACATACCAGGGGCAAATTTTGTGGCGGTTATGACACCAGAGAAGTGCGCACTTGCGCTACGCCTATTCCCGGAGCAATTCGCCAATTGTTCTCTTTGCGTTTTTGACGAATGTCATCTCCTGAACGACCCACAGCGGGGAGTAACAGCAGATATTCTCATTGCTCAGTTGTCAATAATTTCACCAAATATTCGTTTTATGTTGATGTCAGCAATGGTCAGTAATCCTGACGAATTAGTGGCATGGCTCAGATCAATACGTAACGAAGAATCCATTGCAATAACTCTTAAATGGAGACCTTCGCGAACTATGCGCGGTCTGCTAGTTTTGAATCAAGACTCTCTTAAAATTAACTTTGAACAGGCGAAAGAAGCCTTGGAGCGGTTACCGCCTCATAGAAAGCATCAGTTATTTGAAGCGGATTTAGCTTTGATCGTTGGTCTTTCTGGACCTTGGACCCGTGAAGGACCTCTAGACTATCGTGTTACTGGCTTGCCAATATTATTTCCAGCAAAAGCATCAAAGGGGCAAAGCAATCCGACATTTGATAGCTGGAAGAATACTTCCTCTCGTCTTCTTGCTGAAAAGTTTGCACTTTCTGGAATTCCCGTGATTTGTTTTATGCTCACGAGTCGTCACCACGCCTTTAGTAGTGCCGAAAAAGCTCTCGAATCAATACCCCCGGCTATACCTGATGATGTGCCCTTCCCCCCGTTAGTAGAATCTTGGCTTACAATTGCTGAATATGAACTTGGTGTTCAGACTGCTCTCCGTAATCTACTTCGGCATGGGATAACAGTTCATACTAGTGCCTTATTACCTGTTGAGCACGCAGCATCTGAATGGATGTTCTTAAATCATAAGGTTAATTTGATGTTCGCAACGGGGACGTTAGCTCAAGGGCTTAACTTGCCTGCCGTTGCTGTTATTGTTGCAGGCACATCAATAGGAGATCCCAGGTTCTCAAACATTGATACTCCTGGGGGTATTTCTCGCGCAAATGCATTTATACTCAATGGATTTGGTCGAGCAGGGCGTCCCGGATTTTCAAATCAGGGGATTGCCGTTCTTGTTAGCGATAATCCGTACTCTGCACCAGTTTCAAGTGAACTTGATCCTGTACATGCATTAGACCGCTATGAAGTTTTGGGGGAACCAGATGCAGCAATAGAAGTTCATAGCCCGGTTGAAAGATTCTTAGACAATTTAATCGCTGGCGAAATGAGTGCAGATAGAGCTACAAAGAATGAACTAGTTTTAACATCACTTTTAGCAGAAAGTCATGATTCAGGCAATATTTTATACCGAACCCTAGCGGCGTACCATAAACGTGAAACATTCACACCTCAAGTAGCTGAACAAGCTCGAGAGCAAATTGCTAGGTTGAGAGAGGAATTTCTTCAGCAACCTAATGTGCCAGATTGGCTAAACAGTGCGGCAATGAAAGCTGGTGCGGATTTTTTCCGTACATGGCGCATCTGGACTGCATACGAACATCGCGGTCTGATATCTGTGGAAAGTGGCCTTGAATTTGATGTTATTGACTGGCTAAAAATATTTTTTGAAGTTATGGCTTTGTTACCTCCCAAGCAGATTGCACCATATCTGCCAAGTAGTCAACTTGCAAGAAGTACTGTATTGACACGTATGAGAGATTGTGTATCCTCACGAATGGATATTGACGAGATACCCTGGGATATTCCGGATGATTGGTTTCTACTCTGGCACGAACTTAATGCTATGGTGCTACAGTTCATGCACGGTGCAACTTATGCTAGTATAGCTCAAGCTTATCTAGGATTATCCCCAGATCAGGTTACAGATAGTAGAAGCAAAGGAGATGACCCTATACCCTCAGTTTTAAGTTTCGTACGCAACATTGCTGATTTGTTGGCTATCGATGCTGGTTGTTTTGTAGCTTTACACGAACTTGCGGTAAATAGAAATACTGTCTCCTCTGTACCAGAAACACTTCAAGGTTTGCCACTATGCATCCGGAATGGATGTGATTCTCTCGGTAGCTTGTCTTGGTATAGATTTGGTTATCGTCAAAGACTTTGCGCACATGCTTTAGAGCGTGTTTTTCCTGTACCTCGTGAGATAGCTAATGACACGGCGCGCGCAAATTGGGTTAGGCAAACCCGCCGTGAATGGCTTTCTGGTAGGCTTGCTGCCGAGAATGAACCTGTCCTGGCTTATGCAAGGACAGTGATACAAGAAACAGGATTTGATTAGAAAACCTATTTGACCTGCTTGCTCAATATACTACAAGGGTGTTAATTTCTGAACATTTCATCGTATTGTTTGCTCCAGAATAGCCCAGTGCTCTGATTACTTTTCAGGATTGCACGATTTGAACTTACCTCAGTAGTCAATACGCCAGGCAGGGCTTACGTCACTTTGCCGCTATCGAGAAAGGAAACGATTGGGGTGTATTGTGACCATGCCATAAATATGCACACTTCGAACCACGAATCAGGGGGCATCCTTCCGCATCCTCTCAAGCTCTTCGAAAACATCGGTGAGTTCTTTTCTAGCCTTTCCCAGCGTTTCATTCATTGACTTTATCAGGGCGGCAGCCTCGCGTGCATCATCTGCTATCTTGTCTACAGGGGTTTCAGATCGATCAAGCCGTTGCAATATTTCATGTAAACGTTTGTCCTTTTGCTCATAGGTCATCTTTTCAATATCAGAATCCATGGCTACCTCCTCTTGGTTACAACACTGGTTGCCGTCCCATCGGTAAACTGTGTTTCTAGAGAATCATCTTCCTTTATTTGTGTTACGCTCTTCAGAACCTGACCACGACTATCTCTGGTAATAGTATATCCTCGTTTCAACACTTGTTCTGGTAACATCGCGTAAAGGCGTTTCGCTTTATCATTCAAACTCACCTGTTTATCAGCTATAATTTGCAGGTATCTTGAAAGCTGGAGGCGCTCGCATTGCTCTTTAAAGCTCTCCTGCCTCGTATCCAGTAACCAAGCACCGCGGTCGTGGATCCTTTGTATCTTTCCCTCAATATTTGCCTCTTCCGTTATGAATACTCGTTCAAACGATGTCCTTGCTCCCAGTATACTATTATCCAATTGAGCAGAGGCTAACTCAAATTGCTTTCGAAATCCCATCATGGCACCATGGACATTTCTCTGCATCAACTGTTCTTGAGTTGCCACGCGCCTATCTACGATATGCTGCAGTTGATCACCAGTAGTCTTTAGTATAGTTACTAGTTCCTGAATCCTCTTTACCAATTCCCCTGCTACTGCGGTTGGCGTCTTACAGCTCGTATGGGCGATAAAATCGAGAACGCCGATATCAATCTCGTGGCCAATACCTACCCAGACGGGGATGGGACAAGCGAGAACTGCACGGGCGATCTGCTCATTATCGAACCATGCCAGGTCAGCTTGTGAACCTCCGCCTCTCACAATGCAGATAACATCGACTTCAGCTTGTGTGAGCTGTTGCAGTGATGAAACGAGCCCTTGTTCCATATCCTCGCCCTGCATAGGACAGTCAGCAAAGACAACTTGGAATGAGAAGGGAGAAGCGATAATTGTCTTGGTAAAATCGTTGTAAGCGGCCGATTCTTTGCTAGTAATGAGGCCGATACGAAGACTAGCAACTGGTAGATATGTTTCCTTGTTATTGTTGAGTATACCCTCTTTTGTCAGTTTTTCCAGAATCTGTCTGCGGTTAAGGTTTATCTGTGATTCGCCGAATGTGGGATCTATATCATAGATATCGAGACTCAGCCCGTATACCTCATGGTAACGTACAGCGCACAAAACGCAGACCTCACTGTTATCCTTCAGTACATCGGGCATTCCCAGTGTCTGCAGCTTTTCGGTTATTTTCATATAATTATGCCGCCATATGGTCGCCCTTATTCTCGCGATGGTATTTCCCATGGCATCCACATCCATGAGCTCACAGTAGTAGTGACCCGATCGTTGCTCCCATCTGGCAGCAATGAGGTGGGCGCGTACCCAGAATTCATAACCAGATAGTTCCAGAAGAGCGTCTTTAATCAGGTGGGTTACTTCGCTCAAGAGATAGATTCGGACTGGTTGGTTCCGATTAGTTGCCACTTGCATGTCGGGGTTGCCTCTCATACTGATTCTACCATGTATAGTTGCATGTAGTCAGCGATCCACGAATTATTATATCTCTTATCAACTTCAAATAGACAACTTAAGAAGCAAATAGCCATAAGGTTACCTTTTAGACTTTTCATCGGTTTGTACAGGTGGACAATTTATTTTCCGACAGGGCATGAACCGACCGGTAGACAATACTGACTATTGTTACCCCTTGTAGTTCTTAGCGAAATTTCATATGTCGGATATCCTACCATTCTGCGTGTCAAATAGCTCTATGGTTTGTTACTGGCCTAGGTGTATAATTAGGCGAGATACTTATAGATTGCTGTTAACTACTTGGAAAGACCATGAGATATTTATAATTCATATGAGAAGCCTGTCAGCGAAGGGAATGCCATGACAATTGGGCAGCCCGGGAGTGCTAAAGATGTAATTTTGTTATTGCCGACAGATATACCTTGCGGTGCCAATGGTGCTTTTGCTCCCTCATTGGCTGCGTGGCACAGGATGGTACTTAGTAAAGCTAGTTATACCTGTGAACAATGTGGTAAAGAAATCCCCTTGAAGTGGCGATGGAGCGGCCATCGGAAACTAGCTAAGAACAGTGCTCATCATATCATATCCCAGAATCTGGCAGACGGGTGTGGGAAACCTGAATTAAAACGTCTGTTAGCCTGTGGCCTAGCTAATTGCGAATCTTGCCATTGGAATGAGCACCGAAGGCTAGGTGGTTACGAGTTTACTGGTGCATTGCGGGCCTTTAGTAGATTCAGGGGGTTGGAAAGTTTAGACGAATTTGGAGTAGGAAATACCTCCTATGTGGGGCTTTCTCTGTCTACCAATGAGGAATTGAGGAGACTGTATGACATCTTTTTGCGTATAGCGCTAGATTTTGTACCATGGCTGAAAGCAGGAGTAGACAACTCTAAATACGAGGATAAGGCTCTGGAAATACTTAGTGGAATGTTCTACCTTAATGTTTATGAGGAACTTGAATCACTTGGTTGGGATAAGATGTGTGAATGGACGAGGAACGAGCTTCAAAGTGCTGTGAATAGGGCTAATAAGCGTTGGTGGGATGATGATGTGGAATATCTAGTTAAGGAATATAATCGCCTTTTGTAAGAAGTAGAAGTGTACCTCGGTGTTCAAGGAAGCCTTTGAACTACATTTCAGAGCACTACCTCCAGTTCAGGAAGCAAAGGTTATTCCCTTCGTTGCCGTCAAATTAGCAAACGAACACGGTCCGGCTGTAATGAAACCCCTCTTCATACCGCAAGTGAAACTTGTGGTTTAACACCAATAAAATAAATAGGGCAGCATTGAACTTTAACTCATTTTGTTCAGTGAACCCTGGTTGCACTTTCTAGCGAAAGGTTCAAACTCTTTACGCTTCCCTTGGTGGCAAGGAATCGTGAGCCTATAATATGAACACGATGAGAAGGAAGCCAAAATCTTAATGGATAGGAGGGTACATGTCTAGCAGTCGTATGAGTCCTGCCTTATTTGAAAAAATGGCCCGTGATGCTTTCAACAAGAGCCAAAATACAAAGGCTCGAAAGTCTGTTGTTTCTATCGGGAAGGTTCGGCATGAGTTTGATCTGTATCAAGAAGGGGTTGTCGCTGGTGGAGTAAGCACATCGCCTTGGGTAAATAGAACAGCTAAGCGCACAAACAATAGTGGTGGCCAGGACAGGGTGGCAGCAGAGTTATTGTGGCTTCACCTTTGTAACTCTGTTAAGAGGAAGGTTCTGATTCTCAAAGAGAAAGATATGGCAGATGGCATTAATCATAGATTTGGCGGAAGCGGGTTCTTTAGCCCTGCCGTGGAAGTTTGGCTTTTTAATCCGGCAACTGACACTATTACTCACCAATCAGACCTGTAGCACCTCAATGACGACGAAGACAAACTGATAATGCTATGATTTTCGACAGAGTGGGGAGCTGCTTTTGTGGGTCTTGAATTAACAAAAGGGCGTATTGTACGCAGACTCGGCTGAGTCAATAGGACTCAGTGGGACTCGGACAAACCGTATGAAAGGGGGGAGACCTAGGCAAATTTCAAGGAGTCAATGTAATCTTCCACTCCTTCCTTGTCCCTGTCGTGACTCTTTTGTTCCATCTTCTCATAACTTCCGGTTAAATCAAGCATTTTGAAAACCAAGTTCTTAAAAATGTTTTCGGCTTTTCTCTCATCTGCATCCGTGATTGTATTCTCCCCTTTGTGAACTAGGTCTGACCTTTTACTGTAATACTTTTTCATCAGTTTAAACAGCTTATTTCTCTTGTCCTTTTCCTCTTCCATTAAGAAAGTGGTCTTCTCCGCTAATTTCAGTCCTAAGTAGTCTCTGTCATTGTCCGTTAATAGTAAGCTTTCAAATGCGGAGATGAGGATTAAGAATCTAATCTCAGTTCTTTGTGATAACCTTGATAACCAAAAGACTTGGATTGCTTGTATTATCTTTTCCTCTAACCGAGTTGGCTTTTTGTTTTGACTTATTGATGAAAGTAAATCCAAATATTTACCAAATATGTCAGCTCGATATTTCGACCATCCCACACTTGGTCCGAAGATACGACCTAAAAACCAAATGTTTCCTTTTTGGGAATAAATGGCTCCCACTGTATCTCCGACATCCATATTCATGTGCATAATTAGAGATAGAATACTATACGGTAGAGACAACATCTTATACAGGATTTCGCTGAGGTCTATCGTTCTGTAACTCTTAAATACCAACTTCGCCCACGAGCAATTCTGTGGATATATTAGTCCCTTGTCTTCTACGTACTTAATATGATCCATTAACTCTTTTCTGCTCTCATCCTTTTCGATAATCTCCATCACACCCAATTTTGTGCCTATCGGCAAATCAATAAGACCATTAAGGAGCAAAATAGCTTCGTACTCTTTTTCCTGCTTAAGATCTTCGATAAATTCAGTAATTCTTTCTCCTAATTCTTCACCCTTTGTATGAAAAGCTACGACTTTACTCATGAAATTAGACACTTCTCTTCGTAATTCGTCTTCGGTAAAAATGGATTTCAGTTCTGGCACTTCTTCAATAATTGCGTCATAAACGTTTTCCATAAGCTTAGGTTCAATTGAATAAACAGGAATCTTGAGACTGTCGGACAATAGCTTTACAATGTTTCTCTGGATTTCAGCACCCCTAGCTAAATATTCTTCTTTTTCCCCATTCTGCTCCACAACTATCACCCCCTATTCCTTCTACTTTTGAATTAATTATACAACGTAGTTTTCAACGGCTCTACTTAATAACAATAGAGCTAGTGGTGCGCGCTTCCCTTTGCTATATTATTTATGCTCCAGTCCTAGGCAGAAGATTATACGGTAGATAAACAACACCCAATGTTCAAGCTCAACATCACAACTCAACATAAGGTCATAGACTAGAACCTAACCATAATGTTATAATCAGTCTGATTAGCTGTAAAGAGTAAATAAAATGGCTCGAAAGAAAAAGTCGCCTATAGAGGAACGCTCCAGAAAAGGACTCACAGACGGACGTTACAACAAACCTCTAGATGCCAGAGCACAAAAGAAGAGTATAGATAAAACCCTTCAAAAATTAAGAGAATTGTAATGCCCTCCTCGGCTCTCAGTTTTGAAACTTTTTTCAGGGCAAAGTCTGTATGTCGTCAGCACTTCGTGTTTTCTAACGCTTGAAAACACGGTAACAATCGTCCATTTTGTGCAATCTTTCTCTACCGAAGTTCTGGGGCACTTTGACAGAGTGAAACAAATGGCGATTGCTGAAAAGATAACCATTGCCGGTGGTAAAATCTGGATGTGCAAGGAGTTAATAAGAAAAGGGTGGCGAGTTAGTGATAAGCGATTAGTTCAAGCCGTATAATCGCAAAACTAAGTCGTTTTTGTTGCCGGCTGTTGATAATCCCTTTTGCCGGCACATATCCCGAAGCTCAGGGATATTATGCCAGTAGGGATCTTCTAACCCTTGCGCCTTCATCTTCTTCCGTAACCCATCTGGAGATAGCTTAGGTTGCCCTTCAAGTAATCCTGATAATTTAAGTTGATCAGCATTGCTTTGAGGCTCTGTTATCCCCACTCCAGCCCAAATACTTCTCAATTCGTCGGTCCAAAATGACGGTAATGGATTTTCCAATATACCCTGCCATCTCAATCTTGGTGCGACAAGATAAGTATATTTAACAACATCTTCGGGTGAAGGTATTTCGGCAAATCTCTCCTCTGCTTTCTGCATCATTCCCATAACTGCCCTGGATTGTCCTTTAGAGGCAAATTCCAGTAAGTATGGCGGTCTTTTTAATAAAAAAGCTGTAAAGAACGGCAAGTATGTTCCCATAACAAGCCTCGGAAAGTGAAATGCCATTATAAATATCTGGTTACGGTGAAATGGTAAGCTGAGAAAGTTGACAACATACTGTTTGAGTTTTTGGTTGTCCATCGGAAGTTGCAGATCCGCCTCATCTATGAAAATAATAGCGTTCTCAACACCAATACACTCATCTGCGCTATCAAGGAAAACAAAGTTGTCCGGTAAGAGTGTTCTTTTTTCTTTTTGAATACCTACTACTGTGGGGGTTAGATTATATTTCTCTGAAAATTTCTCCAGAAGCCAGTAGGAGAGCCCACTTTTGCCGGTGTCCATATCACCTAGCACCAAATAAGACGACGCCGGCTGTATTATCTCATCCCACTTTGAAGGCTTTGGAGTGTTTTCTTTATCGGTTTCGCCTAGAAATTTGTTTATGTCCAATTTTCACTCTCCTTGCAGATATACTCAACATAGCCCAAAAAACTTCGTGGCTATAAAAAAGTGCTTGCCGTAGTTTTTTATTCATTTAACCCCCTCTCGCTACAACTAATTGCTTCCCAAGCTCTGATTCGGCTAATCGTAAATTACCACCTGCAAAGCTACTAACCCAATTATACCAATCATCAGGTAATTCTACACTCTCATTCTGGCTAATAAGTTTTAGCTTTGCCTCTAAATCAGCACCTTTCAGTTTCATAAACGGATATAATTCGCACCGGCTAACTACCGTCTCCGGTATTTTACTATCACTAAGACCGTTCGTTGTAGTAAGAATTATTACCAAGTGTGGTGGCGGTTCTTCAAGCAATTTCAATAGGCTTCCCCACGCTTCGCCTGTTAGCTGTTGAGCTTCATCAATAATATAGACCTTCTTCTTGGAGATAGGCGCAAAGTGTGCCTTATAGCATAAATCCTTAATGCTATCTATCCCACGAAATCTGCCGGCATCAACCTCTATGACATCCCAATGCTTATTTTCTTTTATAGCACGACAGTCCTGACACTCACCACAAGGTTCACCTGTCCCATCTTGGATATTTGAGCAATTCATCGCCATAGCCATAATCCTGGCAACCGATGTTTTCCCGGAGCCACTTTGCCCGAATAATAAATAGCTATGAGCAAACTGCCCTAGCTTTGACTGTGCCTTCAAGACAGAAATAATCTTGTCTTGTCCGACAATCTGGCTGAACTGATAAGGTCTATACTTCTCGTAAATCATTTTTCTCACCAGGTTATCACAAAGTCAAAATCCCCATCTTCCCTCAGCTGCTCTCGCAAGAAGTTGACTAACCCCTCCGGAATTTCCTTTCCATCTGCCTTGTATTCCTTAACGATTTCCTCAAGGCGCTCCTTATCTAGATAATATTCAGCTTCGTGAGCCTCTGTCATAAACCTTTCAAGGAAATCAAATTCCTTATCGCCTACGTCAAAATCGTGAGGAATATGCTTATAACTTGTTTCGTAAAATCCTATGCTCATTTTTCACCCCCTTTCAATTCTTTTGATTTCCAAGCCTAAACTTTGCTCGGCTATAATTCCCCCTAAAGGTCACTTACCACATCACTTGAAACTTCCCTTTACCATCCCCCGGCAAGTTGTTGATTTGAAATAGCAGTTTAAGCCAAGCCTTTTGACAATCCATTATTCAAGCTCCCCTTTATCACCAAAGCTATAATAGCCAAGATTGCTGAAAACCAGATGATCCAGCATAGAATAGCCCAACAATTCGCTAGCTTTTTTATTTGCTTGGTTATCTCCTTATCAGCATAGGAAGGTTCGCAATCCCCGGAAGGGTGATTGTGTGCGATTATAAAGCTCGGTGCGTTAGGATATTTGGTTAATAGTAAATGAAACATGGTCTTTAAATCCGTTGATGCCTGCGTAAGCCCACCAACAAACAACCTCTCAATACAAAACTCCTGCCCCACCACCGGCAATAAATAAAACTCCTCTTGTAAAGGATTAAAATGCTCTTTCAGGACATCGTAAACATCTTGAGGCTTATAAACCTTGTATCCTTGCTGTTCTGCTACCTGGTATTGAATGTTCACGATATTCATTTGGTTTAATACTCCTCCGGGAGTAGTATCGTCGTCGCTGAACGGTCAGCTTCTGTTATAATCCAAATTTTAGGTAATCCCTCCGCCTCGTATGCTGAAAATATTCTTAAATTGCCTTGCTTTAAAGCAAGCTCGTTTTCGCCTTTATCCTCTTGGCACATATCCCCCCAGTCCCCTCTTGCGTGCCGGTGCAAGCTTCCCAATATAAACTTGCTGAATTGAATGTCGTCTGCTACTCGGTCATTTACTCCCCTAGTCATTACCAGTTGCCCTAGCTTAAATTTACTAACTATGTTTACTGTTTTGATCATCTTATTGCTTCCGCTTCCTCGTTCTCTAGTTCTTCCGTTCCCCACATATCCCGGAGATCCTCCAGGTTAAACATCCGCCGGCTACGCTTCCAATAATCCCCGTCGTGGTAATACCACGCTTGCTTAGAGTGAGCAAACCTAAAGCCTAAATTCTTTAGGTGGTCTTTAATAGGATAGGTGTTACCGGCAACCCAGAGCCAACTGCCTATAATTTCTCCAGTTATGCCTTGATAGTGTTTAAGGTGATCCCATAAGGCTGTTATAGTTTCCGTTAATGGCGTTGTTTTTTGGCCTTCAGTGGCCTCGCCGGTAGTCCATTGAAAGTTAATAGCTTCTAGGGTCTGAAAGGCGATATTAACGAGTTTCATTAGCTCAAGATCCCCGTTCTTATGGTCTGGATGATATTGCTTCGCTTTGATCCGGTATGCTTTCAATACGGATGATTTCCCTTGCTCCGGATTTCCTAAAATGCTCAATGCTTCTGATATTCTCATCTTAATTCTAATACTATAATAATAGTATTTTAAGGTATATCTAAATTAATATAAACACTATTATAATAGTCTTTATATTAGTCATACTATCATATTCAAAATAATCTTGTCAATATAAATTCATAATTGGTGATGAAAATTTTTTGATTAATAGACAGGCAGGCTTTGTTGAAATTGAGCGGGGTCTAACTTTGCCAGAAAGAAGTAAAAGGATGAACTTGCAGGATGATTTTATCTAAAGCGTAAGGTTCGTCAGGGATGGCTTCAATGCCATTATATCGCCGAGCTCCCTCAACAGCCCAGTATCTATTTGGTATGGTTGCCTTGTTAAATCTCAAGTAAATGTCGGCTAAAATAATCGGGAAATTGTTTTGAGCTAAAGCGACCCTTAACCCTTCAAAGAGCGCTATACGAATTGAATGCCACCTGTGCCCTTTTGTTTGCTCAAGATCCGATTTGCTCAAGATTCTTCTAAGTATCACCGATAGTGTGTCCATATTAAGCTTTTTAAGGCGATAACCGTGGATTATCGGTGCTATTTCATCGGGGATCAAAGCCCATCTTCCGGCACCATGTCTGACAGGTCTGATGCGCAGCTCTCTTTCCTTCACATCCTTTTTCTCTACTTTAGCCAGTTCCGCTCGGCTCATACCTAAAGTTGTGGCTAAGGCTAAATAGAAGCGCTCCTCTTTGGAGTAGTTCTCCCGATTTTCAACCAGTGTCCGAATTTCAGCGCGGGTGAAGGGGATAGTCGCACTCTCCTGAAATATTACCGGCCGGTCCTCTTTGGACAAGGGGAAGTTCCAAGAATTAGCCTCATACAATCTCTGGAGCACAAAAAGGTAATAGTTTTGTGTTTGTGGGGCAATACCCTTTTCCTTTTGCTGGGTAAGGAACTGTCTTAAATCCGCTTCAGATGGGGGCAGTCTATCACCCAAGAAGTTTAAGAAAATCCGGGCACTAATGAGGTAGTTTTTAATGGTGAGCGAACTCAAGCTCGGGGGTGAGGTGAGCGCCCGTTCTAAATTGTCTAGTTCATTCTTCATATTTATTGCCGGTTTTTCCTAAGTATTTTCGCCAAGATTTCTTTGACCTTTTGGGATTTCCTCGCTGTTCCCTCAACTCCTTGAGGACTTACACAACTGAGGAAGAAACCATCGCAGCAGGGATTTTAGCCATTCGCTCGAGCTCCTCATCTGTGGCTGTTGCAATTAGCAAAAACCGCTGTGCCTGCTTTTTCCTGGCTACCTTGGTCCTCCCGTCGACGGCAAGAAACGCCGGCAGCTTAGCTAAATTACGGCCGCATTTCTCAACAGTAGTGTTTTTAGAAATTTTCATCTTACGTCCACATTAGAATATATAGTGTATTTTTCGCTTCGTCAAGCCCATCTGCTATAATAGTGTAGCCGTGTCTGAGAAAAGAATCGCTGAAGTCTTTGCCGAAGATGACACGAACCTTAAAGTAATAGCGGGTGGGAGATGGCATTCTAAGGAAAAGAAGGGGGCGAAGAAACTTGCTGAAATAGTAGCTCCACCACCAGAACCGTATATCCCCAAAGCAACGATTAGCCCCTGCCAGATTGAAATCCCCCACCTGGAAATCAAAAAGCGGAGGAAAGGTTACCCCACAATAGAGGAATGAGACTAGATATAATCGTATGCCTAGTTATCCTGGTGGCAATCTTTATTTACGCCCTGCGGCGTCCCGACATAGATGATTGGCGGGGGCATTGATGTGCATCCATAAATCCCTAAAAGGACAAGATGGGCAAATACTAAATCTACCTCTCCTCTATCAAGAGTTCCCGACGACGCTAAAGCTTTAGATTCTTGATAATGCTAGTTCCGTCTCCAACGTTGTAATTACATTCCGCACGGACACCCGTGAAGAATATAACCGGAAAGAGACACACTTCCCTCATTTTATCACCAACGAGAAAGCAAACGATTGGGGTGTATTGTGACCATGCCATAAAGACGGCATCCCCTTGCCCCACATTAAGGAAGGTCACGTGAAGGTTATCATCCGGCGTGGTGAGAACTACAGCCCAGACCAGTATAGCCACTAATAAAAGAGGAGGAATGAGCCACTTTAGAAGCGAATG
>Ga0307427_1000944_pt1 | contig 15964 bp, 14 predicted proteins | sample SalMarWE160190MG_FD_202162 | JGI IMG/M metagenome (GOLD analysis project Ga0307427, IMG submission 202162) | Salt marsh sediment microbial communities from the Plum Island Ecosystem LTER, Massachusetts, United States - WE1603-190 | ecosystem: Environmental > Aquatic > Marine > Intertidal zone >... | reverse complement strand
CAGGTACAGAAGAATCAGAAGAAATACCACAAAATGTTGAGGCCCCTCCGGGAAAAGACGTTGAGGCCCCTCCGGGAGATGACGAAGAACTTCCATTCTGAAAACCCTAAATGGTAAATTTGCTACAAGATTTCAGCAGAATAGGAAGAAAGTTAACTGAACAAAATTTGATTTATTCAAATTTTGGAAATATAAGCCTGTATTAAGTTTCCCGGTAATCACCGCGGAGTTGCATCCGGGAGCCCACCATCCACTGGGATGGTCGAACCTGTTGTTGGAGTCTGACGGGTTGCAAAGAATAATACTGCCTTTGCTACATGTTCAGCAGTTATTTTTGCTTTAAGAAGATTTCGCTTTCTATAATACTCCGGAAGCTTCTTCTCGGAAAGACCCCTCACGCGCATACGGTCCGGTCCAACTTCAGCCCATAATCCTGATTTACGCTTACCATGAGAAAATACTGCATCGGGAGAAACCATATTGACTCTCACATCCATATCTGCAAGCTCCAGGCTTGCGATGCGAGCTAGCTGGTGTGATGCTGCCTTAGTTGCACTGTAAGCTCCGAATTTTGCACCAGGTGCAAAAACATTCTTAGTAGAGATTACTATAATATCACCTCCAGTTCCCTGGACTTTAAAATGTCTTCCAGATTCAGACAGCATATGAAGTGTTCCTTCAATATTTACCTGTTCAAGTTTCCGAAATGTGTTTGGATTCATATCTCTGAGAGATGAAACGTGTGCAACACCAGCATTTACCACCACCAGGTCGACCCCACCCCAGGTTTGAATAACCCTGTCAAAGCCATTTGTAACTGATTTTGGTTTTGTTACATCAAGGCTAACACCAATAACTCTTTCTTTATACTTTACTTTAAATTCATTCACTAATGAATTCAGATTATCACCCGGTAAATCTGTGACAGCCACATGACATTCATTTTTAAGGAGTTCCTCGCAAATCCCACTTCCGATTGCTCCTGCTGCTCCGCTGATTATTGCAACAGAACGTCTAAGAGGAGATTCATCTTTTCTATCAAGCTTTGCATGTTGAAGACTAAAATATTCCATATCAAAGAGATGTTCTTCATTTAACCCCTCATACTTCCCCATTGAAGAAATCTTTATCTTAGCAGATAAAGTCTGGAAAGTGATATCTCTTACTATATCAGCTTCTACTACATCCTTACCAGCGCATATTGCTCCTAACCCAGGCATTAGAATCACTCGTGGCATTGAATCAAAACGATCGAGTTTTTGTTTCATTTTTTTAGAATAACGCCCGAGATACTCATCATATTTTTCTATGTACTTTACAACTGAAGTTCTAACTTGTTCTCTTAATCTTTCTTCATCATCATATTTTAACTTGTCAATCCATAGTGGATAAGCTTTGGTTCTTATAAGATGATCGGTAGTCAAGGGAGGTGTCAATACGATTTCCATACCTTTATATGAATTAACAAGTGATAGAATTTCTTTTTTTATTAGAGGTCTAAGTATAAAACGCGAATACGGCCAGTCAGCGTTTCCCGTCGGGACTGCAAGAAGTCCCCTCAGGATTGGAGCAACCTTTAGATATCTTCTCCTGGCTTTTGATAAAGGCGTAGTGGTTTTAACTTTTAGAGGTTTTTCACCTTTCTTTGAGAGATAATTCTCTGCTTTTGTTACAAGTTTAATTGTCCTCTCATATGATTCCCGTGCGCTCTCCCCCCAGGTAAGCAGTCCATGCTTCATTAAGACCATGCCCTTACAATCTGCATGGTCACGAAATGCCCGAGCAGCAGCTTTTGCCAGCTCGAATCCCGGCTTTTTGTATTTCAGTATTATTACATCGCTACCCAATGCATCCCGGATGATTTTTTCTCCATTAATCTGATTACTTAGAGCAAGTATTGCATCTGCGTGAGTGTGATCAATGTATTTTGCGGGTATAAAGGCATGCATCAAAGTTTCAATTGATGGAGTTCTATATTCTGCATTGAAACGATGCGTTAGTAGTTCATTAACCATATTTTTATCGGAAAGCTTTTTTATATTTCGTAGTTGTCTTACATACTCAAGATCAATTCCTGTGTGTCCCTCCACTTCAATATTTGAAAGGTCCTGACCAGATGCTTTAACGTAAATAACAGGATTTTTTTTACCAAGAACATTCATGAATATTCCTTTAACCGATGTATTTCCACCGCCATAAAGCACAAGTTCCTTTTCCTCCCCAATAAGTCTGCTCGTGTAGGTTCGGAGGGCCAGATCTTCTCCCCATTTTCTACCGTATTTAGCGATAAACCTGGATGCCTCTTTTTGGGACCATCTATTTTTCATTCAATTTCCTTATTGATTTTAGGCACATTCCTTTTTATTGCAGTGCCCCATTTTAAGATTTTATTTCCTTTAACATAAAATGGATGTTTTCCGCTGGATCCTTTCCATCAAATATTGCACTTCCGCTCACCAAAATATCAGCACCAGCTCTAGCGAACTCAGAAATATTATTCTTTTTGATACCACCGTCAATACATAATAGGATTTCCTTACCTGAGGTAGAAATAAGATCCTTTACTTCCATAAATTTATCCGCATAAGAATCAAAGAAAGGGAATCCTTTCAACTTAATATTTACAGCAAGGACTACAATCATCTCAACATTGTCGAGTAAAGATCTAAGATTTTCAACCGGCGTATTGGGATTTATGGCAATGCCCCTTAATAGACCCCTTTCCGGGTCGTTTTTATTTTCTACTTTTCCAAGTCCTATGAGAACTGAGTGAGCATCCCCGGAGGATTCTATATGAATTGTAATCATGTCAGCACCAGCATCTACATATTCCCAGACTTTTTCTTCTGGTTCTTGAATCATCAAATGGACATCCTTTAGTAAATGAGTTTTTACGGCTTTTATAAATGGTGGTCCTACCGTTAACCTTTCCACAAAGCACCCATCCATAACGTCAAAATGCATTACTTTTATATCCGTACCTTCGAGTAATTCAACTTCTTTACCAATGTTCAAAAGGTCGGCTGATGTTATACCCACACTGAGAGTAGGCGAACATTCGCGAAGGAGATTAAAGGCTTTATTAGCTGACATAAACCATCTCTATTTTTTTTCTTTCTTTAAAGTCTGATATACTTCATATGCTTCTTTAGGAGACATATTTTCATGAACAACCTTTCGTACTGTTTGAATCATTGCACTGGGAGCTTCGGCTTGAAATATATTTCGTCCCATATCAACACCACAGGCTCCCTGCTGAATCGCATTATATGCCATCTCGAGCGCCTCAAGTTCCGGAAGCTTCTTTCCCCCAGCTATAACTATGGGGACAGGACAGGCTGCCGTTACAGTCTCAAAGCCATCTGAAACATAATATGTCTTGACATAAGACGCTCCCAGTTCTGCACAGATTCTCGTTGCCAGGCGCATATATTTAGCGTCCCGTTTCATCTCTTTGCCTACTGCAGTGACACCAAGAACAGGAATGCCATATCTGTTACCCATATCCACAAGTCGTGTTAGATTGTGTATTGATTTGGTTTCAAACTCACCTCCAATAAAAACCTGAACCGCAAGTGCAGCAACATTAAGACGTATGGCATCTTCGATATCAACAGCAATCTCCTCATTTGAGAGTTCTTTGAGTATGCTTGGACCACCACTGGCTCTAAGGACGATTCCTTTTGTGAAGGTTGGGGGAATGATTGAACGTAATATTCCTCGTGTACACATCAGGGTATCAGCATAAGGAAGCAGTGGCACAATGTTTACATCAACTCTATCCAAACCTGTGGTCGGACCGAGAAAATATCCATGATCGATAGCGAGCATTACAGTACGATCGGTATCGGGATTAAAAATATTAGAAAGCCTATTTTTCATCCCCCAGTCTAGCGAGTTTGAGCCGCGAAGTGTAAAAGGCTCATTTTTCATGGGAATATCCAGGTGATAATTGTGAGTTTTTTGAATTCCTTCTTTGTCTGCCATGGCTTGTCCTCCTTTTATTTTATAGCCTTTTTCTTATATTTGGCATTATAAATAGAGTTCCTCTCTCTGTCAAGGTGAAGAAAATCCCCCCTGCCCCCCATTTTTAACCACAGAGCACACAGAGAACACAAAGCCCAACCACAACCCCCTTAATTTTATTTTTTTAAAAAAACACAGAAGAAAAAAATAGAACTCCTATATCTACACGCCCTACATGTAAAAAAATTGGGTAGGGCGGATTAAACAATATAATTTTTCTATGTATCCTCTGTACTCTCTGTACGATAATATTTTGGCTGGGATGAGCGGTCCTCTAAACAATAAAAAAATCTTGTGTTAATCTGCCTGCCCTGTAGGGAGGAACGACTGTACCAGGGTGTAATCTCGTGGTCTAAATTTGGTGTTTGAGGCGGTGGTGTTACAAATTCGTAAAATCTCCCGTTCCAAGACTAAACTTCACATACCATTGATGAAGCGGCATCTGTGGGGCATTTTGTATTTCCATCCCTTCTGTTCCCTCTAAAACCATCTCCGGAGTACGTAATCCGTGCACATAACCGGCAGAAACACCAAGACCCAAATAGTCCGAAATAGCCAACATAGCACCGGTACTTGCCGATAGGACAAAAGACGAACCTTTATAGCTAACACTTCCTTCAGGATTCAAAAGAGACCCCGGAAAATCAATCGTTTCAGCTTCTTTAACAGACTTAAGGACCACTGAAGATTCTCCACCCCCACCACTTATGTAAAAAATAAAACGCGAAAAACCAACCGCATAACCAAGTTCCACTAACTTAGTATCAAAGGAAAGATCCAGCAAAAGTGAATCGAGATCTCCTATTTCGCTCCCCTTTAGCATTTTTACACCCAATGCCAGATTGTTTTCGACAACCAATAAAGACCAACTCCAGCCCCATTCTTCTTCCTTAAATGCGTGAGAAAGCTGAGAAAGCTCTATTCTTTCATTTAGCTTATCCATTTCTAAATGAACGGTATAATCCTTATCAACAGAAATATATCCAGTAGACAATCCCAATAATAAAAACAACATCTAAAACTTCCTTCCTAATTTAAACATAATATTAAAAGTCCATTCATTATCATCGTATCCCCCGAATCCCTCATGCCAATCTTTATTCTCAGAAAAGATAAAATCCGAATACCCTTCCACCGAGACAACAAAACCTGTTACTTTTGCTTTTATTCCACCACCTCCTCCAAGAGAAAGACTCAGACCTTCGTAATCACTACCACTAAGGCTCTCGGCAACATCACCATTGGCATCTAATAGTTTCCATTGATTTAAGCCTAATCTCCCAGATAAATAAGGAAAAAAGGAGGCTTGGAAAGGACACCAATTAACGGAGAGATTAGTTTTAAAATATTGAAAATATTCTCGGACAAACACCATTGGCATCATCGATGAGTCACGGGCTACAGTATTACTAAAAGCTTCAGCTTTTCCTCCTACAAAAGATAAACTGTAATTCAAATTAGGGGTTACACTCAAATCGGCAAAAACACCAAAAGAAGAACCGTACGAAGAATAAACGATGTCATCTCCTTTTAGTTCAAATACTCCTCCTTGTAAGCCCACTGCGAACGAAAACAAAATATAAATTATCATGAACAACCTCCACACCTTTCTTGGATATCATTTACCATAAGCAAAAAACCTTCTTTGACCCAATCATCTTTTACCTTTTCGATCCTCATCCGAAAACCTTCGTATTTCTTATCATCCAGACAGAATTTATACTGTGCAAAGTACCCCGGCCATATATGTGTATCAAGTTTAGGATCGGTTCCAGCCAATTTACCTATAACTTTGGGTGTCATAAAATATTCATCGACTTTCTCTTCTTCTAATACATTTTGAAACTGATCCTGTAACCCCATAAATATGACAACTTCAATCTGTTTCATTATGATACTCTCCTCTTTAACCTTAACATACTATATAATTTTTTAAACGGCACGAGAAGCAACCTTAGGCACCTTATGAATCTCCTCCATTTAGCCGGTAATTCAAAAACTGTATATAAAGTAGGAATCAAAAGCAGCGTTACGAAGGACGAAACAATCATACCGCCAACAACAGAAATGCCCAGGGACTTCCACAAAGTAGAACCGCTGCCTGTAGATAGGGCAAGCGGCAAAAGTCCGAATACTGTCGTACCTGTGGTCATAAGTATAGGTCTCAGTCTTCTTGTTGCGCCGATCTTAACAGCTTCGTCCAAATTCATTCCTCTTTTCCTTAATATATTAAAGTAATCTATCATAACGATAGCGTTATTAACAACAATCCCAACAAGCATCGCGATTCCGACCATACCCATTAAACTCATCGATTGAAAACTCACCCAGTAAGCAAGAGATACCCCTACGAAAGCGAAAGGTATCGAAAACATTATAATAAAAGGATCTAAGAACGATTCAAACTGCCCGGCCATAACAAGGTAAACGAGTATAATACCAAGCAATATGGCAAAAATCAGACTGTTAAATGTTTTTCCCTGCTCTTCTACCTGACCCGCGTAATTAATTGTTAATCCTTTCGGTCTTTCAAAAGAATCCACAACTTTCCTAACTTCTTTTTGAACTTCTCCAAGCGCCGCGGAAACGCTTATTTTTAATACCACCATTCGTTGTTTATTCTTTCTTTCGACCGAGAGTGCGGCTCTTTTCTCCACAGGTTCAAGAAAATTAGATATATGCACAGGCACACCATACATACTCATAAGCTGTAAATTATCTATGGTCTCAACAGCATTCCTGCTCTCGTCATCCAACCTGACTATAATAGGATATTCTATACCTTCTTCACTAAATTTCCCAATCTCCGTACCGTAAAACGCGGTTCTAAGCTCATAACCGACGGAATACGCTGAAAAACCATACGAATACATTTCGGAACCCCTCGGGTCGAGCCACAATTCTCTGCCGCCTTTTTTTCTCGAAATCTCAATAGAAGAAATCCCTTCTACAGTTACAAGTGATTCCTTTAAAACCTCTGCAAGTGAATCCGCAGCTTCAAGATTATCCCCTATAATTTCAACCTCGATAGGAGCGCCTCCAAAAACACCTTCACCATCTCCGCCAAACATACCACCCATTACGGAAAATTTAACTCTCTCTATTCCCGGAACCTCACCGACTTTTTTATTAAGTTCATCCACAATCCGAAACTTGGATTCTTCCGTTTTACCAATTGTAAGGTACATAGTAATCGCATGAGAACCCTCAGAGCCGCCAAAGATATCTCCTGTACCCCCCGACTGAACCGTAATACTCTTAGTTTCGGGAACTTCTTTCCAGATAAGTCCTTCAACTCTTTTTGCCATTTCGTTGGTTTTTTCCACCCTTGTACCTATGGGAAGTTCAATATTCGCCTGAAGTTGGTCACTACCCGGATTCGGGAAGAAATCCTGCGGAACATCCTTAAATATATACATCCCGCCTACAAATACAAGAATAAATATAAACAATAACCATCCTCTATGAGAAAGAGTCCAATTTATCATTCCCGAATAACCGGATTCCAACCTACCGAAAAACCTATCAGAAAAGTCTTTTTCCTTTTTCATTTTAAGAAACTTGGATGAAAGCATAGGTGCAAGCGTAATCGCAGTTATAAAGGATACCGAAAGCATCAGAGGCATCGTAATGGCAAGTTCTTTGAACATAACCGCCACAAGACCTCGTGTAAGCATCAAAGGCAGAAATATTACAATTGTTGTTACAGTCGACGCAAGAATTGCCTGAGAGACCTCCTGCGCGCCAAATATAGCCGCTTCCTTACGAGTTTCTCCCGCCTCTCTGTGCCGAAAAATATTTTCCAGAACAACGACGGCATTATCCACAACCATACCCACAGCTATAGCGATCGCGGAAAGGGATATAATATTCAAACTGCTATCTGATAAATAAAGATAAATAAAAGAGACAATCAAAGAAACAGGAATAGCCACTGCGATAATTATACTTGCTCTAATGTTTCCAAGAAGCAGAAAAGAAACAGCAAGAACAAGAATGATAGCTATTGCTATTGTATTAATAAGATTATTTATTGAATCCTCCACCATTTCGGACATATCAAAAATAACTTCGAAGCTAAGCCCCGGATACCTTTTCCCAAGAACTTCCACCCTGTTCTTTACCGATTTCGCAACCTCTACGGTATTCGCGTCGGTCTTCTTAAAAATACCAAACATAGCCGCTTCCTGCCCGTTCCTCCTAAAATATCCGGTTTTTTCTCCCACACCCCAGCTAACGTTGGCGATATCCCGCAATTCTACCTTTTTGCCATTATTATTTCCGACAACTACTTTTTCTATTTTTTCGAGATTTTCAAACTTCGCGGAAAGCCTTAAATTGTATTCAACCCCTCCCTGTTCTAACTGACCGAGAGGAAAATTCAGATTATTGGCTTCCAACACCTGGGTAACCTGCATAAGAGAAACTCCAAGTTGCTCAAGTTTCACCTGTGAAATATCGATATTTATCTGTCTTTCATCACCTCCACCCCAATACTGCGCAGACCCCACTCCCGGAACCCTGGAAAGTTCATCTAACACTCTATCTTCCAGTACACTTTTAATATCGATACCCGGATTCGCAGTGGACGCCGTAAAAGCGATAACCGGAGCCATCGAAGCGGATATTTTAAGCAATTGTGGGTCTCCCGCATCATCAGGCAAATCAACCATAAAACCCAGCGCATCCCTTACATCATTCGCGGCTTCATCAAGATTAGTTCCATATGTAAATTCAAGAGAAATAATGGATACATTCTCTCTGGAATCCGACTTAATTGTCTCAAGATTCGATACGTTACCGAGCGCGTCTTCCAATTCTTTTGAGATTTCTTCTTCAACATCTAATGCTGATGCTCCTTCGTACACCGTCATTACCATCAACGTAGGAAGTGTAATATCGGGAAACATGGAAACAGGAAGATTAAAATATCCGAATAGTCCTAAAAGAATCAGTACAATAAAACCGACAGCAGTTAAAACGGGTCGATTTACTGCTCCTTGTATCATCTTATCTCCTTTATGTCGATTTTCGCGCTATCTTTTACTATGTATTGCCCTACTATAATAATCGTATCTCCGCTATATACCCCGTCTTTTACAACTATATTATCACCGTTGGTAAAACCGGTCTTAACAGATGAAAGTACAGCCTTACCTTTTACAGCTTTAAAAACATACTTATCAACCAGACCGATTACAGCATCGATCGGAAGAGAAATAGTATTATTTTCCCGCGCGACTTCAACCCATACCTTGGCAAACATACCGGGTAGAATTTCTTTTTCAGGATTTGAAACTATTCCAACGACATTTTGAGTCCTGCTGCTTGAATTATAAAAAACCGAAGCTTTTTCGACTTTTCCTTCAAAAGTTTTTGAAAGTGAAGGTATTTCAACCTTCATCGGAAGTCCCTCTTTAATAAAAAACTTCTCCGGAACATTGAACTCAACTTTAATCCTATCGATTCTTGCCACCTCAGCTAAGGGAGGATCAGGAAACATAGGATCCTGCTGACGAATAAGCTGACCTTTATCCACAGAACGCAAGGAAACTATACCCGATATAGTACTCTTAATGGCAATCGGTTGCCTCACAACTCCCGGAATATCCTGTTCCACATAAGCTATAATCTGGTCTTTTTTAACCCATTGACCGTTTTCGACTGTATATTTTAGAAATCTTCCCGGTATATCGGGAAAAATCTGCGCCTGCTCGATACCCTGAACTTGAGACGAAAAACTCATTGTCTTAACCGCATCTTTAACCTTAGCCGTTACAACAACCACTGGAACCCCTTCATCCTCTTTTTCAACCTTACCGGAATCTTTAGATCTTTTTATAAACCATGGTACAGCAAAAATTCCTATAACTACGATAATAAAAATTATTAGTCCTATCTTTTTCATAATTCCTCCCTATCCATCATTGTGGCAATTTTAATTTGTTCTTTTGAAACAATTAAATTATACTGAGCATTAAGATGAGAAAATTCCGCGCTCTTGTAACCTAATTCGATATCTTTGTACTCGAGCGCAGATATATATCCGGCTTTGTACTGCTTATCTGCCATACCATATGCTTCTTTAGCTCTTTTTAACTGTTCTTCGGAAAGCTCTAATTTCTGCTTATTTAAATTGTAAGAAAGAAGCTGATTTTTTATTTCCATCTTTATGCCTTCTCTAACAATCTTTTCTCTTATAACTGACTGCTCGACTGAAAGCCTGTACTTATTAATCGCATTTGTTCTCGAAAAGCCCTGAAAAATTGGCAGTGAAACAGCTATTGTCGCCGTCATATTATTATCCCACTCATTCGCAAAACCCACCGGCTTATCATAAGAGAAACTTCCGGCAAAGATTATATCAGGCAGGAAAGTAAGATATTGTAAAGATTTACCGAGTTTTGCGACTTCATTTAACTTTTCCATACTTTTAACCTCGGGTCTCCTGCTAAGAGCGAGACTGTTCAATGAATCTAATTTAAAGGTATCGATATCGATTTCAATTTCTCCCGAAACATCGACAACCGTATCTAAAGGAAATCCCAATATCATGTTCAAAGCGTATTTAGCTTGATCAACTCCGTTACTGGTGTTTAGCAATTCAGTTTTATTTCTATTAAATTCAGTTTCCGCGGAGAGTAAATCTAGCTTGGTTATTCTACCTTGATTATACTGAATACGCGCGGTTCTCAAGTGGTCTTCTGACCGTTCGAGCGCGCCTTCCGCTATTCCTAAACCTTCTTCTGCCACTAAAACTCCATAGAATACAGTCACAAGATCTTTAACTAAATTAATTTTATCGGTTTCATGCTGAAAAACCTGAAGGTCTTTACTCCTCTCCCCAATTTCTTTGACTACAAATCTTTTCCCGAAAGTAAAGATAGGAAAATTAACCTGAAGAGAATTACTGTAATTATTAGCATAACCGAGAGAAATATACTCCGTACCCCCGTCTCCGGTCGGCATCTCAAACTGAGGCACACTCAAAAGCCTTGTATAACTAGACTGAAGACTTACTGTCGGATAAAAAGACGCCCATGACTCCCTCATCGCAATCTCAGCTTTTCTCACTTCGAGTTCCGATATCTCCATATACCTATTTTTATCCAATGCTATCTTTTTCGCTTCTTCAAAAGTTAAAGAAAAAGAAAATAAAGAAAACATAAAGAGAAGAAAAAACCCAATCCTAAATTTTAACATTTAACCTCCTTCCTCACTCCATCCAAAAGAACAGAAAGAGCAGTAATTTTTATTGTTTTTGACTCAGATTCTTCAACAGCCATAATCAAGGAAACAATTATTTCATAAACATCATGCAAATTTAAGCTACTATCAGGCAAATATCTCTTAAGAACACCTACCGCTTCTTCCTCAAAAGATTCAATCATTTCTATGACTAATTCATTAATTTTTTGGAAACATTCAAATGGGATATTAGACCCCTCCATTCTCTTTTGAAACTTCCCGAACCGCATAAAAAACCCATCTCCCCTCATGAATCTCTCAAAATAATCGAAAACCCCCGAAATAGCCTCCTCGAAACCCTTTCCCGAGTTAATTATTTTTCTCACTTGCTCAATAATATCTCTATGGGCAGCTACGAATATTTCGACAAAAAGATCGGCCTTGGAATCAAAATAGAGATACACCGTACCCTTTGCAACTCCACAGGCTTCGGAAATCTCTTCCATAGTAACAGGATGATAACCTTTTTCAGCAAAGAGTTTTTTCGCTTCTTCCATTATTCGATTCTTCCTAACTGACTGGTCAGTCATAACGTTGGTTAATATATTCGGGTTATATTGTTTGTCAAGGGGTAAAGTAAAAATTAGCGATAAAGCCATAAATTTTCAATCTTTTTTTATTATATTTTTCATGTTTCAAAATTCCACCATAGAAAATTGCTTGAAAAAGTACCATTTCTAAGTTCCGAATTGCCAATTATTTCTTTTGCCTGCGCATAAGTCAAAGCATTATTTATCTCTTTTTCAAAAACACTTAACCACGATTTTCTTAGATCTTTTATAAAAAGATACCCTTCGGGTTTTAAAATTCTCTCGATTTCGTTTAACATAGAAAGCGGCTCATTCACCCAATGAACCATATTAACGTTAAACACCACATCAAACAAATCATTTTCAAAAGACATTTTTTTAACATCACATCTTTCAAATTTTACCCGATCACCAACCACCTCGCTTACAATGCAATCCCTCGCGTAATCCAATAAAGGGATAGATAAATCAACACCCACCACCTCGCAATCTAGAAATTCTTTAGCCAAAACCAAACACATGGCACCAAAACCACAACCAACATCTAAAATCCTACCTTTAGAAAAACCTATCCTCTTTAATTTTTGAGCATACGAATATCCTAACTTTTCTAAAATTTTTTTATGTTTTTTAATATAAAGTTCCGCGAAACTTTTATCGTTAAAATCCTTTTTTAAACCCAATTTTACCTCATCTTAAAATACTTACAATTTAATCATTTCCATATAACAGCGAGAGTAACACAAGCTTACACAGATGCAACCATTTTTCCGATAACCGGTTAAATTTTCTCGATAAGCGGAGAAAATTATAACCCCCATAGCCCCATACCTTTTTTGACATAATTATATCCTCAACCCTCTATTTTTTCATGCTTTATATATAAAATTCCGCAAAGTTTTTATCGTCAAAGCCTCTCTTAAAATTCAAAACTAACCTCTTATTTATTACTTCTTATACAAACCTACAACTTTTTTTGACAATCTTTACAATAACCCTTGATGCCAAATCTAAACTCTGTGGGTTTAAAACCGTATTTTTTGCACGCCTTTCTCTTAATATCTTCCAACTTTTCATTTTCGAATTCTATTATTTTACCGCATCTCATACAAATCATATGACCATGTGATTTATGCCCATAAATGTGCTCATAACATACTCTCTCCCCACACCTCATCGCTTCCTGAACAAGCCCGCTATCTACAAGCAAAGGCAAAGTACGATAAATTGTAGCCCTCGAGATATTCTCTCCCCTACTATGAAAAACTTGGAAAAGAGCCTCCGCGTCAAAATGGTCATGCCTCAAAAAAACCTCCTTCAAAATCAGCTCTCTTTCGGGAGTAAACTTTAAACCTTTTTTAATTAAATATCTTTTAAATATACCTTTTTCTTTTTCCATAATTGAGACTGAGTCTCAATTTCGATTATACATAAAAACGCAATTTTGTCAAGAGGTAAATTCCAAATAAAGCAAACTTGACAAATCTTGAAGACTCATTATAATTATCGCATTCTGTCAAACAATAAGGAGAAAAAATGAAAAATACCCCAGTTATTTGTTTCTTAATTTTGCTAACCAGTATCAGCCTTTTCGCATCGGGCAACTCGGAAATAGAAAAATACGGTACTAATCACTCATTTCTTTCCTCTGGTAAAGAGTTTGATAAGTTGTCTTTAAAAATGAGCGAAGCTTCTAATTCGATTAGAGGTACCAGCTGGACCCCCTACCCCCTATACGGCGGTGAGATGACTTCCATTACAATAGACCCGAACAATCCACAGATAGTATACGTTGGTACGCGTGACGCGGGTGTGTATAAAACCACAGATGGTGGTACGTCCTGGAACCCTTCTCGCAATGGGCTAACTTTTTATCCTATAAGAAGTCTGGCAATTGACCCTCAGGATGCAGACATCTTATATGCGGGTACAGACTACGACGGCATCTGGAAATCGATAGACAACGGTTCCACATGGTTTAAATCGAGTACGGGACTTTATGAAGGTTCTATGAGTATCTTTAATATTATAATTGATCCACAAAATACTAATACCCTTTACGCAAGCATGGCGGGCGGATATGGATTCACTATTGGCTATATATATAAATCAACCGATGGTGGCGCAAACTGGGAGCAAAACGATAATGGTCTTCTTCCACACGGAGATTATAAAAATGCAATTTTTTCTTTAGCCATAGATCCCGACAACTCGGCCATACTCTACACCGGAACAAATTTCGACGGTGTTTTTATGTCAACCGATAGCGGGAAAATCTGGAACGGAATTAGTGACAGCCTACCATTTATGGGTGAAATCACCGATCCATACTACGCGACTATCAATGCTTTAGCCGTTGACCCACATCATGGCGGCAGAGCTTCCGCTATAATTGAAGGACATTACTATATCTTTAATGGTTCTTACTGGCAATTAAAATGTAGCGATTTTATCAATGAATCAATCAATTGCGCACATCTTTATTTTTATCCTACAGATACATCTATAATATACAGTTCAGGAGATTGCTTTGCAAAAAGCATAGACGGCGGAGATAACTGGAATGACTATTTAGGTTGGAACTCATGCAGCCAAGTTCCTGATATTGCTTTCAATTCTTCAACTCCCGACATAATCTTTGCGGCAACTGATATCCTGTTTAACTTTGACGGAGGTGTATTCAAATCCACAGATCAGGGAGAAAACTGGAATGAGAACTCGGATGGTATTACGGCAACAGTAATAAGCAGTGTCGCGATAGATCCTCAAAATATTAATAGAATCTATGCCGGAGAAGGAAACGGACACTTCTACAGGTCAGAGGATGGCGGGACAAATTGGTATCACGAATATTTTGATGCTGATGAGTTTACTGGCATCAAAGTGGATCCCACAAATTCTGCTAACATCTATTTAGCATCTTTAACCGGTTTATATAAATCCTCAGACTTCGGAGACAATTTCGATATAATAAGTGCGGTCGCGAATCCGGAATGCATTGCAATAAATCTTCTTTCTTCCAATACAATATACGTAGGAAGTTCTCTCAACGGAATATACAAAACCACAAATGGCGGAACAACATGGGAACAGAAAAACGAAGGGCTTCCCGAATATATCGGCGGAATAATTAAGTCTATTTTATCAATCACTATTAACCCTAACGATACTTCTATCGTCTGGGCGGGAACTCAATACCATGGAGGTATATTCAAATCAACAAACAACGGGGATGATTGGGTTAATAAAGGTTTAACTGGTGAAGACATGGTCGATTGTATAGCTATTAATCCCAATAACAGCAACGAAATTCTAGTCGGAAGCGAAGGTTACTCCGGCGGGAATATCTATAAATCTATAGATGGAGGAGAAAACTGGACTAAAAAAGAATCCTCGATCGCCTGCGTTTTTGACATTAAATACGACCCCCGAGAGCCTCAGTTCGTATACGCCGCGACAGAGGGTTACGGAGTGTTGCGGTCAACAAACGGCGGCGAAACGTGGCATGACTACAGCAACGATATTTTTTATCCTGTTCTCTATTCACTGGATATTGCCCAGGGCGACAGCGTTCTTCTCGTTGTCGGAACCTATGGTTCTGGAGCTTACTATATTTATCCTGAACTTTCAGGAATAAACGAACAGAAGGGAGAAGATAAACTCTCGTTTTCTCGGGAATCTCTTTTTGAACTCTCCAGTACGTCAACTCTTATTCACTTCAATCTACCAGAAGCCGGTATGGTATCTTTGAATTTGTATGACATCATGGGAAGAAAAGTGGCAGATATTTTAAATGGACACAGATACTCAGGAAGAAATGAGGTAACATGGAACACCGAAAAAATACCAGCCGGTATATATTTCTATAATTTAGAACTCGATGGGGTAAGAGAAAGCAAAAAAGTTACTTTTATAAAATAGACCGATATTGCATTAGTAGAAAAGCAAGAAGACAACCCAGGATTTTGGATTTAGAATTACTATGTCAACCCTCTGATTTAATTATGCCGATTTTCGGGCTAATCTATTTCTGATCTTGTGTCTTTGAACCGCAGCCATATGTTTATCTTCATTGTATTTTTCTCTTTTTTTCCATAGAGAAAATGCTACCTTAATCCATATCCTTGCAAGGCATCTTAACGCGTGATAATGGCTCTTAC
>Ga0307427_1000943_pt1 | contig 15968 bp, 14 predicted proteins | sample SalMarWE160190MG_FD_202162 | JGI IMG/M metagenome (GOLD analysis project Ga0307427, IMG submission 202162) | Salt marsh sediment microbial communities from the Plum Island Ecosystem LTER, Massachusetts, United States - WE1603-190 | ecosystem: Environmental > Aquatic > Marine > Intertidal zone >... | reverse complement strand
CTTCACCTTTTAATTCTACTAAAGCTTTATTAGAAAGAGATACCACATTTATATTTTTAATAGCACCATTCTGACAATCAATGATAGGTACGCTCAGGTAATGATTCCCGGCATACAAAACTCGCTCATTTTTTACTATTTCCTCAGGCCTGGTAATAATTTTATTCATTTAAATCCTTTTAATATTGTCAAGGGGACGGTTCTCTTGACAATTTATTTTTTGGCGGAAACAGATAGAGATTTTAGATAGATATGAGGAAATTTATATTTTCCTTCTATCCATTTCGCTTTATTTCCTAAGGCAGTTATATTTTTTAGTTCTTCTATGGCATTGCCGGCAATCATCACATCCTTAATCCGACCCACTATTTTGCCCTTTTCTATTTTATAACCCAGCTGTACATTGTTAGAGAAGGCTCCACTTATTATATTTCCCTGCCCCAGCCCAAGAACCTGGTCGATGATTATCCCTTCTTTTATATCTTTAATCATTTCGGAAAACGATACTTTTCCTTCCTCCATTACTAAATTACTTATACCAGGGGCAGGTTCGCTTTGTGAGCCGGCTCTCAAACCATTTCCGGTACTCTCAACTCCGGCCATTCCTGCTGTTTGTAAATCATAATAAAAATTCTTAATCTTTCCTTTTTCTACCAAAGGAATTCGTTTCATCTCTACTCCTTCATCATCAAAAGGAGCACTGCCTAAAGCAAAATTTATAGTACCATCACTATAAATAGTTAACAGATCACTCCACAATTTCTTATTTTTCCGGGCAGCCAAAGGCGAAATCTTCTTCAAGACCATCTTTCCGTTTAACCCGCTGATTATGGGAAGAATTAAAACCAACGCTGCCTTGGGGGTAAAGATAACCGGCATCTTCCCGCTTTCTACAAGGACAATTTTTTCTCCCCATTTTAAATTTTCAATTATCTCAGAGGTCAATTCTTCAAGCTCAAGGTTGTCTTTTCCGGATTCAAGAGAAGAATAAATCATCAGCATATCTTGATTCTTGATCTGCTGAACCATCATCGAATAAGCAATCGCTGTCTTACTATAAGAAAAATTACCTCCCCGGGAATTAAAATATTCTATTTCCGTACAATCTTTTACTATGGTGACATCACAACGCAATTTTCGATTGAATTTTTTTACTTTTCCTAAAATATCTTCGCCAATCTTAACCATCTCTTCTATGCTTTTATCTTCTACTTTTCTGTCATATATATTTACTTTTTTCTTTTCTTTTCTCCCTCTTTTAATTTCCCCGGGGAAATCAAAAGACGCTTTTGCCCCAAATTCAGAGGTAGCTGCTGCCTTTTCAACCATTAAATCAAAACCTTCACTTCCTGTAGATGAAGAGAATCCTATCCTTCCTTTATTTATTACTCGTAAGGCCTTCCCCTCACTCTCAGAAATATCGATAGATTTTAATCTATTTACTTCAAAATTTACCGGGACAGTCTTGCTCTTTACTCTAAATAGTTCGGCTGAATCTACTTCTTTGCAGGCTTGCTGTAACAATTTTTCCATCTTACTTACCCCCCACTACTACTTTTTTTATCCTGAGGTGAGGACTGCCAAAAGACACAGGCAAAGGACCTTGCCCTGCTTTCCCGCATCCCCCGCCTGATTCAATCATCTTTAAATCATTTCCTACATCTTCAATATTAAGAAGGGTGGTAAATAAATTTCCACTCAATACTACATCTTTAACCGGTTCGGCAATCTCCCCACCTCTTATCATAAAACCTTCCCCAGCGCTGAAAGTAAACATCTCAAAAGTAGTCATCCCCCCATAGCAGTCCTTGGCATAAATTCCTTTCTTTATTCCGGATAATAAATCTTTAAAAGGAGTATCTCCATTTTCGATATAAGTATTGGTCATTCGAACAATAGGCTTAAAGCGATAATTAAGGGCACGGGCATTTCCGGTTGGTTCTTCCCCCATTTTAGCAGCAGTCTCCCGTGAATGTAATCTGCCTGTCAGGATTCCCTCTTTTATCAGATAATTTTTCCTGGTCATAACTCCTTCATCATCATATTTGGCAGAACCTAATAAATCCGGGATAGAACCATCATCAACTACATTAAGTTTGGGTGAGCCAAATTTCTTTCCTAATTTCATTAAGTCGCTCATCCTCTCGTCTTCATATAAAAAATCGGCTTCACTAAGATGTCCAAAGGCCTCATGGATAAAAACCCCAGCTAATGTCTGATCTAAAATAACCGTATATTCCCCGCCTTCCACCGGCTGAGCCTTAAGAAGATTGACTGCCCGAAAAGCTGCTTTTTGTGCTTTGGTAGAAATTCTTTCCATTATTTTAAAACCCCTGGTATTTCCAACACTTTCAGTGGCCATCTGGATATTATCCCCCTCTCGGGCTATGGCTGTAAAGTGCGTACTTAAAAAGGGCTTTTCCTGTTCGATATAGCTGCCTTCCGAATTGGCAAAATAAATAGTAGAAAATCTATCGGTATAGATTACATTAGAGGATTGGATCAGAGGATTAGATTTCATAATTATATTATTATAATTTTCCATTAAATTTTTCTTTTCTCTTAAACTTACCTGACGAAAATCCTTATCTAATTCCCGCTTAATTATTTCCACCACTGGCGAAATAACAGCTAATTTGCTCTCTTCTTTGCCAATCAAACTCGCTACCTCTATTGCCTCTATAACTTTCTTTTCTAAATCATCAAACTGATTAAAGGAAACAAAACCCCATCCCCCTTTTACCAGGACACGAACATTTCCTCCTGTCTGTTGGGAACAATTTATCTTTTCTAACTTCTTCCCCTGAAAATGAATGGTAGTGGCTTCTTTCTTTTCCGCCCTTATCTCGATATAATCTGCTTTACTCTTTTGATTTTCTAAAATCTTTTCTAAAATCTCTCTCATTATTACTTTCTCCCTATCTCTTTCCCTTCTAAACTCGCTTCTTCGTCTAAATAAACCGATCTCTCTAACCACCAAATCCACTTACTCCACTTTTCATTAAAATTTCCACTTTCTTCTTTTATATTTATAAAACCACTTATTTTGGCCTCTAATTCATCAGCATAATGAAGAGCAATAGCAGTTAATATGCTGGGGAGTTTTGGTGAGCCGAATTCAAAATGCCCATGATGACTTAAGAGAGTATGTTTTATCATTAATTCTAAATCCGGAGGAAAATTATCCAAACTTTTTATTTTTTGGTCAATCATCTCCAACCCTATGGCAATATGGCCTAAAAGTTTGCCTTCATCGGTATATTCAATTACTCTGTCATAAGTATATTCTCTAACCTTGCCTATATCGTGGAGTAGGGCCATAGTTATCAAAAATTCACCATTTACCTCTTTATAAATATCACCTATTGTTTCACAAATCCTGACTAAATTACAGGTGTGCTCGAGCAAACCTCCGAGATAAGGCTGGTGTACTTTTGTAGCCGCTGGAGCTTTTTTAAATTTTTCTACAAATTCCCGGTCGTCAAAAAAAGTTTTTAATAACCTCTTTAAGTAAACATTTTTCATTGACTCTATGTGTGAATACACTGTATTCATCAGTTTATCTAAATCTTTTTTTGATTGGGGCAAATAATCTGAATAATCCAAATCCAAGGGGGCGGTTTCGGTAAGAGAAGAAATTGTTGCTTGAAGGGTCCCGTCACTTTTCTTTTTAGAAATATGCCCCTGAACACGCGCGAATTCAATCTTGCTTAATTTCTCCACTCTATCATTAGAAACATCCCAATTTATGGCTTCAATTTCTCCGGTCTTATCGGCAATTTTAAAAAACATATCTATGGTTCTTTTATCTCGTCTCACTTTAAACTCTTTATTTTTTAATAAAAATATATCATCAATCTGTGTATTCAAACTTAAATCGGCTATCATCTGTTTTTTAACCAAAGCACATCACTCCTTTTTTAAAAATTTTGAGATATTTATCATTGATCATAAATATTAGTTATATTTTTAGTTAAAATTAAATTTGTTTTATTATATAATATTTTATTCTCTTTAGGAAATCTTTTAGTTAAAGGGTTATAAATATCTTTAAAGATTAGACTTTTAAAATAACAAAAAGCATAATTTAGTGAATCAGTTCTTTTAAAAATATTATCTAAATTATGCTTTCTAAATTAACTTAAATTTATTAATTAAAATAAGCTATATCACTGTTGATTTACCAACTGAGCAGCTGCTTCTTGGTCGATGATTATGGTTACGTTATTATGAAGTTGAAGAACGGTTGCCGGCACCTTAGTAGTAATAGAACTATTTATTGTTTTTTCAATAATCCGGGCTTTTCTTTTACCGTTAGCCAGCAAAATAATTTTTCTTGCCTGCATAATAGTCCCTATCCCCATAGTGATAGCTTTTTTGGGCACTTCCTGAGGGGTATTAAAAAAACGAGAATTCGCCCGAATCGTTTTAGCATTCAAGTTTACTAAATGAGTTTTAGTATTTAAACTGATATCCGGTTCATTAAAACCTATATGACCATTATCGCCAATCCCTAAAATTTGCAAATCAATTCCACCGCTTTTTTTAATTAAAGCTTCGTACTGTGCACATTCTTTATCTATATTTTCTGTAATTCCATTTAATAAATGGACATTTTCTTGTTTAATATTAATGTGTTCAAAAAAACTATCCCACATAAAAAAGTAATAACTCTGTGGATGTTCCGAAGATAAGCCATGATATTCATCCAAATTAAAAGTAATTACTTCTGAAAAATCCACCTTTCCTTCTTGATTTAAACGAATTAACTCTTTATACGTACCATTTGGTGTGCTACCTGTAGCCAAACCTAAAACCGAATATTTTTTGTTTATGATTTGCTCAGTAACTAACTGAGCAGCCTTGGAACTTAACTCATGGTAATCTTTTACTATAACAACTTTCATATCTATTTTCTCCTGTAAACTATCTTACCGGCTACTATAGTTAGCTCGGTTTCTAAGTTTTTATTTAAAATAACTATATCGGCATCTTTGCCAGGCTCCAAACTGCCTTTTTTATCGTCTATTCCTATAGACCTTGCCGGGTTAAAGCTTGCCATTTGAATCGCTTTTGGTAAGGGAACACCTACTTTGCTTACCATATTTTTAACCGCTTTATCCATAGTTAATACACTACCTGCTAAAGTGCCGTCTTTTAACCTCGCTTGTCCTTTAGTCACAATAACCTCTTGCCCTCCCAAATCATAGGTTCCTTCTTTAAGGCCTGCTGCCCTCATGGCATCAGTAATCAGCACAATTTTTTCGTTTTCCCTGGCTTTGATTAATATTTTTATAACTACAGGGTGGATGTGTATGCCATCAGCAATAACCTCTACTGTTAATTCCGGAGAAGTCAAAGCCGCTCCTACCACTCCCGGCTCCCTATGGTGCAGCCCTCTCATAGCATTAAAAGTATGGGTGACATGAGATAGTCCGGCCTGAATACCAGCTTGGGTCTGTACATAAGTGGCATTAGAATGTCCAACCGAAACAATAATACCTTGTTTATGTAACCAACGAATAAAATCAATTGCCCCTGGCATTTCTGGCGCAATAGTTACCAAACGAATTAAATTGCCTGAAGCCTGATTAAATTCCAAGAACTCCTCAATGGAAACTTTTTTAATATCCTCTTCTCTTTGAGCCCCTTTCTTTTCGGGGTTAATATAAGGTCCTTCCGTATGTATCCCTAAAATTTCAGCACCCTCAGTTCCTTTTTTTACTGCCTCACAAATGCTCCGAAGGCTGCAAATGATTTTTTCTTTACTCATAGTCATTGTAGTGGGAAGAAACGATGTGGTACCAAAATGAGAATGAGCAATGGCAATCTGGTTTATGGCTTCATAGTTCCCATCCATTACATCTGAACCACCGCCACCATGAACATGTATATCAATATAGCCAGGGGCTATAAATTTATCTTTACCTTCAATTACTTCTGCTCCGGTTAATGTAGCAGGACTTAGCTCTTCCTTGTTCACTATTTCTCTAATTCTTCCTTTTTCTACAATGATAGCTTTACCGCTGAACAAGTGAAATGGAGTGATAATTGTACCATTTATTATAATAATTCTTTTGTTTTTATTAATCATTTTTTTCTCCGCTTCTTATTAATATCATCTATCTGTTGTAAAGTAGGCAAACTTGCAGCAGCAATGGATTGGCCTACTCTCCTAATAGATTCATCAGGAAGGTCTAAAAAAATATTTTCAAATAATTCTGGAAATTCTTCTTTTAGCACCTGCTCTGATTTTTGTAAAATTATGTGACCGCCCTCTCCGGAGGTAACCCGACCCAATATTAATATATGTTTTATATCATAAAAATCTGCATAATAAGCAATGCCATAACCCAAATAGCAGCCAATTGTTTCAAAGACTTTTTTTGCTCGGTCATCTCCTTTGCTCATTAGCATCTGAACAAATTTTAATTTTTCAGCAGGAGTTTGTTTTTCATTAAAAACAATTCCTGCCTTTTTAGCAAGTCGTATAACCGCTACCTGTGAGAAATATTGAACTCCACATCCTCGATCACCAGACCACTCATCAACAGGTGCTTCAGTATTGAAATCAATAGGTGCAAAAGCTAATTCATTTAACCATCCAGTAATGTTTCCATCTTTATTGATGTATCCTCCTGCTTCACTAGAACCCATAGCGATACCTAATACTGAATTTGTTTCCAGGGACATAGAACCGGCCAGGGCAGTAATCTCTCCATCATTTATTATCTCCAAAGGGACACCCCATTCCTTCTGTATATCTAGAAAAATGTGTTTTACTCTTTTTTCAAAAAGATCAGGAGAAATTCCACGAAATATTGAAGCACTCATTACACGATTATTTATATAGATCCCTGCGGAGCTTCCCCCTATAGCATCAACACGGGGCATATGAACTGCAGCATGGTGCAGCATAGACATAATTTCGTGATAATGATAGTTTGGATTAGTTTGTATGCTAGGGTTCCATACTACTTCCTCACTAAAGACTGCTTTTCCATCTATAACTGCACTTACCTTTCTATCGCTTGCTCCCAGGTCAAAACCGATACGACATCCTTCAAGATGACCACCCAAGGGAATTGACTTTTCTTTGATGGAAGAGATTTTTCCGATATTACTAATTTCTACAGTAAAGGGTTTTTCGTATATATTAGACATAAAGCTTGCATCAAAAGCGCGCTCTCCCTTAGAAGAATATACTTCTTTAATAAATTTCCCAATTTTACCGGGTCCGGCTATAGTTAGCTTGTGCCCGCCTCGAAGCCACAATAATGTTTTTACCAAGCGTTCAGTATATAATAAGTTTGTCGAAGCCAATTTATGTTCCGGAGGGAAAATATGTGTCCTAAAAATTGAGACACCCCCATCGTTTTGCTCTAAACCAACAGCAAGGGGCAGCCCTTCTCCTGAAGAACGAACCGCATCCAGAAAAGCATGATTCCATAAAACAGCAGGACGAAAATTATCATCAAGCGAGGGAATCACTCGGGGTTTTATTAACTTAATTAAATTATCAGACATAATTTATTCATAACCTTTCTCTTGTAAACTATAAATATGGTTCCAAAAATTTCTTCGCTTCTAATATATCTTTCTTTTGCTGCTCTCCTGATATTTCTCGTTCTATAGTTATAGGACCTTATATCTTTGAATCTACAATTCTCTTAAACTCAATATATTCTGGCCAGAAACGCAATACCATACCAATTATTAATTTTACTTTAGCTTTTTTTGTTTCCTTAATCATTTCTTCTGCATCTTGTACTGTAAGTGCTAATGGCTTCTCACAAAATATATGCTTCTTAGCCTGGGCAGATTTTATAACAAATTCCTTATGTAAATGTGTAGGAAGAAAAATACTAATAGCATCAATTTCTTTATTTTTTATTAATTCATTCGCATTAGTAAACACCCTTGCTTCAGTTAAATTAGCTATTTCTTTTGCCTTATCCTGCTGAACATCGTATACACCAATAACTCTAACATTCTGTAAAGCACTATAACAATTAGCATGCATCTTTCCCATGAACCAACAACCAATAATACCAATTTTAATCACAATACTTTATCCTCCAATTTCTTCATATTGCTTCACAAAGTACAGCTGGATACAATTTTTCATCAATTATAAAATCTATCTTTGGTTTCATTAATGATATTAAGTCATTGGCTATAAAGCCAGTCGGACCATCCTTTCATTATTAGAATTTTTACAATAAATTAAATATTGTTACCATATAATCTTGCAGTAGATTTTCCAATTTATTTTTATTTCCGTTTCTCAATTTTAAAAACATTTTTTAATAATTAATACTACTTGTAAATTTAAAAGATTATTTATATTTTTTTCTAATGTTGATAACAGAAGAAATTATCCTTTTAGTGCTCCCGAAGACAACCCCTTTATAAACTGGCGAGACATAATCAAATAAAAAATAATTACAGGTAGTGAAGCAGCAGTCAACACTGAAAAAATCAATCCAAAATTAGTTTCATACTGTCCGTATAACAGTGCCGTTGCTAAAGGAATGGTCTTCACATTATCTGTTCTAATTAATAATAATGGGAACCAGAAATCATTCCAAATTGGTATAAAATTAATAATAGCTACAGCAGCTAAAGCCGGCCGAATTAGAGGAAGTATTATTCTAAAAAATATTATAGGTTCGCTACAGCCATCTATTCTAGCTGAATTGCTTAACTCTTCGGGAATCAACCTGATAAAATCAGTAAGAATAAACACCCCAAATGGTATGCCCATAGCTGTATAAACTATTATTAATGCAGCTAAAGTATCAAATATATGCAGACCAAGCATAATTCTAATTATTCCAATAGTCCCCAGCTTGATCGGAATTATTAAACCGGCAATAAAATAAAAATAAAGAAATCTGCTTCCAATAAATCTATACTTGGCTAATACATATGAAATAAGAGATGAAAGAGCTAAAATTATTAAAAGCGATGTAAGCGTAATTATAATACTATTTCTGAAATAAATTAAATAATTCGATATTTTGAAAAGATGTATATAGCTATCCAGATTAAATGATTGAGGCAGACTATATGGTCTTGTAAATATTTCTCTATTTTCCTTTAACGATGTTATAATCATTAAAAAAATTGGATAGAATATACTCATAGAATATATTATTAAAATAACATATAAAAGTGTTCTTACTGTTCCATTCTTAAACTTAATCATCTATACCTTTCCTTATTAATTTAATACCAAAATATAGTTATAACTAATCACTAATCTATTCCTTCTCCTTTCCTCCCTATACCCTTCATTCTGAATGCAAACAATAAAAGTAGAACTCCTATGGTTACTATAAAAAATATTATAGCGGCTACAGTAGCTCCCATGCCCATACCCCAGCCACCTCTTCCGATTGGGAAAAATGCTGCTCTATAAAATAATGAACCAAATAAGTCAGTACCATACCGTGGACTTGCATAAGGACTAGCCATAGCATAAACAATGTCAAATTGTGTAAAATCACCAATAAAGATTAGTATTGTAACTATTCCGACAATAGGTAGAATTGAAGGAAATATAATATATCTAACTTCAGCTAAAAGTCCAGCGCCATCAATTTTAGCAGCTTCTAAAACCTCACTATCTATAGCATCAATACCTGCCGTATAAAATATGATTGACGTACCCAAATACTGCCAGCTTGTAACAATAGCTATTACTACCAATGCTATTGATGGGGTACCAAGCCACGGTCTTACTAAAAATCCCAGTCCTATTACTTCAAGAAATTTATCAAAAATCCCCCAGATAGGATTTAGAATTAAAGTAAATAGAAACCCTGCTACCAGTACTGATAATGTAGTCGGCAGGAAGGCTATTCGTCGGAAAAATGTACTTCCAACAAATCTTCTTGTTACCAAAACTGCTATAAAAAACCCGATAACATTTTGAAAAAAAGTTACTATTAAAAAAAATTTTATTGTGTTCCCAAAAGCACCAAAAAATCTTTCTTTGAATGGGTTTTGAGTAAAAAGCTGTATATAATTTTGAAATCCAACAAATTCTTTTGGAACTATACCCGGACCTCCAAATAAACTATAAAACATAGAATGTAATATGGGGGCAACTAAAAAAGTGGTATATATAATAAAACCACCTGCTAGAAAAAGAAGAATAAAATATCTTTTTTTCTTCCTAAAAACTTCTGTCATAAATTTCTCCTTATAACCAGCTATACTTTCTATCAACAAGAATAAATAACATACCTATTATTACATTTATATAAATTGTCCTGGTAGGTTAAACCTACCAGGGCAATTTATTTCTACTATAAATAGAGATCAGATACCTATACTACTGCTGTAAAGGTTCATACCATTGTTCTAGGCCATCTTCAACATAAGTTGCTGCCTCTTTAGGAGTAAAAACATCAGTTAAAAGATTAACCATGGTATCACACATCAAGTCATATCCGGAAGGTACACCAGATGCTAACTTCTCCCAAGTAGTTCTAATAGTTATATCTGCACCACTTGTAGCATTAATCATTTCTTTGGCCAGTGAATTTGTTAGCGAATAATCTCCTGGCACATATGAGAAGAAGCCTGGTAATGCATCCATTAATAACCCAGCAAATTCTGGAGTAGCGAGCCAATTTGCATATGCCAAAGCTGCTTCAAGATTTTTTGAATCCTTATTTACTCCTAAACCACAATCAACGTGGAAACAAATGGAGACAGTATCGCCTGCATTTTCAACTGGTGGTGCGAACCAACCTATATCAGTTAATCCAAGCCCCTCAAACGTGGCTATCTCCCATGATCCACCTATATACATAGCAGCTCGTCCTATTCCAAATAACTGCTGCTGACCAACATAATCAATAGATTCATAACCATCGGGGAAGAAAGGCTGCAGTTCATCCATAGCTTCAAATGCCTTTACAAATGGCTCATCAGTCATTTTCATCTCTCCAGCCACAAGAGCCTGCCTGCTTGCTTCACCACCATAGAAATTGGCACCTAATCCACTATACATAACTTCATATAAGTCCCATCTATCGTTAGTGCCCTGAGCAATTGCAATCTCTCCGTTATCTTTTAATGTCTGACAGATATCAAGAAGTTCTGCCCATGTTACCGGCTCTGTTAAACCATATTTATCAAATATAGCCTTATTGTAATAAATTCCATGAGTTACACCGGCAATTGGTACCCCATATATAACACCATCATCTGTAGCCCAGGCATTTATAGCTGCGGCAGGAAAGTCTGCTAATGCTGGTACTTTATCATTTAGTTCAGCCAGATAACCGGCCTTATAAACAGCTTCGCCATTATCAAAAGAACGTAAATACATTACATCCGGTCCTACTCCAGTCTCTAGAGAAAAAGATAGTTGTGCATCATACTCGGTGTTCTTTCCGGGCTGAAAATCAATAGTTATATTTGGATATTTTTCCGTAAATGCAGAATTTATTTTCTTCATTAAATCGATATCCTCAGTTCTCCAGCTAGCAAATACAAGTGTTACAGGCTCTTCTGCTGACACACTTAAAGTAAAACTTGCTACAAGCAATATGCTTAACAACATTACTGCTAAAAATAATGATAATTTTCTCATTTTTACTCTCCTTTAGATTATTTTGTTTATTTTAATTTTTTGTAAAACATTTTTCAAGATTTATTTAGTATTCAGATCGCTGGGATAATTTAACCAGCCCAATCAGATTTCATCTATTTTTATTTTATAAACCTCATCTCCTTCCATGGAAAATTTATCAAGCACTTTTCAAAAGATCATTCTTGCTCTTTTTAATCGTTCTTCTATTGATGCCTGGTTAGGTATACTTTAATCTTTAGTTCGGTTTAATTACCCCATCTTTTTCAAAATGCTTAATAAGCAATTACTCTAAGGAGTAACCCGATCTATATCTTCTTTCGCTAATTCCAACACCATTGTATGTTTCCCCTTTACTACTAAAGACGATAGTTTGGAGTAAATAGCTGGCCAGCTAACATAATTCTCCAGACAACCTCTATTCCCGCAATCACAATATATCCCATTTCTATCTATACTTGAACATAATTTAATCATAACTTTTCTTTATAAATATGGATCCAAAAATTTCTTTGCTTCTAATATATCTTTCTTCTGCTGTTCCCCTGATATCTCTCGTTCTATAGTTATGGGTCCCTTAAAGCCTTTTTCTTTTAATCTGGAAAATAGTAAAGGAAAATCGACTTCACCTTTTCCAACCGGAACTTCAATCCCCAACCCCTCATCACGATTTGGCCAGAGGGCATCTTTTGCATGCATACCCCTTACATATTCCCCAAGAATTTCAACAGCATCTAATGGGTGAGCCATGCCATATAAAATTAAATTAGCTGGATCTAAATTTACATAAGCATTACCACTAATATCGATTATCAGCCTTTTTAGCGTTGATGGCAATTCCTGCCCGGTTTCAAAACAAAATATCTGACCGTTTTTTTTACAATATTCGACAAATTTTTTCATCACTGGAATAAATCCCAAATACAGAGGATTCTTAGGATCATTTGGTATGGCACCCACGTGTGAGGTAATGCTTCTTACTCCTATTTCATAAACCAGGTCAGAAAATCTTTTTGCCAGTTCTAACCTTTCTACCCGAAATTCCTCAGGAATAAAACCTACCGTTGAAGCCCCCTCTTCTAATCTATTATAAACCTGTTCCTTAAATACTAAAAAGAAAGAACTTATTTCAATACCAAATTCTTTTGAAGCCTTTCTTATCTCTTTTGGTTTTAATTTATCTATCATAAGTTCCACTGTGCAGGAAATCTGACACGTTTGGAGTCCTAATTCAGCTACTTCCTTAAAACTTTCTTTTAAATTTGTATCTTCGGTAATGAGAACCATCGTACCAAGTTTCATCTTCATAATAAAATCTCCTTTCCAATTTTTGCTGATTCTATTTCTTTAAGAACAATCTCTAAAGATGCTTTTGCATCTTTAGATGTAACTCTTTCCGGGTATTTATCATTTTGCAGACATTTAATCCAGTATTCATCTTCATTATAATATCCGCTAAGTTCAGAAATATTACCGTCAGTATTAATAAAATTTATTTTATCTTTTGTAATATTTAAAAGCTCTGAATTTTTTTCTTTATATATTATTAACGGTTGAGTTTTTGAATTATATTCAATAACTGTTCCATCTTCGAATACTCCTCTTATTTCTTGCATAAATCCATAAGATTTACTTAAATCCCAACCTCCTCCAGCATTCACTAAGGTATCTCTATATTTATATGTTGAACATATATGCTGCCAGCCATTTTTATCATTTTTCCCCAAAGAATATACTGATTTCGGTTTTCCTAATAAATAATAAATATAATCTACATCATGGATATGAAGATCGAGTGCAGCACTACCGCTTCGATTAGGGTCAAAATACCAATTATCCCATCCATATATAGGAGGTGCGCTAATACGTGTACATTTAAGAACTTTTAATTTACCATATTTTTTTGAATCTACAATCCTCTTAAACTCAATATATTCTGGCCAAAAACGCAAAACCATACCAATCATTAATTTTACTTTTTCCTTTCTTGTTTCTTTTATCATTTCTTCTGCATCTTTTACTGTAAGCGCAAATGGTTTCTCACAGAATATATGCTTCTTGACTCGTGCAGATTTTACAACAAATTCTTTATGCAAATGTGTAGGAAGAAAAATACTAATAGCATCAATTTCTTTGTTATTTATTAATTCATCCGCATCAGTGAACACCCTTGCTCCAGTTAAATTAGCTATTTCTTTTGCTCTATCCTGTCGAATATCTGATACACCTATAACTTTAACATCCTGTAAAGCTCTATAACAGTTAGCATGCACCTTTCCCATAAACCCACAACCAATAATGCCAATTTTAATCATATTATTTTATTCTCCTATTTCTTCACATTGCTTCACAAAGTACAGCTGAATAAAATTTTTCATCAATTATAAAATCTATCTTTGGTTTCATTAATGATATTAAGTCATTGGCCATAAACCCAGTCGGACCATCCTTTCATTATTAGAATTTTTACAATAAATTAAATATTGTTACCATATAATTTTGTAAATGATAATCATTATAAAATTATATTTTCTATTAATTAGTTATAAATTTTTGTATAACAAAAAATATTTAATCCAGGGTTCAAATCCTATTTTTTTATAATAATCTACTAAATCGGTCCAATCAATTACCATATGTTTGTAGCTTTTTTGCTGAAAATATTGGATAATATTAACCATTAAATATATCCCATATCCCTTCCCCCTACAATTATTAGCAATACCAATTGGTCCTAGTCCACAATATTTTTGACCCTTTTGAGAGCCCCAATTAACATTCGACCCCATATACAACGATTCAGAGGTGTTGGTTCTTGCAAATCCTACTGGAACATTATTACACCAGAGAAGCCAATAATCCTCAATACCACCTGGTATGCGTTTAATATTTTCTGCTTCATAATGCCACCTCCCAGGAAAAAACGTTTTTAAAAAATCTAAGAAAGATTTTTCCGTTTCTTTAGTAACCATCTTTGCTTGTAAATTTAATTCTAATTCTTTTTGCCGCACCTCAATTTTAGGAGAAATTGTAAATTTCGAGATATCCTGATAGAGGTCATATACCGCCCCCTCTTTTTTGTATCCCATTTTTTCCAACAAAAATAAATAATCTTTATCTAAATTAGCAGGTAACCCAGGTAAAAAATTCTGTGGGTCTCTTCCAAAATATACTTTATGTATTCCTTTCGCCTTTAAATCTCTCTCTATTATTTTAAAAAAATTATTCCCTATAGAATTAATTCTAATATTTTTTTTATCTATAACTATCAGGCTTATCCACCCCTCATCCACCTGGCCATTTTCAATTATAGGAACTGTTAAATACTTTATTAAGGCAAAAGCAAGTAAATTATCTCCTTCAAAAGCTCCCCAGGCATGAACATTTACTCCGGCAAATGGGGTAAAAATATTCTGTTCTACTAAACGAGAAATTATAAAAAATGATGGGTTAACCCGGTTCCACAAATCTATTCCCCTGTATATATTTTCTCTGGTAGTAATTTTTTTAAACTCCATTACTAACCCCTCTAAAAAGATATTTAAAAGAAAGACTATATATGAATAAATTTTAAAATTTCAGAGTTACAGGTAAAATCCCCTGAGCTTTATATTTACCAACTATTATCTCGCTAGCTACTTGTAAATTAAAGGGACTATAATCATAAGTAGTTAGAAAAGTAGATACTTCGGGAAAAACTTGAAGATCATAGGGATTACAAAGGGCCAAAATAATAAACGGTATATTTAGGTTTTGTATTTTTCTAATTATTTTAACTTGATAAGGATTATGAATAGCGTTAAAACTGCAAACAATAATCCTATCAATTCCCTTTAATGAAGGCATTGTATCCTCGCCTTCAAAAAAAGTATAGTGTTCAACCTCTACTCTTTCTTCCTTTAAAAAATCAATTAATAAATTATTATTTTCTATATCATCTTCAACTGGTGACACCCGTTTTTGAGAAAAATCTATAACCAATATTTTTTTGCTATTGAACATATCAATGGGAATTAAATTGCTCTCGTCTTTAACTAAAGTTACTCCTTTTTTTGCTATCTGATAGGCAAGTTCTTCATCCATTTTTTTATCTATCTTTCTATAGTCAGAAATTGGTGGGTTTTTTAAACCAATTCTTTTTCCCTTCAGTTTAAGTATTCTTAACACAGATTGATTGATTCGTTCTTCAGTAATTCTACCTTCTTTTACTGCTTTAACTACTGCCTCTATGGCTGCAATTTGTTTATCTAATGTATGAGATACTAAAACTATATCACTCCCTGCTTTAATGGACATAATTGCCCCTTCCGAAGTACCAAAACCGTCAGCAATAGCTTTCATCTCCATACAATCAGTAATA
>Ga0307427_1000942_pt1 | contig 16014 bp, 20 predicted proteins | sample SalMarWE160190MG_FD_202162 | JGI IMG/M metagenome (GOLD analysis project Ga0307427, IMG submission 202162) | Salt marsh sediment microbial communities from the Plum Island Ecosystem LTER, Massachusetts, United States - WE1603-190 | ecosystem: Environmental > Aquatic > Marine > Intertidal zone >... | reverse complement strand
GTGGGGGTACGACCTGCAGCTCAGCAACATCATCGGGGCTGGTGAGCGGGGGGTGGATGTCCGCCTGGCCGACATCCTCACCGACCCGATCGACTGGGGGCAGGTCGCTGTCGCAACCGAACTGCTCGAACACCTGATTGACCCGCACGGGCTGGTGCGCATGATCCGGGACCACGCCAGCGCGCTGGTGTGCTCGTCGCCGTGGGGTGAGACCCCCGACAGCCACTACGAGCATCACGTGTGGGCATGGGACGAGCCCGGCTACCGGGCCATGGTCGAGCAGGCCGGCTGGAAGATCCTCCGGCAGCGCCGTGCCGCACTGGCGCAGATCATCACGGCGGTGAGGGCATGACCGTCTACCGCAACCGGTTCCGGCCGCGCGTACCGCGGGCCGTGCTGGTCCGATCCGCCGAGCGGCGCTGGTTCGTCTGGAACACCTACCCCGGGGTGTTGATCGGCGCCGCGGTCGGCCTGCCGAAGCGGGACAACCGGCCCGGATATCCGATGCTGTCGATACTGTGGGGCCGGCCGGTCGTGAGGAGAGTGCGTCCGTGAAGGCTCTGGTGACCGGCTCGGCCGGGTTCGTCGGGCGGCACATGGTGGCGGAGCTGGTGCGCCGCGGCTGGACCGTCCGCGGGTGCGACCTGCGCGATACGTTGCCATCGTGGCGGGAGGATGCGCGGGCGGTGTTCAATGACCGCATCGAGCATCTCGCCGACACGTACGACCTGGTCGTGCATTGCGCGTACCACGTTGGTGGGCGCGCGGCGATCGACGGTGAGCCGCGGAATCTGGCCCGCAACCTGGCCCTGGACGCTGCGCTGTTCGACTGGGCGGTCGAGTCCGGGCAGCGGGCGGTGCTGTACTTCTCCAGCTCAGCGGCATACCCGGTGCGGCTGCAGACCGCCGAATGGGTCGACCACTACGGGCAACACCGACTGACCGAAGACGACATCAACCTGCATCAGTGGTCCAAGACGGGCGACTGGTCGCCGGACGCCCGCTACGGGTGGGCGAAGCTGACCGGCGAATACCTCGCCCAGGCCGCGACGGAGACCGGTCTGCGGGTCCACGTCGTGCGCCCGTTCTCGGGGTACGGCGCGGACCAAGACCCGGCGGAGTACCCCTTCCCGGCGATCGCCCGCCGGGTGCTTGCCGGTGACGGGAGTGTCTGGGGGCCGCCCGGCCAGTGCCGCGACTGGATCCACATCGATGACGTCGTGGCCGGGGCGCTCGCGGTGTACGGGCACGATGAGCGCAGGCCAGTCAACCTGTGCAGCGGGGTCGCGGTCGAGTTCGGCAACCTGGTTCGGTGGATGGCCCGGGTTGCTGGCCGCACCGTCGAGCCTCGCTACCAGCCGGATCGGCCGACCGGGGTGATGTGCCGGGTCGGGGATCCGACCAGGATGCTGGAGCACCACCTTCCTCGCGTCTCCCTTGAGGATGGGATCCTGCAAGTTCTGCAACAGGTGGGAGGTCATTGACTACTCCCCGCCCTGAAGGGCGGAGATTCCAGCGGTCGCCCGCTGGGTTTCCTGGTTCACAGCAGACTGCACGGAAGGTCGCCCCTCGTGTCTGACGTCCGCTCCGCAGGCGTTTTGGGTCTCCGCCACAGCAGGCGTTATGATTATTGCGTGGCTTACAACGCAGCTCAAAACTCCCGCATATCGGCAGGTCTATGCATGGACTGCGGCACACTGCGCGGCCCGGATGGGACGACGGTCAACTGTCGATCGTGCGCACTCAAGAAGAGCCGGAGGGCCTCAGATCGAAGCGCTCGACTCAGGCTGGAGTGGCGCGCCAATGAGTCGCTATGCAACTCGTGCGGGAAGACCCTAACCGACGTCGGATTCAAAACATGTGGAGATTGCAGAACCAGTGCACGTGCGCGCCTTAAAAGGCATGTAGGAAGGAGAGGCTACGCCCCATCGATGGTCGAGCGAACTCCCGAAATGCGCGAGCGGAGGAGGCTAGCATCGCAGGCCAGAAGAGGGCGCTACTCCGCCGAAGGAAGGTGTCTATCCTGCGGCAAACCCAAGACCCACGCCAGCCTCTATTGCCGAAAACACTGGCTCGCTAACGTAATGCGGAAGTACAAGATCCCCGCCGTGGATTCCGACACGCTCTGGCTCAAACTCGAAAAGCAGGGCTTCAGATGCTATTACACCGGCATAGAGATTACGCCGGGGCTCAACGCAAGCCTAGATCACAGAGTCCCGCGAAGCCGGGGTGGTGACCTAGCGGACCTTGACAACTACGTCTGGTGCGATCGGCTGATCAACGCATTTAAGAATGACTTAACTGAAGCTGAGTTTGTCGACCGATGTAGATCTGTGGTGAGTCGGTTTGGCTAGACATTCATACGAACGCCGGACCGCCTGCCCCGCTCCGCGGGAAATCCAATTTCTCCCCGCCGTGAACGACGGGGCATCCATGGAGGAAATCTGGTGATGGGTGATCCGGTCGATGTGACGGTGGTGATCCCGACGATCCCGCCACGCGCCGAGACGCTGATGCGCCGCGCCATGCTCAGCGTTGCGCTGCAGACCCGCCTACCGGCCGGTGGGGTCCGAGTCTGGCTTGACGCCGATGGGGAGGGCCCGGCCGTGATGCGTGACCGTGCTCTGCGTGTCGACGGGGCCGAGGGGATCACGACCGAATGGGTCACGTTCATCGATGACGATGACGAGATGCTGCCGCAGCACCTGGAGGTCATGTTCCGGGCGGTCGAGATCGTTGAGGCCGACGGCGGCCAGGTGCAGATGGTGTACCCGTGGCCGTACACGATCGGCGGGACCAACCCGCACGAGGCGAATTTCGGGCAGCCGTTCCAGCTGGAGCGCCCCTTCCAGACCACGATCGTGGTCATGGTGCGGACCGAGTTGGCCCGGGAGATCGGGTTCCGGACGATGGGTGACCTCGACGCCCCGGGGCGGTTGTACGGCGGGGAAGACTGGGACTTCACGCAGCGGGTCGCGGCGTGGTGCCTGGAGCGCGATGCGCGCCCCGGGGTGGTGCACATGCCGGCCAGGACCTGGCTGTGGCACCACCACGGGAGGAACACGTCCGGGCTGCCGCGCAACTGGCGGCAGCCCGGCTGACAGGTCGTGTTGTCGCTACTTCGACGGCCGCGGCGGCTGCTTCGGCCGCGGTATCTGCGACGGCCTGGTCGGCGCGTCGGAGGGCTTACCCGGCTGCTTCGGCTGTTGCGTCGGGACTGGCTTGCTCCTGAGTGCAGTCATGTCACCGCCCGGGTCGAGGCTTGGGCGACTCCGGCGGCCGCGTCGGCGACGACGGCTTCGACGGCTGGGTGGTCGGCCTGCCGGGTCGCGGCTGCTGCGTCGGCACCGGCTTCGTCCTCATCCGGAACATTGTCATCCTCTCCTCTGCCCCCACACCGCCTGTCCGGGTGGAGATGATCTATTGGCCGCGGGTCGAGCGGATCTTCACGGCCGGGAGGCGGCCCTGTACGTGACAACGTCGACGAGCCCCGGGCGTGGCATAGCGTCCGCCACCCTGCCCTGCACCGCCAGTCGCCACGCCTCGCGCCGCGCCGCCCGCTCGCTGCGCCACCGGCTGTCTTCGACACGGCCGCCCCGGTGGACCTCCACGGTCCAGTCGTACCGACCGCGGCGCACCAGCACCAGCACGGCGGGGGTCACCTGGTGACGCATCTCGGACCCGACGTGGGGGAAGTCACCACTGGCCTCGGTACCCTCGCCCCACACCCACGGGTCGTCGTCCACGTCGTCGCCCGGCTTCGGGCCCGGCGGCGGCCCCGGCCGCGGGTATGGGCACGCCTGCCAGGTCATTTCCGGTCCCGGATCGGCTGCAGCGCCACCGCGCGGACCGGGATGCCGGCCGCTTCGGCCCGCCGGCGGCAGTCGTCGGTACCGCGGGAGTGCTCCAGCTCGAACGCCACGCAGACGATCCGGACGTCGGGGTGCCGCGCGCCGATGGCCACCGCCCGGTCGATCATCGACTGGTTGCGCCGGTGCCCGGCCGACGGGCAGTACTCCACCCCGGCGCTGTTGACCCGCCGGTGCCGGCCGGGTGGCGGGCAGTCCGGGGTGCAGGCCGACCAGTCGGCGGGAACGTCCATGACGGGCCACCGTAGGTAGTGCCGGGCGATGCGGGCCGCCCACCGGTCGGCGCCGTCGGCGGCGCCGTTGATGAGGGCGTGCAGGCCGGGGCCCCCGACTTCTTCGACCAGTTCCCGCCAGATCACCTCCCGGTAGGCGGGGTGGGTGGCGCGCCTGGATCCGGTGACGACGACCAGGGTGGGGCGCACTACCCGCCCCTTGCCCTGCTCGTGTTCCTGGATGATGCGGTACCGCTTCAGCAGGTACTGGGCGGAGTCGACGGCGTCCTGTGCGTCGCCGAGCCGTCCGATTTCACGCTGCGGAACCCCGGCGTCCGCGAGGAGCCCGGCGAGCCTGGCCCTGGCGTCCCTGGTCGGTGTTGCCCGCCGGGCGGTGGCGTAGTCGCCGCGCCGGAGTGCTTGGGCGGCGATTTCCAGCTCCATCGGGTCGACGTGCCCGTCAGGGATCGCTGCCTGGTACGGGTCGTCGATCGTCTCCGGGGTCCAGGCTTCCGGCGGGGCGAAGCCGTACCGTTCGGCGCGCCGCTGCGCCCGCGTCGTTCCGGCGCCGGGTGGGGCATCTTCGCATTCCAGCTTTTCGTAGAGCCGCCGAATCCTCTCATCGAGCGACGATGATACGTGTTGTGCTTCTGTGTATGCGAGCGATCGTATCCTGTCTTTCGATGCATTGATTGGGTTTGACATCGCCTCGATTGCGAAGCCCCGCCGCAGCAGGGCTTTGACCATGCGGGACGGCCCAACCGGCGACAGCTGGTCGACGACCCCCGGGCGCGGCCTGCAGAACATCGGTTCTAGCCCCATGATGGCCTCCTTCGTCTGCCCGAAGACGTAGTTTCTGTCCCCCCGGCAGATGCGGAACACCGTGTACCGGTGGCTTCCGATCTCGTCGGCGATGTCACCGAGTGACATCCCCCATGAAAAACAGTAATTGATTTTGTCGATGACCGGTCCGGGGTCGGCGTTACTGCGCTGCGTACCATCGCTGATCTTCCGACGGTACCAGGCCACCTTGATTCTATTGATGTGTTTGCATGCCGGGCATCCGGCGCAGTATGTTGTGTGCTCCGTACAGTGGGCCATGGCGGGACCCCTCTCGTTATTCGATCGTCACCTCGGCTCATACCGCCTGGCCGTCGGCGATCCGGTAGACCCGGACATCCGGGGTCATCGGATCCTGCAAACCGATGATCATCATCAGGAGCGAAGGATCATGCTCGTCGACATCGGTCGTCGACGGCTCGGCGGTACTACCGGTCCGGCAGTGCGAGTGGCAGACCACGAGCGGGCGGGATCCCTGGTCGGCCAGGGAGCACCAAAGTTCGATCTGCTGGTTTGGATCGACCGCGAACCGGGCAGTAGGCGATGCGGAGATGTTCGACAATTCGTGATACTGGTTCGGGCGGTCAGGCACGCGCCCGGAGAGGATGCCGATGCTCTCCAGCGGCCATTTTCTGAGCGCGTGCCCGACAACCTGCCCCAGTAGTGAGGCGGCCAGAATCACTCTTCGTCGTCCCCGAACCCCGGCATGGGCAGGGCGTTCTGGCCCGTCCGCATGGCGTAGGCCCTGCGCAGGGCCGCTTCCACCCGTTCGGTGTCTTCGGCCAGAACAACCTCGACGTGCTGGAACGCCGCGGACGGCGTCTTGGCACCCCCCTTGCCGTGTTCGATCAGCGTCTGTGCGTTGTGCACCAACCCAACTACGAGGATGCACGCGTTGGGCCGCTCAAGTAGACGCCTTTTTGCCTCGCCGAGCCCGTCGAGGTCGCTTTCCTTCGGGTTCGGCAACGACGTTGACAGCTTCACTCCCGGCATGACGCACCTTCTCTCTGATGATGTTGTCCGAGATGGCGTTGACGATGACACCACCCAGGGCGTCTTTCATGGCACCCGCCGGCGCGGAGCCGCCGAGCAGGGTGGTTCCGATCGCGACGAGTGTGGCGGCATCTGCCTTGTTGTCGTCGCCGCCGACCACCCAGCCCCATGAGCGGGCGGCAGTGATCATCTCGCGTTTGTTGGCGTCACCATGACCCGTCGCAAACTGTTTGATCTTCGAGGGGTTGACGGCGACTACCGCGTCCCCCCGGCTCAAGTGGTAGTCGACCAGCCAATGCCACATGAACGCGCGTTCGCTGGCGCCCCCGCTCACGTGGCGCTGGCGGGCCTCCAGCCCCTCGATACACAGCAGGATCGGCCCGACCGTACCCGGTGGGATACCGTCCTGGATCCACCGGTGGATACGCCCGCCAAGCTGTCGGAGCGCTGCGAGACGCTCCGGCAGCTCCATCACGGTGATGCCGGGCCTACCGACCCGGCCGGTACGCCCGGTCGAGTCGGCGAGCCCGGTCGCGGTGACGGAAAGGTCAACCCCGACGATGTGGATCCCCATCAGAACAGCACTTCGATCTGGGCGTTCCCTGTCGCAGCGCCTTTCGACTCCGGCCTCACCTCCGCGGCGGCTTCCGGCGCCGACGCGGGAGCGTGCCCCAGGCACACCGGCCAGCACGGATCGACCACCTCGTCAACCTTGCCCGAACGGCGGAAGTACGCCTGCAGCCGGGCGCACTGCTCGGCCCGCCATCCGACTTGCGCATGATGCAGCTCCCGCAGGTCCATCCGCGCGACGACCTGGGACGCCCCCAGGCCGATCTTCCGCGCGATCTGCACCGAGGCGACCGCGTCGGCCCGCGCGTCGTGGGCGTTGTCGAGCGGCACGTGATACACCCGAGCCAGGTCGACCAGCTTCCGCTTGCCCTTGCGGTAGCGGTCGACCTGCTTGTCGAGAACGTAGATGTCGATGACTGGAACGAATGCGCCGCTGTCGTGCCGACGCTGCTCGAACGTCCGCACGCCATGGCGTAGGGCGTCGGCGTGCAGCATGGTCAGGTCATACGCAATGTTCATTCCGACCACGGGGCGGCCGAGACCGGCGGGGAGTCCGTCCTGCTTGGCGTCTTCGATCGAGCAGCGCAACAGGTGCTCGATCAGGGAGTCAACCGACGGCCCCGGCTCGGTGCCGTCCCGTCGGGCGATCTCGTCGGTGATGCCGTGCACCTCGGCCGCCCCGGCAGGGATCGGTACCCCGGGATTGATCAGCCAATCCTGCTCCAGCTCGATCCGCCCGTCGGCGTGGTGCCGGGCAGCGTAGGCGGTCACCGGCCGGTCCCGCAGCGCGTTGACGCCGGTGGTCTCCAGGTCGAAGGGGACCATCGGCACCTCCGCCCAGCGCAGCAGCGCGTTCACGGCGTCACCCGCCCGGCTTCGATGTCGGCGATGATGTCGTCCAGCTGGCCACTGGTCGCATCCTGGCTGCGCTCGACGACAGCCAGCCGCTTGATCACCGTGTGGACGTCGGAGGTCTTCCAGCCGCGCCCGGCCGCCAGATTCATGATCTTCTCGAAGCGCTCCGTCCGGGCAGCCTCGCTGTCGCCGGACGCCGGCGCCGGCGCTTCCCCACCGGGGGTACCCTCCGCCTGCTCGGGTGCCGCCCGCTCCGGAACGGCTTCGACCTGCCGCTGCGGGCCGCCGTTGACCAGCTGGGCGGCCCGGGTGCGCCACGCCCCGGTCACCTCCTGGTCGTCGCCGAGTCCGGCCTGGTTGATGCGGTCACGGATCCGCATCATCGCATCCCGGTCGGTGGCCTCGGAGATTTCGACCAGCAGGGCGGCCCGGTCGGGGGCGGACCCGATCGCCGCGGTCTCTGCGCGCGCCAGCTCCTGCACGGCCTGACCGCTGGCGAGCGCCTGGAGTGCGGCGGCCCCGGATGCGAGCGCCTGGGCGGTGACCCGGTCGAACATGATCAGCGGGACGTAGTATTCCTTCGCCTCGCGGACCTCTTCGTTGTTGCGCATTGCGATCGCGTTCGAGGAGCGCTGCTCCAAGATCATCCGGCCTGGCCAGAACTGGCCGGGGGGCAACGCGTTGACCAGCGGGCCGTACGTGGTCCACTCGTCAACGGCACTCCACCCGTGCGACTCGACGCCCCACACCCCGATACCGGGGATGTCGGCCAGCATGACCGACATGCGGATGACCACCTTGCAGGGCCGTACGGCGTCTCGCGGGAGCACCCCCTCCGGGTCGCACAGGCACGCCCGGTTGCGCAGCCGCTCGGTGACGCCATCGCACCGTCGCTGTAGCGTCGTCTTGGAGCCCCACAGTTCGAACCATGGGTCGGGGTTCTGCCGGGGGACATAGACGGGAAGGTCAGCTACCTGGGTGATCACCTCGAACTGGTTACCGCGGGACGGGTGTCGCCAGGGTCGGGGCGAGCCCCCGTACCGTTCGGCGATCGCCTCGATCAGGTGTCGACCGGGGGAGGTGAATCGGAACGTATCAAGCTTCGCAGGGTGCTTGGTGTTGTTGTCGACCGATCCGGGCGCAAGGCCCATACGGACCTTCCCGACCTGGGTGTACCGGCTCTGCAAAAATCTACTGTCCAGGGCCACGCGGGGTCCTCTCTGAGGCGGGATCTTCATGCTAGCTGTCAATGGCGCTGATCAGAAGCCCGGCTCATCCTCGGCGAACAGGCCATCGTCAGACGTCGGAGCACCCAGCACCGCAGCGGCCAGCCGGGGCGACGGGTGCTTCCCCCGCAGCTCGTCGATCGTCCCCTGGGACGCCCCAACCGGCGTCCCTCTGGTCACGGTCATTGCGACCCCCGGCTCGACTGGCACGGTGCTCCTGCTGGCCTTCTTGGTCGCCTTGCGCGCTGCGGTCTTGCGGGGCGGCTTACGGTGCGGGTTCGCACTGAGCACCCGAGCCGTGGCCGCCTTGGTGCCCTGCATCTCGTCAGGCAGTGGATGCGACCGAACCCCCATGAACGCCGCCTGCTCGATCTGGAAGCGGAACGCCTCCAGATGCGCGAGAAACCCGCGGGACTCCTGCTCCCCGAGGTCGACGACCCGGTAGTCATAGCCGTCGGGGCGCACCTGCAGCACGATCGCCCCGTCCAGGGCGGGCATCGGCTCTTCGGTGCCGTCGGGGTGCATGATCACCTCGGCGCCAGCGTACCCAACGACCTGCAGACCCATGTCGATGTAGAAGGCCGGATTCGCCCTCTCCCTGCTCTTGAGGTCGACCAGGAGATCGACGTGGTCGACCTCCCACCCCCCGGTGACCTTCGCAACCAGCTCGGCCGCCGCCGGTGCGGCCGAGGTGTAGATGCGTACCGCCAGGTCGAGTGTGCCGGCGTACCCGTGGGTGTGGTTGAGCACGGTGGTCTCGGACAGGATCACATCGGCAGCGGTGATCCCGTGTGCAGCGGCGAACTTGCGAAACGTCTCAAAGTACGGCTTGATCTCCGGGTCCATCTCGGGGACGAAGTCGCCCCCACCGAAGGCAACCCACATCTTCACCGCGTAGTGAAACTTCTTGCCCTCGTCGGTGCGCCGTTCGGACTCGCGCTTGCCGGTCTCGGCGAGCCACCGGGCCGCGCAGGCGCTGCAGCCGCGGCACCGGTCGATCCCGCCAGCGCACGGCTCGATCCGCGCCGCTTTGATCAGGAGCGGGAGGTGCTCCATGGCCAGGTCCCCGGCCAGGTTGCCGTACCACGGGGGCAGCCCGTCGTGGGGGGTGGTGGCGTCCAGGAAGGACGTCACGCTGATGTAGCGCTGCGGGCCGCCGTCGGGGGTGGTTCTGACCGGGTGGGTGTACCAGCGTCTGCCGTCGGGCCCGATGGCGCTGTTGGGGGGCTGCTCGTCGACGTAGACGCCCGTGGGGTCGGTGCTCACGGTTCTTGGTCTCCTTCGATGGCGTCTTCGGCGATGATGTGCTGGTACCAGGTGCGTACCGCTTCATAGGTCACACTGACGCCGGTCTCATCGGCTAACGCTGAGGCGATGACGTGGTACGGGGTTGGTGGATCAGCGCCGCGCACCTGACGGAGGTAGTCCTCCAGCGGCTGACCAAGACGCTCCTCAATCAGCTGGAATCGATCACTCTTTCTCACGTCATCATCCCACCAGGGGGACAGGGTGTATGTCAATTGCCTTGACTTCAGCGTGTCGGACGAGCATCATGCTCGCTGACAGACTGCTTGATATTGGAGGTGCCTGGGTGGACGGGGTTGGCCTGTTCGGCCTGATTCTGGTGGTCACCGCACTGGCGGTGACCGTGTGGACCGAGGCGAGCGGGCGACGGTGATGCGCGACGACCGGGCGGTCGTCCTGCCGGATGGCCGGGCGTGGGCGCCGATCCTGACCGGGCCGGTCTTGTGCCGGGTCCTGGCCGAAGGGGACCACCCGGACGCCTACCTGGCGAGCCCGTGGAAAGACCAGCGGCTCGTGACGGCCGTGGCGTCCGGGCGCTGTCTGGCGTTCCGGGGACCAAACCGGGAGGTCATGATCGGAAGAATCGATCCAACTGGCGACAATCACACCAACTAAGGAGAAACGTGCGTAACGCTACACTCGAAGACCTGGTTGCCCACCTGCGCGATGAGCAGCCCCGCAAGCTGGACGCCATCGTCGCGGCGGAGAAGATCCGCTTCGACGAGGGTGCCCTGTTGCTGCAGGGCATCGACCCGATCCTGGCCGACGACGGGGTCGACGACCCCAACGGCTCGTACCGCCCGACCCGGGTCGCCCTGGACGCCATCGCCGCGAAGCTAGACATTCCGGCGCGCTACCTGCGCCGCACCCACGAGGAGCTGCCGACCCTGTTCGACATCACTGTCAACCGGTGGCTGCGGTGGCAAGTCGAGCAGGCGGGGAAGAGCGGGAAGCCGGCGCCGTCGTACATGCTGCGGATGCTGCGCAGCGGGGACGGTAGCGACGGGACCCTCCGGTCGATGTCAAGCGACCGGTACAAGATTATCGATAATCTGGATGTGCTGATGGCCGCCCTCGACGGGATCCGCCAGGCCGGCGTGAGCGTCAACATCGACGGATGTGACCTGACCGAGAAGCGCATGTACGTCCGCCTGTGGTCGCCCGAGGTGAAGACGCTGGCGCCCACCCTGCTGCGCGGGTACCGGTCACCGTTCGACGTCGGCATCCGCCGGGCCGGTGACAGCGGCTGGACGATCGACAGCGCACGCCGCGCCGCCGCTGGTGAAGGACAGGAGTTCGAGCCCGGGACCGAGCCGATCGTCTTTGCCGGGTTCGAGATCCGTAACTCCGAGGTGGGCCAGGGGCGGTACGCAATCACCCCGCGCATCCTGGTCAAGGTCTGCCGCAACGGCCTGGTGCTTCCGCTGGACACCGTCGAGGCCACCCACGTGGGCGTCAAGCTGGACGCCGGCGTGGTTGGCTATTCCGGCGACACCATGGACAAGGCCCTCGCGCTGATCACGGCGCAGACCCGTGACGGAGTGCGCGTCTTCCTGGACAGCGCCTATCTGGCCAAGCGGGTTGAGGAGCTGGAGCGGGAGGCTGGCACCCCGGTGCAGGATCCCGAGAGGGCAATCCAGGTGATCGCCCGGTCGGCGCGGATCGACCAGGCGCGCCAGGATGAGATCCTGAAGCATTTCCTGCTCAGCGGGCAACTGACCGCGGGTGGGGTCATGCAGGCGGTTTCGTCGGTGGCGCAGACGCAGACGGACGCGGACATGGCGGCCGAGCTGGAGGCGCTGGCGCTGCGCGCCATGCGCGAGGTGGCGCACGCCGGCGTGTGACAGGTAGTCCCCCGGGGTGCCCGCCCGGGCGCCCCGGGGGCGTTGTGGAGAGAGGTGGAGCGTGTGGGAGAGAACACCCCGAGTGCCCGGGAGTTGGCCCGGGAGCGGTTCGGCGACCCGAAGACGTTGGAGCGGGAGCGGAATTTGCGCACCCCGGACACGCCGCAGGGCGTCGCCGAGCGGCGCAGGATCTTGACGGGTGAGCAGAAGCGGTAGGCGGTAGGCGCTGCCACGGCAGGGTGTCACACCCCTAAGGGGCTTGACACCCTGTCAGTGTCTTGGGAGTATTGACATGCCCACCGCGAGAGAGGACAACCACCGTGAACGAGATCAAGACCAACAGCATCGAGACCCGGCGCGGCCGGTACGGCCAGCCGGTGCGGGTCGAGATCCGAGCGACCAAGGTTCCGGGATCGGTCGTTGAGGTCGAGCTTGACACCATGATCGAGACCGCGGTCTCACTGCCCGGCACCCACCCCCGCGGTCCGGTCAGCAAGCCCCAGACGGACGAAGACGGCATCACGTCCATCAATTGGTCCCGGGTCATCGCTGGCACCCTGCACCACTTCCGCCGCCTCGTGATGCCGAGCGGACGGGTCCGGTTCGTCGTTCAGCGGCACAACGGGTACGCGGATCTGCGTTCCAACCACGCCTGGGCGTATCGGCACTTCTTCACCTTCCCGGCGCCGGGGCCGGCCGTCGAGATTCGCCCGACCTCGACGCCCGGCGCGAACGTTAGGGTCGATCTCGACACCATGACCGAGACCGCGGTCGTACTTCCCGGTACCCACCCCCGCGGTGCGGTCAGCGAACCGGTAACGCTCGACAGCGGCGTTACGGCCACCTTCTGGCGTCGAGTCATCGCGGGGGGCCTGTACCACTTCAGCCGCATCACGATGCCAGATGGTGAAGTCCGGTACGTTGCCGTCCGGCACAACGGTCACGCTGACCTGCGGCTCGCTTCCGCTTGGACGCGCTGTCGCTTCATCAACGTTTCGGCCCCGGCGGCACCGACGGTCGCCGACCTCATGATCGACGCCAAGCGCGTCTCCCAGGATCACGCCGTCGCGCTCCGCATGGCCGCGATGCACCTGCTCGGCCTGACCGGCCGGGCTCTGTCGGACGCGGTCCCGACCCGCGGGCAGCGCGAGATGCTTCGCGCACAGGTCCAGGTGACCAGCTCGCACCCCGCGTACGTCCCGCTCGTCGACCGGGCCGTCTAACCCCGCAGAGACCGCCGCTTCGAGCGGGGTGGCGGTCTCTTCATCGCCCCCACCGGGGGTCCACAACGGCAGAACCAAGGAGTAGACCATGGTCTTCAACGACCCGTACGCCTACGCAGCGGCCCAGTTCAGCCGCAGCCAGCACCTCGTCCGTCTCGCGGACGGGGCGGTGCCCTTCTACCGCAGCAGCGGCCAGATCCGCGGGTACGTCACCTGTGGTGTGGACGCCCTGGTGGACGCCGGGCTGATGATGGAGGAGGCGCCCTCGGGGCGCCTGGTACTCACCGCCGATGGCCGTGAGGCGTTCGCCGCGGTCCCGCAGCACCTGGCCGCCGCCGGCCGCCGCCTCGCGTCGCGGTTGATGATCCACCCTTGAGACTGTCCGGCCCGCTTCCGCGGCCCCCGTTCCGGCGGGGGCACGCGGTGGCCGACCGGCCAACCCCAATCAACCCAAGGAGGAAACCCGGTGAATACTCGACACCGCGCCATCACCCTGGCCGTCTGCGCCATCGGCGTCACCGCCGGACTCGCCACCTGGACCATCACCAGCCACGACACCACCCCGACCGTCGAGGGCTGCGCCACCGCGATCGGAGACAACTTCAACCGACCGAAGCTGCCGGCCGGCTGCCGCGGACTGTCCGACACCGAGCAGCGGGCGGCGCTGGTGATCGCCCTCGAACGGGCCAACAGCGTGACGCCGAGCCTGGCCGCCGACACCCCCAGCGCGGCGCCGATCCCGCACGCCGAGTTCGGCAAGCCGATCGACATCGACGGGCACTTCACGATCGCCATGACTCGGCCGGTCGACGCGACCGACCGGTTCCAGTGCGCCCTGGACGGAGTGGTCGGGCCTTGTCCCTCCCAGACCGCCCTGGTGGACGTGACGGTCGTCGCGACCGACGCCGTCGACCTCGGCTCGCTGTTCATCGGCGGGTCCACACCGGACGGGTACAGCATCACCGGTACTGCTGTCGGCGGCCAGACGATGCAGCCCGGCGCCACCCACGTGACACGTGGGCTGGAGCTGCAGTACGACGAGGGTGCCACGGCGCTGCAGGCACAGCTATGGCTGACCTTCTCCGGCTACTACACCGGCGGGCATCTCGCCGAGTGGTCCTGGGACGGCCGGTAGACGCAACTGAGGCCGGCACTCAGCGCCACGGACGGGGCGCCTGCACCTGTCAAACCGACTGAAGGGAACGAACCAACGTGAAGACCCCCACCACCATCCGCGGCCTGGCCGCCGTCTTCGCCCTCGTGGCAGTCCTGACCGGGGCCGCCAAGTGCGACACAGCCAGCGGCGGCACCACCTACGTCGAGAACGGGACTCGCAACTCCACCGCCGACATGCTGGTCTGCCGCCAGGTCGGATCGGAGGCCACAGCGAAGCTCCTGGTCAAGAACCGGGAAGGCGACCAGGAGACCTTCCACATCCAGGTCAGCTTCGAGTCGATCAGCGCCGGCGTGTACCACGCTGTGGACCGGAACGTCCTGGTCGGCAAAGCCAGCACCAACTACCTCGGGGTAGGTGCGGTCCTCGACCGCAACTACGACGACCTGAAATGCGTGGTCACCAGGTTCTACGCGGTACACGGCGGCTGACCGAACCAGGCAGAAGACACCCCCGACCCGAACGCGGGCCGGGGGTGTCGCGTCAACAGGCCCCACCATGCACAAAACCGGCAGGCGGGCCGTCTACCGCACTCAGACCAGTAGGGTTGTCAAGGCGCCGAGAAGCGTGTCTTCCACACCGCCGGCACCGGCGCGGAAGTGCCCCAGCTGCGGGTAGACGGTCATCGAGCCACCGGCGATGCCCGGGTAGTCGTCGTCCCAGCCGCCCGCGTACGAGGCGGCGGTACGGATCGGTGGCAGTAGCTCGTTGCTGGGGATGTAGCCGGGCACCTCACCGGCGTACCCGGCGACCATGATCCCGGTGGCGCCGTAGCGGTTGCGCAGCCACGCGGCGTACCCGGACACCGGCTCGCCGCCGACGGCGACCAGGTGCAGGTCGGGGGCGCCGAAGAAGCGCCAGTGCTGCAGTGGCAGGGCGACGCTGGTCGTGTACGGACCGCCGGTGTCGACCAGGGCGACCATGCGCTCGGCGTGGCGCCGGTACCACGCCAGCTGCCCCGGGTCGGCGGCGCGCGCCGCGAAGCAGGCCCGGACCGCGGCGAGGTTCGCTGGGCTGGGCGTGATGTCCAGGGGTAGCGTCGCGGTCGTGTACACCGTGCCCGCCGGGCCGTCCAGCGGCCGGCCGGTGACCGCGGTCGCGGCGACGACGGTGGACCCGAGCGAGGCGCCGACGGTGCGGCTGTACGCCCAGGAGTGGGCGCCGGCCGGGTCCTGGTCGCCGGCCGCGCCGGTGAGCACGGCCGCGAAGCAACCGGGAAGGGCCGCCTCGACCACCCTGCGGACAACGGCCGGCCAGTCGCCATCCCAGCCGGTCTGCACCCCGCCGGCCACAGGGTGGGTGCCGTAGGAGCAGATCACCGCAGCGGGCCGGCCGTCGCCGCGGCGGGCGACGATGACCGGCACGTCGGTTTCGACGTACGGCAGGTTCTCGCGGTTGGCGCTCCACGTCTGGGTGGTGTTGCGCACGTCGAGCACGACCGGGGTGCGGGGCGCGGTAAGGGCCGCCTGGGCCGCGGCCACCACCTGGTCGAGCAGCTGTTCCGCGTACGTCTCGATACCGCTGGTGTCGGTCAGGCCGTACGCGATGTACGGGTCCAGGCTGGCGCCGGGCAGGGCCGGCCCGGAGTGGGTGTGACTCGCGGCGATGATGACGTCGCCGCGCTGCCACTGGGCGAGCGGCGCGAGCCTGGTCCACAGTCGTTGATGGAGTTCGTGGGGCAGGCCGAGCACGTCCAGGGTGATGATCGCCTTTGGGAAGGCGCCGTCCCACAGGATCAGGCAGCGGGTTTGCAGGCGCGTGTCGGCGCGGTCGGCCAGGCGGGGCGTGTCGGCGCCGTATCCGCCCATCGCCAGCCCGAGCGGCGGGGTGATGTCGGTGGTGGCATGGGAAACGGCTGTGGTCACGGCGGCCTCTTTCGATCGGTTGCGGGTCACCGTACTGC
>Ga0307427_1000941_pt1 | contig 16019 bp, 15 predicted proteins | sample SalMarWE160190MG_FD_202162 | JGI IMG/M metagenome (GOLD analysis project Ga0307427, IMG submission 202162) | Salt marsh sediment microbial communities from the Plum Island Ecosystem LTER, Massachusetts, United States - WE1603-190 | ecosystem: Environmental > Aquatic > Marine > Intertidal zone >... | reverse complement strand
TGAAGTGTTGTTAAAAAACAAAAAAGCCATTGAAGAGTTATTTAATGATACTTTAATGTGGGATAATTCTCCAGGCACAAGATCATGCTTTGTTTTTAAAAAATATGAATATAGTGGATTAACGGACAAAGAAAATTGGATAAAGCTTCAAAATAATATGGTGAATGGAATGGGTAAGCTGATTGAAGCAATTGATAAATATTTAGATAAAATTGCTATTGAAAATAAAGAGTATGAGAAATTAATAGAAGATAAAAATAGAATAGCCAAAGGATATGTATTAAGATTAGATTTTTGGAAAAGTTTATTAGAGCGTAGAAAAAATTTGACAAAGGTTTATGAAGATATATCTCCCAGTACTAATAATTTTATTGGAAAAGAAGCTGGGAAGAATGGGCTATATTTTTACTTTACAATTACTAATAATTTTATTCAAATTAAGTTATATATCGATAGAGGGAAGGATAAAAAGGAAGAAAACAAGAGAATATTTGACAGTCTATATGAATATAAAAAGGAAATAGAAGACGCTTTTGGTAAAGAATTAAGCTGGGAAAGAAAGGATACTCAAATCTTTTCCGAGATACGTAAAAGATATAGTTTTTCTACTCTTGATGATAAAGCAACATGGGGCGAAATACAGGAAAAAATGATTGAAGGGATGGTTAAATTAGAAGAAGTCTTTAAGCGCCATATTGATAAAATCTAATCAATAATCTAAATCAGAAAAAGCATACAAAATAAGACCAAAGTAACTGGCAGGAACTTTGATTTAACAGAGTGTTTGTTTTAACAGAAATTTATAACGTATAACTAAGATCATTAATTAATAAATAAATATAGGAGGAAAAATGATTAATTTACATGGAGTATCAGATGAACTAAAATTGGATTGCGATTTTTATCAGGCAACACCGATTGTTCTAACGCCTAATCGAATTAACAGCCTTAAAATTGTTGTAGCTGCTATCGAGACCTATTTTATAAATACACCTTATTGGGCATTTGAATGTGAAAAAGGAAGTTTAACTTTAAGGGAGCATTTTCATGAAGATTGCACTTTATGCGAAAAAAGCCAGCATAAAGTGATAAAAATATTTGTAGATGTTGGTAAAAAAATGGCTCAAATAGAAAGAATTGATCATCTTTTAGGAGATGATCCTATTGCAGTTGGAATTGAATTAAGCTATGAGGATCCATTTACAAGGCAAAGTATTCGAGATTTTTTAAGAAAACATTTTGGTAAATTTTATTTAGATCCATTAGCTGGGCATTCCAAATATCGATTAAATCCAACAGACCATTGTTATGATATCGTTTTTCTTGGTGAGGGTCCTTGCGAATATCCATTTGACGAGAGATTATTTGAGGAAATAAGTGCTGAAATTGATAGTAAAATTGGTCTGGAGAAATCGATAAACGGTAAAAAAAGCGTAAAGAAAAGATGAATAAAAAAAATTTAAAAGATACAATTAAAGTTTTCGAGTGCGCATTAAAAAATGTAAAGAACTTATATAATTCTAGATGTATTAATTGGAAAGGTAAAACCTTAGATAGTGAAGAATATTATACTGAAATTATCTCCAAAGAATTGTTGAAGAAGGAAAAATTAGTATTGTTAGAAAAAATCGAGCAAATTAACCGGATTAATTATAGTGTTAGTACTCATGGCGGACAGCATAATGGGGATACAAACAGAGCTGAAGAAATTTTTGCAATACATCTAAAAGGTAAAAAATTAGAAAAGTTAGGATTTGTTATAGAATATCAGGTTCCGTTGAAGGAAAAACTTTCGGATGATGCCGGAAAAATAGATTTGATTACCTACGCAAATGAATCCGTTTATATCGTTGAACTGAAATATATTGGCAATAAAGAAACCTTATTGCGGGCTATACTAGAAATATGGACATATTATAAACAGCTTAACAAAGTTAATTTCTTGAATTCCTTTAACTTAATGAAGCAAAATAAAACTGAAGATATAAGAAAGGCTGTGTTGTTGAGTGTGGGCTGTAATGCATATAACGAAGCGAAAGAATTAAGTAAAAGACCTGAATTAAAACAATTAGCCAAAGCTTTAGATGTAGATATTTTTCTATTAGAAGAAAATGGAACAATAACTTAAGGTAAAGGTAGAAACAACAATGTGTAGAGCAGAGCATTTAGTAATAACAACTCAACTAAAAATAGCCATAGTGGAATAGGTTGTTATGAAAAGCAATATTTGTTGTATTCATTGGTACACCTAATCTTAATATTGGATAGAAAAGGAAACGTGCAATGAAACAAGACTATACGCATATCACGGTGATTTTGGACCGCACAGGTTCGATGGAATCCATTCGGGACGATACTTTATTGGAGGCTTCAACATCTTCTTGCCCAAGCAGAAAGCAGAACCCAGCGTAGCGACCTTAACGCTGGTCCAGTTTGATACCCAGAATTCCTATGAGGTGATTCACCTTATTATAATAAATAAGCGAAATAACTCAAAATTTCAATAAAAAGTAAAATATTTTAAATTATTTTAATAATTTCTGCCATACAGTAGTCGTACCGCCATGATATAATTAGAATACTCAGAGAGGATTTGCCTTATTTGAGAGTATTCTAAAAAAAAATGGAGGTAAAGAAAATGGAAAATTTAAAAGAAGGAAATGTCCCCGAAGAAGATAGTGTGCATAAAATAGGAAAAGCAATAATAGATTTAACCTGGAAGTTTATGTCTATTGAGGATTGTAATCAAGCGGTGGATGCCGGGGAGCTGGTAAGAAAACCCAAACTTACTGATGATATGGCGTTTTTTTTGAAATATCCGGATCATCCTATGGCCGGTGAAAACAGATTTAAACGAATTCGGGCAGCAGATATCATTAGAGACTACAGTAAGAATTTAAAGGGTGAACTTCCTCAGAATATTCTTGATAAAGTGCATGATGCTCTATTTGATTGCTGTGCTGCGGTAAGGCATTTCGATAACTGCTGGTCTTTTCTATGGTGGAAATGATACTTCTATTCCCTTTTTACTGCATCTGCTGGAAACCGAAAAAGAATCTAAAATCGTAAAGAAGACTGCCGAAGTCGCCTTATTTAGAATAAAACCTCAATACCCTTTCCCTAAAGAAGATACTCTTGTTTTTGCTTCTGCTAATATTAACCTGGCCATTGAAATAAATGATTTTTGTAAGCAAAATCATAAGAAGATATTTTTTCCTGAACCGGGTTCTCCGGATATAGTTGCTATACCTTTTTTTGTCATGATAGTTGACCGTAATTTTATCGGTAAATCTGCCTGGGAGGATTATTGTGATTATTCTAATGATGATGATACCCCGGTCATTATTATTGATTCTAATTTAAAGCAATCAATGGAAAAATATCCTGTCCGACCCGTGCACGATAATGTTTTTCTGATAGAACAATGGTGTGAAAGTGAATTAATGGTAACACTGAAAGGGCTTGTTTTAAAACCATGAAAATAATCATTCACCGGGGAACACATGAAATCGGCGGTTCATGTGTAGAGATACAAAGTAAAAAAAGCAGGATATTGATTGACATCGGTATGCCTTTGGTGAAAAAGGATGGAGATAGATTTAATTTTAAGGAGTATGAAAATACGCCCGGTCCTGAGCTGGTAAAGGAAAAAGTGCTGCCTGATATTGGTGGAGTTTATGCCTGGGATACCAATAAGAAGATGATTGACGGCGTGCTTATTTCACATCCCCATATAGATCATTATGGTTTTTTCGGTTATCTCCATAAGGATATCTGTTTTTACCTGGGTGAAGCGACCAAAAAAATCATAGATTTAACGGTAATATTTACCCCGGTCAGAGGGAGCATTTCCAATTATCATCCTATTGAGAGCGGGAAGAGTTTTCATTGCGGTGATTTTAAAATAACGCCTTACCTAATGGACCATTCAGCTTTTGATTCCTATGCTTTTTTGGTAGAGGCGGATGGAAAGAGGCTTATCTATTCCGGTGATTTCAGGGAACATGGTCGAAAGCAAAAGGCCTTCCAATGGTTTTTGGAACATGCGCCGGAGGATGTAGATGTACTTCTCCTGGAAGGAACAGTTTTAGATAGAGGGTTAAAAGGGAAGGGAGTAGGAGAATTTAAATCTGAAAAAGAGATTGAAGATGAGGCGGTAAAATTATTAGGGGCGAGTGAAAAAATGACCCTTCTTTATTTTTCAGCCCAGAATATCGACCGGCTGGTTTCTTTTTACCGTGCTTCTTTAAAGACAAGGAAAATATTTGCCATTGATTTTTATACTGCCAATATTCTTGGCTGCCTGAAAGATTGTGCCAAGATTCCCTACCCTTCTAAAGATTATTCAAACATCAGAGTTTTCTTTCCTTATTGGCTTTGCGAGAGAATAAGGCGGCAGGGCAGGCAAGATTTAATGTATAAATATAAAAGTTACAAGATTACCAGGAAAGAGATTTCGGATAGGAGCGGGAAAATTATGATGATGGTAAGGCCCTCGATGTTGAAGGATTTAAGTTTAATTAAAAACATTGAAGAGGCTACATTTATTTATTCCTTGTGGGAAGGGTATTTACAGGATTATTCCATGCAGAAGATGATGAGATTTATAAAGAAAAAGAAGATGAAGTTTTACCAGGTTCATACCAGCGGGCATGCCGAGATTGCTACCTTGAAAAAGGTGGTAAAGAAATTAAAGCCGCGGAGAATAATCCCCATTCATACTTTTCATCCTGATAAATATGCTGATTTGTTTAGTTCGAAGATCGAACAGCTTTCAGACGGAGAGGTTTTTGGATTAAGAAACAGGGGACGGTTCTTCGTTTCATTACCCTACTGACAGTATAAGTTATTGAAAAAAAGTAATTAGCTTAATGAATCCTGACTCTTTTACCAGGGAGGATTTGATTATGAATAAAAAATATCTTCTGGTTTTAGCTATTATTTTTATCGTTATAGTTGTGATGGCTACCGGTGCATATTCATGGAGCCAGCAAAATATGAAAAGGCAAAAAGAAGAAACCATAGGGTGGCTTACTTCAAGAGCATGGACGGATTGGATTGAAAGTGGCGATATTCAAGAAGTAAGTAATGGAAATTGCCAGGCAGACGGCAGAATTATTTTATTAACCGGCACTGGGGAAGATGAAGGCGAAAACGTCTCACAGCTTGAGGTTAAGATAATGGTTGAAGAAATTGATAATGGGTCTGAAAAGCAGCCTCATTATAATATTTTGGTTGATTTGAATACCGAATACATTGGCAGTCAGGATTGGAAAGTGATAATCGTTAATGAAGAAGAAAAATACCCTCCGAAGTTTAAAATAAACGAAGGTCAAATAGATTACAAGATAACATCTTCCGAAAGCGATTTACTGTATGGAACAGTAAAAAGAAAAATTGATGGACGAATCTATTGTATAGAATCGTTAAGTGAAGGAGCAGCGGGAACCACTTACACACAATATATCTATTCCACCATTAAAAGCGGTAGTCTTATTACGGTGAGTTGTGTTATTCGATATCCGCAATGTATGAATTATAGCGAACCGCAAAGAACTGAATGCGCGAACGAGCGCAAAACATTTGATTTAGACAAGATTATAGGCTTCATTGTGAAAAATATAAGTGTTAAAAAAGCTGAATAGAAGTACTATAGCTATAAATGGCGGAAAATAAATAAAGTATATTAGAAAGTATAATAGGGACAGCTATTTTCATGAAGTAAAAGTGAGTTTATAGACCGCTTTTTTGACCTATAGAAAAATAGGATGTGTCACTATTTAACTATTTAAAAATTGTATAGTTATGTCCTAGGTAATACATAATCAAAGGTTAACAGGAAATAGATATTCTGATATTTATCTAAAATTATAGTTGCAATACATATGACAACATATATAATATAAATAGAGTGTATTACGATTTTACATTGGTATTGGATCATTAAACTTATTATCAATTCACTTGCAAGTGTTTATTTGATTGGAGGGAAGGATTTGAAATCAATAAAAAAAAGGGAAAATTTAACCAGCCAGGTGTTTGAACAATTAAAAGACCAGATTATTACCGGTAAGTGGAAACCCGGATTTAAAATACCTTCTGAAAATAAGCTTACCGAAATATTAAATGTAAGCAGGATAACCATACGGGAGGCATTGCAGGCATTAGTTGTTCTGGATCTTCTTGAGAAAAAAAGAGGCCAGGGCACCTTTGTCAAAAATTCATTTACTGAATCTTTCATCAGCTCTTTGTTACCCCTCATTCAATTTGACCGTTCCCAAGCAGTATATATGCATGAATACAGAAAAATTGTAGAAGTTGGTTCTATTGGAATGGTGGTTGAGCGGGCTTCTGCCGAAGACACCCAAAGATTAAGAGAGATTTTAAAAGAAATGAGAAAATATAAAGATAACAATTTGAAAAAGTTTGCTTTAGAAGATTTAAACTTTCATCTGGCTTTATCACAGATTACCAAGAATCCCGTTATTATCAGAGCAAATTTTGTCATCAAAGATTTTTTCAGCGATCATATGGTCAAGGTTGTCGAAGCCATGGGAACAGAACCCGGATTATATTATCATGAAAAAATTATCCAGGCTATAGAAAACAAAGATAGAAAAGAAGCACGGCAATTAATGGAAAAACACCTTGAGAATAATGAAAATTATCTATAAGTTCCTTTATGAGACAATCCCAGTAACTCATCAAGAATGGATATAATTTTTATGAAATTTTTTTAATATCTGCTTGACATTCAGTATAAAGGTAGTTATTATAAAGATAGAAAAGTTGTAATACATCTGTTAGCATATAAGTTATATCATATCAATATACCACAATCAATAAAACAACCATAACAATCAATTCAGCAATCCCTTTTAGTATAAAGTTTCTATTTAGATAAAAATTTTATTATTAAATTTTTGAGGTCATTTCTATGGATAACAATAAAATTAAAGAATTGAAGCAAAAAGCAAAAATAGTGAGGGAAGGTATTTTGGATTGTATCGGGATTGATAAAAAAGGGCACCTGGGTGGCTCTATGTCTTCAGCTGACCTGGTAACGGCTTTATATTTTTACAAGATGAGGATTAATCCTGATAACCCAGACTACCCTGATAGAGACCGATTTATTTTAAGCAAAGGGCATTCCGTGCTTGCCCAGTATGCTGTATTGGCAGAATTGGGGTATTTCCCCAAATCAGAACTAAAAAATACCAAGAAACTTGGTTCCATTCTACAAGGTCATCCGGAAATAAGAACCCCTGGTATTGAAGCCAATACAGGTTCTTTAGGGCAAGGTTTGTCCATTGGCGTCGGGATGGCCTTGGCAGCAAGATTGGACCATAAAAATTATCGTGTGTATGTGATTATCGGAGATGGAGAATTGAATGAGGGACAAATCTGGGAAGCTGTTACCTGCGCTAATTTTTATCATTTAGATAATCTGGTGGCTATTGTTGATTATAACCAATTACAGGCGAGTGGGCCCATTAAGGAAAGGTATGATCTGGGCAATATTAAGGCAAAATTTGAGGTATATGGTTGGAAAACATGGGAAATCGACGGACACAATATGGCCGAAATCGTTAATGCTCTAGACCAGACCGAACAGGTGAAAGGTTCACCTTGTGCCATTATCGCTCATACTGTTAAAGGGAAAGGTGTTTCTTTTGCTGAGAATAATTACCGTTTCCATAATAATTTATTAAGCAAAGAGCAGTACGAGCAGGCAAGAAAAGATATTGCCAGTATTAAGGTGTGAGGTGCAGAATAATGAATATAGAAAATTTGAGAGAAGCATATGGCAAAGAGTTACTTGCAATTGCTCGGAAAGATGAAAGAGTGGTCGCCCTGGATGCCGATCTGTGTGGCTCTACCATGACCAGCTTGCTGGAGAAAGAAATGCCTGAAAGATTTTTTGAAATGGGTATAGCCGAAGCAAACATGGTCTCCGTTGCTGCCGGTTTGGCTCTGGCAGGGAAGATACCTTTTGTCAATTCCTTTTCTGTTTTTGCTGCCGGTCAACCTTATAATCAAATACGCCAAGGAGTTGCACTTCCAAATTTAAATGTTAGAATCGTCGGTTCTAGTTGTGGCCTATCCGATGCCGCTGATGGCGCTACCCATCAATCGATTGAAGATGTTGCAATTATGCGTGCGATTCCCAATATGACTGTTATCGTTCCTGTTGATGCGGAAGAAACTCGAAAAGTTGTTCGGGTTTCCCTGCAACATCAAGGGCCGATGTATATTAGAATAAACCGCAGTTCATTGCCGGTACTAACTGATCATCAGACAGCTTTTAGTATTGGCAAAATGAATCTCATGGCTGAGGGTTCGGATGTTACTGTTTTTGCCACCGGGATCATGGTCTATCAGGCATTACAAGCCCGGGAAACTTTAGCGAAAGATGGCATCTCGATAGGTGTTGTTAATGTAAGTACTATAAAACCTTTACACCAAAGCGAGGTATTGAAATTTACCAAAAATATAAAAGGAATTGTTACCGCAGAAGAGCACAGTATCATTGGAGGCTTAGGAAGCGCTATAGCTGAAGCGATCAGCGATCAAATGATTCCCATTAAAATGGTTGGGATCAATGATCAGTTTGGTCAATCTGCCAGTTCCCATGAGGAACTGCTTGATTATTATCATTTAACACCTCAAGCGATTGTAGAAAAAGTTAAGACTTTACTTATGTCCTACAACCAGTCAAACCTTACCTAATGCCATGCCTTTAACAGCCCAGGTGATGGAGATGATGCAGACTCTTATGGCCGATGGTCATACGGATATGGATCATGGTGGATTGGCTCTTTTTTATGAGAAGATGAGCGGGGTTTCGTTAAAGAAGGAATGAAGGAGTTTTTAAGTAGAAGATACAAGAAAAAGAAAGGAAACAGAATAAAACATTGAAAGGAGGTGAGTTAATAAAACAAATTGTATCGAAGTATGTTGATTTGCGAGTAACGAGTACATTTTTTCAAAAAATTAAGGAGGCAATAAAATGAAAAAATCAATTAAAATTATCTTCGTATTATCTTTAATCAGCATCCTATTTTTACTTAGCTTTGGACAGGGACTAGCAGCGCAAAGCGAGAAATTATGGCCAAAAGGTACCCCAATCGTAACGGTTGGATTTAGTGCAGGCGGAGGGACCGATACGGCGGTAAGACCTGTATTGGCCAAAATGGAAGAATACCTTGGTGAGACCATCAATGTAGTGAATATGGAGGGCGCATCCAGTGCCGTTGCTGCAGAGCATGTCCTTTCCAACCCGGCTGACGGATACAATATGTTTGCCACCGGTTCCGGTCCGCTTTCAGGTTTTCGTGTGATGGGGACCAGTGATACCTCATGGAGAGATTGGATTGGCTGGCATCCCTTCAATGGTCCGGCTGCCCTGTTGGTCAAAGATGATTCACCCATAAAAACATTTGATGGAGCTGTTGTAGCGCTTAAAGTAGGAGATTTAAACTTTGGCATTTCGGGTTTTGGGGTAGGACCTCACGTTTTAGGTGAAGCGATATTTGCCCTAGCTGGAATTCCCTCTCCAAATTATGTTACTGCCGGCTCCTGCCGGAATGCTGCAGTTGCCCTGTATGCTGGAGAAGTAGACATGGCGATGTGTACTTTTTCTGCCGCCGTTGATTTTGTCAAAGCCGGTCAATTAAGAGCGCTGGCTGTAACAACGTCTGAACCCTATACAGTGGATAACATTGTGATTCCATCTATCACCAGTTTACTGGAAGGCAGTGAAAATGTTCCATTGCTATCCGAGACCTGGCCTGTTTTAATTAGAAGGGGAACACCACAGGAAATAATTGATAAATTAAATGAGGCCTTTGTATGGGCAATTGCGCAACCGGAAATCAAGGAATTTGCTGATACCAAAGCCCTTAATATTGTAGGTTACTATGGTGAAGAAGCGGATAAATTTTTATCCTTCTCTGAAGCTGGATATGCCTGGGCTCTCTACAACAGTGGGCTTGCAGAGAAATCACCTGAAACGTTTGGTATTCCTAAATTAGCTGATTGGGATTGGGAAAAAGAGAAAAACTTCTAAAAGTTAATTTATCTTGGCTGAGAGAAGGGGTTTAATAAAATCTCTTCTCTCCTTTTGTTTCATTTTTTTATAATGATGGGATGATAAGATGGTAAAAACAGATAAAATGGCCGCTGCCGATCTTGTAATGGGGATATTTCTTATTACGTTTGGTGGAGTGGTTATTTGGGCTTCTTTGAATATGAAAATTTATAAGACATTTTTAGATGCCCCCGGGTTTTTTCCTTTTATTCTGGGGATTATTTTTGTTGGTTTAGGAGCTATAATGACTTCATCTTCTTTACATAGAAAAGGATATGAAGATATCAGACAAAGTATTAAGCATTTTAACCTGACTCATTTGTCCAAGAATATAGAGATTCGAAGAGTGATGGTTTTAATCATTCTGATGGCTATATATATTTTTGTGTTAATTGGCAGAATTCACTTTACTTTGGCAACAGCTTTATACCTTTTCTTTACTTTATATTATTTGAAGTCAGCAAGTCTCTTTAAAATAATTATTATTTCAATTGTAGCTGCTTTCGTAATCAGTACTTTTTTCACGAAATTTTTTCACATCCCATTGCCTTAGGTTTACCAAAGAAGGAGGAGTCTTCAATGCTTGAATCATTTCTACAACAGGCAGATATATTCTTTAATGCCCTGAGTGCCCAGTTTTATTTTACAAACATAATCCTTCTAGCCGGTGCAGTTTTCTTAGGGATTGTTGTTGGTGCAATCCCAGGTTTAACGGCTACCATGGCTCTGGCGCTTCTGATTAACTTGAGTTATGGTATGGAGTTTAATTTAGCTATATCTTTTCTGCTTGGTGTCTATGTAGGAGCGATTATGGGAGGTTGTTATTCTGCTATCATGGTGAATATTCCCGGTACACCGGCCGCAGCCGCAACTGCCATGGATGGATTTCCACTGGCAAAGCGGGGGGAAGGCGGATTAGCCATCGGCACAGGTGTTATTTCCTCTTTTTTTGGTATGTTGGTAAGTATTACCTGTCTTATTTTTCTGACTCCTTTTGTCTATAAGATTGCTTTAAAGTTCGGGCAGTGGGAATTTTTTCTACTGGCTTTTTTTGGTGTGATGATATGTGGAAATCTTTCTACCGGGAAAGATCCGGTTAAAGGATGGGTAGTCGGATTTCTGGGATTTTTTACGGCCATGATTGGTTTAGATAAGATATATGCTTTCCCCAGATTTACTTTTGGATTGTTGCAACTAAAGGGAGGCATTTCATTGATCCCGGCATTAATCGGTGTTTTTGGTATTTCGGAAATTCTTATTGTTCTTGAAAAAGAAATTCCCTATAAGATTCTGGGTAAAATTACTCAAGTAATACCCAGCTGGAAGGTCATTCGCTCTTTAATACCCACTGCAATCCGTTCCGGGCTTATTGGTGTAGGTATTGGCGCAGTACCCGGGGCAGGAGAAGATATTGGGGCATGGGTTGCCTATGATACAGCAAAAAGAAATTCCAAGCAGGGAGAAAAGTTTGGTACCGGAGTTCTGGAGGGGGTTGCTGCAGCAGAAACTGCCAATAATGCAGTCATAGGAGGTGCGATGATTCCTCTTTTGACCCTGGCAATACCGGGAAGTCCTCCTGCAGCAATGTTTTTAGCAGCTATATGGCTTCATGGTGTTCAACCAGGCCCGATGTTGCCCATTGAAAATCCTGGATTTCTTTTCGAGGTTGCAATTGTGCTTTTACTGGCCACCTGTTTTATGCTGATATGGGGATTAATCTTAGCCAGGCCCATGGCTACAATTTTAAAGATTAAACGGGAAATCCTGATGCCCATTATACTACCGCTTACAGTAATCGGTGCATATGCTGGCGGGGTAAGAGTTTTTGATATCAAAGTGACTTTCTTCTTTGGTATTTTAGGATATATCCTTCGCAAACTTGATTATCCCATGGCGCCACTTGTTTTAGGAATTATTTTAGGTCCTCTGGCTGATGTCAGTTTTCGTCAGGCACTTATGCAGAGCCGGGGAAGCTTAATCCCTCTTTTAGGAAGACCGCTGGGAATTATTTTATTAACAGCAATTGTTCTGATTGCTTATAGCGGTTTCCGCAGGACAATCGAATACGCCAGAAAACATGATCACCCGGATTCTCCAAAATCTATAGAGTAAAGGATTAATATTATGAGGTTAAATAAAAAAACTGCTATTATTACCGGTGCTGCCGGAGGCATTGGTTCTGCCATTTCTCTACGATTTGTACAGGAAGGGGCAACTGTTTTCCTTTGTGACCTGGAGCAATCGTCCGGAAAGGAGTTAGAGAAAAAAATATTACAAGCAGGGGGAAAGGCTGTTTTTTCCCCAATGGATGTTACTTCAGAAGGTGATTGGATAAATATGATTTCTGGATTGTTGAATATGTCTGCTGGTTTAGACATTCTGGTAAATAATGCTGGTATTAATATTCGGAAACCCATCGAGGAAATGGAAGTGGAAGAATGGGATACCATGATGCGGGTTAATGTAAGGAGTGTTTTTTTAGGAATCAAACATGCATTGCCCTTAATGCGGAAACAGAAGAGCGGAAGTATCATTAATATGTCATCTATCTGCGGTTTAGTAGGGCATAAATATACTCCCGAGGCGTATACTGCTTCTAAAGGAGCAGTGACCCTTTTAACAAAATCTGCAGCAGTGAGATATGCTAAAGATGGAGTTAGAATTAATTCCCTTCATCCAAGTACAGTAAGGACTGATTCAGTCAATAAAATGCTGGCAGATCCTGAAAAAATGCGGGAAAGACTCGATGAGATACCATTAGGCAGATTGGCTACAGTAAACGATGTGGTGAATGCTGCGCTTTATCTTGCTTCAGACGAATCGTCTTTCCTAACCGGTATATCATTACCGGTTGACGGAGGCTTAACAGCCTATTAAGAAGAATAATAAAGACATATAAAGGGGTCAGGTCTCAACATTTGACATAACTCTATCTAAGTACTAACATTTTATTATGACTAGACCTTTACGATTATCTTTTGAAAATGCTTTTTATCATATTACCGCCAGGGGCAACCGGAGAGAGGATATATTCTATTCCTCTCGGGATAAAGAGATATTTTTAAAAAGATTAAAAGAAATGCTCATAAAATATTCGATGATTTGTTACGCTTATTGCCTCATGGATAATCATTATCATCTCTTTATTAAAACGAATAAATCCAACCTATCTCAAGGTATCCATTATCTCAACAGTTCTTATGCCAATTGGTTTCGTAATAAACATCAAATCATCGGTCCTCTTTTTCAAGGCCGGTTCAAATCTATTATGGTTGATGCCGAGATACTTTTAAAGCAATGAGCAAATATCGAGAGTATGTTAGCGAAAATCAGGATATAAAAAACCCTATTAGAGAATCCTATCGCCATATCGCTCTTGGCAGTGAAACCTTTATTGAAAGGGTAAAAGAAAAGATAGAACATCTAGGTCGAAGAAGAGAAATTCCTTCTACCCGCTTTCTGTCTAAATATGATGTGGATACGATTATTACCAAAATAACTCAAGCATTACATATTGAAAGAAGTATAATCTTTGATAAAAAAAGAGGAAACCTGAATCGCTCTTTGGCTATCTATCTCATTAAGCGGTTCACGCCACTTTCCTTATCTGAAATAGGTGAACTTTTTAAGATGGATTATTCAGCCGTTTCCCAGGCTGCTAAAAGATTTGAACAAAAAAGCAAAGTTGATGATGAAATAAAAGAGAGCATGCAAAAGGTGATAACGGCCTTAAAAGAAATGTGGATGTCAAATGTTGAGACCTGACCTCTTTATTTCCTTGTTTGGCCCTATTCTTGATTTGTTTCGGATATCAAGCCAAATTGGGGGTGTAGAAAAACTGGTTCGGATATGAACGAGTTGTACACAAGCCTGGCCAAGCCGATTTTTTAAAGTTTGGCATCCTTGCCGGGTAATAACAGTTATTGTTTAACGAGAAAGATCTTGAGATTGCAGGAGGACATTTATTATGAGTACGGAAATCTATTATTTTTCAGGAACAGGTAATTCGTTACATTTGGCAAGAGAACTCCAAAAACGAATGCCTGAAACCAAGCTTATACCCATGGCAAGCCTTTTAGATGAAGATGTTATAAAAACGAAGGGAGAAACGATTGGCTTTGTGTTTCCTATTTATGTCTCTTCACTCCCTGTCCCTGTAAGGAGGTTTTTAAAGAAAATTGATTTAAAACCCACCCAATATATATTTGCTATAACAACAAATTGTGGCTATCCGGGGAAAGTTAATATACACCTTGAAAAACTATTGAAAAAAAGAGGAAAAAGTATCGATTTTTATTTTACACTAAAAATGATGGGGAATTCACCGAAGGGCGTCATGCCATCTTTTATGATTGCTCAAGATTGGGCTTCTAAAATAACAAATGAAGCAATTTTAGCTTTAGAAAATAAAGTTCAAAATGAACTTGATACCATATGTAAAGTGATTATAAATAAAGAAAAAAATATAGGAAAAGATAATCCAAATCCACCTAATCTTTTTATGAAATATATCGATCGATTACTACAGCTCCCTGTTGAATGGGCATCTGAATATACCAATCCTAAAATTAATTTTTATGCTGATTCAAGCTGTACGGGGTGTAATCTTTGCGAAAAAGTTTGTTTATCTAAAAAAATAAAAATGAATAATGGTAAACCTTTATGGCAAAAAGACGTTAAATGTTATTACTGCTACGCTTGTTTTAATTTTTGTCCTGAACAATCCATTTTAGTCAAAAATTATACACACAAAGATGGAAGATATTATCACCCCGATGTAACTGCAAAAGATATTGCCGAACAAAAAGGATTTTAGCTCTTAAAACAATGTGACAGGGGAAGGTTCTTTCAGGGAGATAGCTGAAATTTTAGGTATTAATCGAGGTATCGTATCAAAGATGATAGTAGAACAGGGGACGGTTCTTTGTTTTACAATCCCCTATTACCGTTAGCAAGATAAACTTTTACCGGGATGATTTTTATACCCTGGGAAACAAGAAGAACAAGTAATAGTAAAATAAAGAAAAATATAAGGGTATACACCAGAAAAAATATTTGTAGATGATGATTATTGAAAATTTATTGATATTCTTGATAGATCCGTGTGCGCACTCAAATACAAATTGGGATCTTTAAATATCTAAAAGAACTCGATGGTAATTCATTATGGCAATTATCCGGATTGACCGGATTTTCGCAAAATAAAATCTTAAGGACATAAAACAGAGAACCGTCCCCCTGTTTTTCTGTTATCAAAAAATAATGGATGGTATTCCTATATTGAAAAATACTTAATTAAACTTGGCGTTAGAAGACAATCCCTATGCAGAGTCAGCGGGTCTTGTTGTAAAAATGCAAATGCTCTAGCTCTCGCATTCGCGTGGTAGCCCAATTTCACCGTTCTATGGGCTCAAAAAACTGTTTGATAGAAAGGATAACCAAATGAATCATTCAAAAGCAATGAAATACTATGCAAAATTATCTAATAATCAAAAAGAATATGTTAAGCAATTTAAAATTGCTCACTCTGAGAAAAGCATATATATAGATGGAGTTATTTGGAATTATTACGATTCAGAAAAGGGTGATGAATCATTATTATTACTTCATGGTGGGTTTGTTGATTTTGATATGTGGATACATCAGATTATGGAATTTAAAAAAGAATATCGAATAATTGCACCAACATGCCCAGTATTGCCTAAACCAGTAATGAAAGTATATTCCGATGCACTTCATCAGATATTAATTAAAGAAAAAATAAGCATAACAAATCTAATTGGATATAGTGAAGGCGGATTAATCGCTCAATGCTTTTTAAGAGACTATTCATCTACCATTAGTAAAGCGATACTATCTCAGACATTTTATCCTTCTAATGAAATAACATATTATAAAAATGACTTTAAGCTATTCAAAATATTACCTT
>Ga0307427_1000940_pt1 | contig 16019 bp, 17 predicted proteins | sample SalMarWE160190MG_FD_202162 | JGI IMG/M metagenome (GOLD analysis project Ga0307427, IMG submission 202162) | Salt marsh sediment microbial communities from the Plum Island Ecosystem LTER, Massachusetts, United States - WE1603-190 | ecosystem: Environmental > Aquatic > Marine > Intertidal zone >... | reverse complement strand
TGACTTGTCACCTATCTATCTGACCAAGACTACCACGTAGCTAGCAGGGCCTTATATGGAGTATAATTTATTAGTCCCGATGGGGAGAGGTGACCGAGTGGTTTATGGTGCCGCTCTCGAAAAGCGTCAGTGGCCGTGCCACCCAGTCCCTCCAGATACGATTTTGTGCTGTCCTGCTCAGGGTAAAACCGCCTTTTGTATCTGGCTGTGCCACCCTGTGCCACTGGGTGCTAAACAGTTTGTCGGCAAAATGTCGGCAAAATAATGGCTTTTTAAAGGGGCTTTGAGGGTCAAGAGGGGGGACTTTTAGGAAGGATTTTTACCTGTTGGAGTTACGATTATACCCTCGTTTTTATGACTGGTTGCACGCTTCGTCAAAACGCTAACCCTTTGAACTAGCTTGCCACCAGCCTACGCATAAGGCAAACCACGCATCGTTAGCGTTGGAACACAGTGTGACCTGCTAATGCAACATGTTACATCATGAACCCGTGCCCCTGCGGAATGTAGTTACAACTTGATTCGCCATTCACAGGTTACCCCCTAGCCTCTTGTTCAGCAACAAGAGAAGATTATGACCAACGTGATTATGGTCCAAGAGGCAATTTGACAATCAAGTGTCAGATGTGATATAGGTTATCCCCGATGGGACATCTAAGATTGGAAATAAGTAATGAGGCACACGCTGAAGCTCTACGCCAAGCAAGACTTGCTGGTTTAGAGCTACGGCAATACCTAAGGGACGTTGTAGAAGAAACTATCGAGAAGCGGAGGGTGCAACAGGAAGAAAAGAAAACACCTCGCTCCCCTAGATGATTTTAGCCGGAAGTCCCCCATTATGCCAGTCTGTTTGAACAGGAAACGACCTAGGCTCACCAAAGCTGCTTCGCTTCTTGCTAAAGCTTATGGCAACCTATAAGAAGAAAACTCTTCGGAAGATGCTCTCAACTAGGATGCTGGAGCCTGACAGCCAAGCCTGCATAAGCGGAAGAATGCGCAGATGCCAAACGTGAAGGTAGAACTCAAGAATGAGACCGGCGAAACCTTATTCACAGTGGAGCTAACACCTAACATGTTTAGCACGGGATCAAGAAGATACAACGCTGTGGAGATACGTTCTAAGTCTAAGAAATAGGCAAATATACCAAGGCTCAATTCGTTGCTTCAGTTTAGCAATCGGGCGAGGCTCAATTGGTAGATTTCCGTTGAACTGTCATCTCCAAAATAGAAATCTATTCTCAATTTAGACCAAAAACAAATTACTTCCTTTTCTTTTTAAAAGGTATTGACAAACATCACCTAAGTGATATACTTATCTTAGGTGACTTTGGGTATACCCTAAAATACTATTCTAATAGTATTTGGGGCTAAGGGTAAATGAGAATAGCAGAAGCATTGAGTATTTTAGGAAACCCCGAACCGGGAAAACAGTCCGTATTAAAGGCATACCGGAATAAGGCAATGCAATATCACCCCGATCACAAGAATGGCGATCTTGAGCTAATGAAACTCGTCAATATCGCCTTCCAGACCTTAGAAGCTATTAACTTTCAGTGGACTACCGGCGAGGCCACTGAAGGCCAAAAAACAACGCCATTAACCGAAACTATAACAGCCTTATGGGATCACCTTAAACACTATCAAGGCATAACCGGAGAGATTATAGGTAGTTGGCTATGGGTTGCCGGTAACACCTATCCTATTAAAGAACACCTAAAGAATTTAGGGTTTAAGTTTGCACACAATAAGAAGGCGTGGTATTACCATGATGGGGATTATTTGAAGCGTAGCCGGAGGAAATTTAACCTAGAGGAACTCCGGAATTTATGGGGATCGGAAGGATTAGAGAAACAGGAAGCGGAAGCAATAGCAGGTTAAGGAGGGATAAATGCCAGTAAATATAGCCACTAAATTTAAGTTAGGTAGATTGGTAATGACCAGGGGAATAAATGACCGGGTAGCAGAGGATATTCAATTCAGCAAGTTTATGCTGGATAGCCTACGCCGGCACGCAGGAGGAGATTGGGGGGATATGTGTCAAGAAGATAAAGACGAAAACGAGCTTGCTTTAAGGCAGGGCAATTTGAGGATATTTTCAGCATACGAAGCGGAAGGCTTGCCGAAAATCTGGATTATAACCGAAGCGGATCATTCAGTAACAACGATACTATTGCCAGAGGAGTATTAGTGAATATTGTAAAAGCTGATTATAGAGTAGAGGAAGCACAAGGCTTTGTGGTTTATAAGGCTGACGATGTTTATAATGTCCTGAAGGCTCGTTTTAACCCTATACAAGAGGAACTTTATTTGTTGCCGGTTGTAGGGCAGGAGTGCTGTATTGAGAGGTTATTTGTTGGGGGATTAGCTCAATCGACAACAGACCCAAAAACTATATTTCATTTGTTATTGACCAAATATCCGAATGCTTCAGCTTTTATGATTGCACATAATCACCCTTCGGGCAATTGCGATCCTAGCGACACTGATAAAAAGATGACCGAAGAATTAAACCAGGCTTCTAAATTGCTCGGCTATGCTCTACTGGATCACCTAATCTTTAGCAATTTCGGTTACTACAGCTTCTTTGATAAGGGGGAACTTTAGGAATGGATTATCAAAAGGCTTGGCTTAAATTAGTATTTCAAATCAACAACTTGCTGGGGGATGGTAAAGGAAGGTTTCAAGTGATGTGGCAAGCGAACTTTAGGGGGAATTATAGCTGAGCAAAGTTTAGGCTTGGAAATCAAAAGAATTGAAAGGGGGCGAAAAATGAGCATAGGATTTTACGAAACAAGTTATAAGCATATTCCTCACGATTTTGACGTAGGCGATAAGGAATTTGATTTCCTTGGAAGGTTTATGACAGAGGCTCATGAAGCTGAGTATTATCTAGATAAGGAGCGCCTTGAGGAAATCGTTAAGGAATACAAGGCAGATGGAAAGGAAATTCCGGAGGGGCTAATCAAGTTCTTGCGAGAGCAGATGAAGGAAGATGGGGATTTTGACTTTGTGATAAGTTGGTGAGAAAAATGATTTATGAAAAGTATAGACCATATCAATTCAGACAGATCGTAGGACAGGACAAGTTTATCCCCACGTTACAGGCACAGTCAAAGCTAGGTGAATTTGCGCATAGCTATTTACTGTTTGGGCAAAGTGGCTCCGGGAAAACATCGGTTGCACGGATCATGGCTATGGCGATGAATTGCTCAAATATCCTTGACGGAACAGGTGAGCCTTGCGGTGAGTGTCAGGACTGTCGTGCTATAAGAGAAAACAAGCATTGGGATGTCATAGAGGTTGATGCCGGCAGATTTCGGGGAATAGATAGCATTAAGGATTTATGCTATAAGGCACACTTTGCGCCTATCTCCAAGAAGAAGGTCTATATCCTTGACGAAGCTCAACAGCTAACAGGTGAAGCGTGGGGAAGCCTACTTAAATTACTTGAAGAACCGCCACCGCATCTTTGCCTGATCCTTACCACGACGAATGGACTTGGCGATGGGAAGATACCGGAGACGGTAATACCCCGATGCGAATTATATGCTTTTGTGAAACTACAAAGGGCTGTTTTAGAGGCAAAGCTAAAGCTGATTAGCCAGAATGAGGCTGTAGAACTGCCTGATAATTGGTATAACTGGGTTAGTAGCTTTGCGGGTGGAAACTTACGATTAGCCGAGTCTGAACTTGGCAAACGAATAGTTGAAGTGAAAGCGAGGTAATTATGGACATAAACAAATTTCTAGGCGAAACTGAAAAAGAAAACACTCTTCCACCTTCTAAGTGGGATGAGGTGGTTGTCCCGAAAGCATCGTACCTCTTAACCGGTGACGTTGGAACAGGAAAGAGCGCTCTGGCATATTTTATCCTGGAGAGATATAGCGAGAAATATGGTTTAAGGCCTGCGGTTGTAGGCTTACCTCGAAGCAAGAGAGATCTATTGCCTGATAACTTTAAGTTTCTTGAGGATATCATGGAGATAGCGTCAACCGAGAACTCCATAGTTTTTATTGATGAAGCAGATATCCAGTTACCACTCGATTCCAACAAGGATAAAGAGGCGGTTATAAACTTTTTGAGCTTGCCGAGACAACGCAAGCAGATATTTATTCTAGCCTACCACTTTCCAAGATTAGTCAAGGGGACATACCTACCATTCTTTAATGCCTTCCTGTTTAAGCGCCCACCGTATTTGCTTGAGTTTGCTGCAAAGAAAGACTCTAGTGAAATGAAGGGGATGATGATCAAGGCCGGGGAACGGTTTGACGAAATGCCCTCTGAAGATGAGGTATTGAAAAATACTTATGTTGTTGCACCGAGAATACGCTGGCAAGGACTATTGCAGAATGAATTACCTAGCTTTTGGAGCCAAGATTTATCGGAGATTTGGGCTGGTACTAGCGTTGAAGCACCACAGCAGGGTGAGGCACAGGTGGAACAGCTTAAACTATCTCCGGAAGGATTACGGAAGAAGATGAAAGATCAAGGGCTGGAAGATCCATACTGGCATAATATTAGCGAGCTTAAAGATATGTGTCGTGAAAAGGGATTACCAACAACTGGCAACAAAGACGATTTGGTTTTGCGATTATTCAGACTGAACTAGCCTTCCTTCTTTAACTATCCACCCCTTTTTTATTAACTCTCTACGCATCATGAATTTCCCCCCGACAGCACTTATCTTTTCAGCAAGAGCCATTTGCTTCACTCTGTCAAAGGGCCGAATCCAGAACTTCGGTAGGGAAAGATTGCACATTTTGGCTTTCTGTTCAATCCTTGTTGAGCATCTACGGGCTGGAACGAAAGCTTTTCGAGGTATATAACATAAGGCTGGCTGCAGGAGATGTTTTGGGCTTGTTAGAGGTCTTGACAGCCGATAGTCGGGCTCTAATGTGGCCACAGTAGTTAATATGGGAAATCCGTGCTACTATTCTGTGGTTGATGTACTCGTACAGAAAGCAGGCGAGAACGCCTATTCCTGCAAGGACGGAAGCCTAGGAGAGCGAAGTAAGGAGGAACGAAATACTGAAGAATCTTCAATTCGATAGGCCTATTGCGTTTATCGATTTGGAAACTACAGGCTTAAGCGTTTCCTCAGATCGGATCGTAGAACTAGCTATTCTCAAGATTCATCCAGATGGAACCGAAGACTTCAGGAGTGTGAGAATTAATCCTGAAATCCCCATACCAACTGCTGCGACCAACATTCATGGTATCACCAACGAAGATGTAGCAGACAAACCCAATTTCCTGCAATACGCATCCAGCCTCCGACACTTCTTGAATGGCTGTGACATCGGAGGATTCAATGTACAAAAGTTCGACCTGCCTCTGCTTGAAGCCGAGTTCAGAAGAGCAGGCGTGGAGTTCTCGCGTCAAGGATGTTGCATTCTGGATGCCCAAGTCATTTACCATAAGCTTGAGCCTCGCGACCTTGCGTCAGCCTATAGGAAGTATTGCGGCAAGGAATTGGAAAATAGCCACACGTCTGAAGCAGATGTTCGAGCGGCGGCTGAGGTATTAGAATGTCAGCTGGATATGCATCCTGAGCTGCCACGAGATGTAGCTAGATTACACGATTTTTGCAATCCAGAAGAAACGGACTGGATCGACACCAAAGGTAAGATCATTTGGTCAGAAGGTGAAGCCATCGTAAGCTTCGGCCAGTATAAAGGAAAGTCGCTGAAGGAGATACGCAGTATTGACAGCGAATATCTCCGATGGATGGGAAACGCGGATTTTTCCGCGGAGGTTAAGGATATCGCTGCAAAAGCTCTGAATGGCGAATTCCCGGAGCCGTGAGGTGAGGGGTTGCTAGTTTGCTCAAATATCAACTTCTGAACCAGCGTAAGAATGCTTTTGAATCTGACGAGTGAAAACGGTGTTTCGGGTTCACGTTTGTTCCCGGAAGGCTACGGAGCCAATGCCCGAGAGCGGCTCGGACAGTCGATCGCAGTAGCTAAGGGCGACAACCTGCTCGCGCCCGTAACAGTCGTTATCCCAACAACATACGCTGGTATCTCTTTGCGACGTAGCCTGGCCAATCGAGACAGCCTAGTCAATGTACGCTTCATGGTAATTCCCAGACTTGCAGAGTACCTGGGAGCACCAGCCCTAACGAGACAGGGTAAATCGCCTCTCACGCCAACAATGAAGTTGACTGCAGTGAGACACTTTGCTGTGGAGATGGCAAAGAAGGAGCCGCTGGGCCCCATTGCCAACCACCCGCCACTCCATGATTATCTCGTCAACACCTTCAGTGAGTTTGCCATGCTCTCGGAAGAGCAGTTATCGTGGCTGCAAGACAGGAACCCGCTAGTGCACCAGGTGGTTGAGTGGTATCACATGTACAAGGAATTGACCCGGCCGTACTACGACCGAGAGGCGCTTGCTCTCTCCGCAGCAAGCGCCGTCACCACGGGCGATGCTGAAAGCGTGCTAAAAGACCTTGGCCTCATCATATTTTACCTGGTAACAGGTTTTTCACCGGGTGAACTGGCTCTCGTATCGAGTCTCGGAATGCGAGGTTGCTGCTCCGTCATTCTTGGCCTTACCGGTGAAGAAGAGATTGATACTGAAACCTACAGGCTCGCCTCACGACTGGAACCACTACTTGGAAAAGCTACAAGTAATGTACCCAGTGCGGAAAGCTACACCGCCGACCATATCGTAATTGCTTCGGATGCGCATGAGGAGGTGCGCTGGGTGATTCGTCACATCGCCCAGTGTGCAGAGAATGGCATTCCTTTTCATCGTATGGCCCTGCTGTATCGTAATCTCGCTCCTTATGCAGAGCTAATGAAGAGCCAGCTCGAACTGGCGCACATTCCTATCGCTGGCCCTGAGCCTGTGCCTCTCCGAGACTCAGCAGCAGGGAAACTCCTTCTCTATCTCATCGAGGTATTTGTATCTGACTTTGCCCGTGAGAGTGTCATGCGCTGGATAGCTGAGGCACCTGTGTACACCGGGAAGAATACAGAACTTGCCTCACGTGAAACTGCCCTGTGGGAGGAGATATCCGGCAGAGCAGGAATCATCAGGGGCACTGGACAGTGGAGCAAGCGGCTGGACCGCTTCTGGAAAGGCATGAAACAGAAGCTGGAGAGCGAACAAACCGATGAAGGAGGCGAGGAAGCAGTCACCGCAGGCCATGATGAGGCTTGTGTGCCCGCGGCGATGCGACTTAAGTTATTCATAGAAGGGCTATCCAGAAGCCCTCCACCGGCTGACGCCGGCTCCTGGAAAGACTATTCAGACTGGGCATCCCGAATGATGAAGCGACATGCCGACCTGAAGGCATGGCCCGAGGCACAAATACAAAGCTACGAGGGGGTTACTGCCGTGCTTAAAGAATTAGGCAGGCTGGACTCTATTGAGCCTGGCGGCACTACCCTGACCGGTTTTCGCCAGACGCTTGACGATTGCCTGAAGGCGAGTTCGGGACGGTTGGGAGCTGTCGGGGAAGGGGTCTTTGTCGCTCCGTTGGGTGCTGCCGGGGGCATGGAGTTCGAGATAGTCCACATTCTGGGTATGGTGGGGGGAGCATTTCCTCCCAGACTTTATGATGATGCTATCATTCCCGACCAGTACCGTGGAGAGCTAGGTAGCAGTTGCCCATTAGCACTACGTGACCAGAGGCGGATAGAGGAGCGCCGACTCTTCCGGGCGGCTCTCGCTTCAGGACACAAACGTGTCCTTTCCTATCCCCGCTCCGGTGGAAGCGGTCAAAGGCAGGGTTACCCTTCGCCATGGCTGGTGCGTGAAGCTGATATCCTGCATAAGAAATGTCAGCAGGCCGCCGCCTCGGAAAGCATAACTTACACCCCGGTGAGCTCGGCAGATTTGGAAGGCATGGCCGCCGAGTCGTGGCTATCCATCATTCACTCGATCCATGATAGCGCGCTGTCTCTGGGTGGTCTGGTAGCGGCGGACGTTTATGACTACGACATACACAGTCTGGCCGGGTGGCATGCTTCCGGTTACCGCATTGACAAGCACTTCCTCATGGCAGAGGGCAGCATCGGCCATCGGGCACTAAAGGCAGAAAGAGCTGCAAGGAGCACCTCCTTCACGACCTGGGACGGAAATGTCGCCTACCTTTCCGGCAGGAGCCGTCGGCTAGGTGTGCCGGGCGAGTCGGCACACTCCCCGACACGGCTTGAGCTGTGGGCAAAATGCCCCTTCCGCTATTACTTACAGCACGTCCTCGAGGTGCTGGTTCTTGAACATCCAGAGGAAATCCTGACCATATCTGCCATGGACCGCGGGCTGCTCGTGCACAATATCCTGGAGAGGTTCGTACGGTCTTTGCAAGAAAGCGGACATCTGCCGGGCTGCGGAGAGCCCTGGGCCTCAAGCCACAGGATGTTGCTCATGGAGATAGCAGAAGAGGAATTTGCCAAAGCCGAGTCCCTTGGCATAACAGGGAGAACACTTCTCTGGGATGTGGCGAAGAGCGAGATACGAGACGACCTCTCCCTCTTTTTGAAGAAAGACAGTGAGCTTCGCGCCGAGATGATGACCCGGCCTATCGCAGTTGAATGGCGGTTTGGCTTTGCAGAAGCAAGCCCTTATCCTCCTGTGATACTCGATTTCGGTGGGCGCCAGCAAATCAGCTTCAGGGGCATTATTGACCGGCTGGATATTGATGCCTCAGGTACAAAAGCCTTTATCGTGGATTATAAGACGGGTAGCTCTTACCCCTATCGTGATATGAAAGATAACCCCCTGGGAGCGGGAACACATCTTCAATTGCCAGTATATGCCCTCGCCGTTCGGAGCCGGTTTGGGCAGGAATGCCAGATTCAGGCGGCATACTGGTTTATCTCCGCCAGGGGTGGTTTTGAGACAAAAGGGATGATTCTATCCGAACCACTGGAGCGTGATTTCGTGGACATGGTGCGTCTTATTGTCTCCGGCATAGAGGGCGGGCTTTTTCCCGCCAATCCCGGCAGTGGTGGGGAAGGCTATAACAACTGTGCTTACTGTGACTATCGGCGGGTTTGCCCGGCTGATGTTGACATAGCCTGGGAGAGGAAATCACAAAGCCCCGAGCTGGCCGCTTACGTTAATATGGCCAGCAGATCAAAAACGGGAGAGACCGAATGAACGGGGAGTTTGTTCCATCCGATCAGCAACACAGGCTCCGCATTGAGACCGAGCTGGATGCCACCTTCTTCGTGGAAGCAGGTGCCGGCACCGGCAAGACACGGGAACTAGTTCATCGCATTACCAACCTGATAGTATGCGGAGTAACTCAAATAGACCGTATCGCAGCCATAACTTTCACCGAGGCAGCTGCGGCCGAACTGAAGGACAGGGTACGTGCGGAGCTTGAGAAGCGTGCTACCGAACAGACACTCGATGATGAAAAGAGGACAAGATGCCACGCCGCTCTAGCCCGCTTCGATGACGCCAGCATTCAGACGCTTCACAGTTTTGCGGCATCTCTGTTACGAGAAAGACCATTTGAGGCAGGACTGCCCCCTAACTTCGAGGTCATTGCAGAGATGGAGGCTGGTATCGAGTTTGAGCGGAACTGGCAGGAGTGGGTGGATGGAGCAATGGAGAGAGAAGAAATCGCTTCCCATTTGCTTACCGCCATGACCCTTGGCCTCAGGCTGGACGACCTGAAGACAGCCGCCAGGTCGCTCCATGACAACTATGACCGGCTGCCTGAACAGTTTGAGGCGGTTTCTCCGCCGTCGCGCAGGGTAGCAGAGATGGTTGTAGCGGAAGCCGGCCGTATCCGGGAGTTAATGTCTCTCGCTAACAAAGGTCTCGATGACCCTCTGGCCGCTCATGCCCGGAGGGTAACCGAACTGGCAAATATGCTTGGCTCCATGGATTGCGGCGGCAACGCCGCGCTTTCGCTCCTTGCCGGTTTTGGCAAGCTGTCCTGCAAGGCTAGTCGCAAAGAGGACTGGGCGAATGTGAAACCCGGTGAGAACGGATGCACCATCCTGAAGGAACTTCTGGCGGGACTTGAGGAGATAAAACGTGAGGAGCTTGAAGCTGTCCGCCGTGTGGCTTTGATGCCGCTCCTTGAGGACCTCCGGTGCTCTTTGCTGAACTGGATTGAACGCCGGCGTGGCACGGGCAAGGTTCACTTCCACGACTTGCTGGTGCGAGCCCGGGATATGGCGCGCGATATGCCGGACGTAAGAGAACACTTTCAGAAACGCTTTACTCACATATTGATTGACGAATTCCAGGACACGGACCCCATCCAGGCGGAGATTGCCTTCTTCTTGGCTGCCGACCAGAACGTAATGGGACCGGGCGCTCTTACGGAGAAGGATTGGAGGAATCTCATAGCCACTCCTGGCAAGCTGTTTGTGGTAGGAGATCCCAAACAGTCTATCTATCGTTTCCGGCGGGCTGACATCGCCACAGTGCAGGATGTAGGTGAGCTGCTCGGAACAGATAATGTGCCACTTGAGCAGAATTTCCGCTCCCAGAAGTCAGTAATCGCCTGGGTCAACGCTGTCTTCAGTAAATGGATGGGCGATGGTAAGCCGCATATCCAGGCAGCCTACGCTAATCTATCTGCACGATGGAACGACGAAGGAGCTGTACCACCGATGGGCGTGCACCGCTTCGGACTGGCTGTGGATGAACCGGCATCACAACTCAAGAGGTATGAAGCAGTTTCTATTGCTGGTGCTGTCTGCCGGATTAAGAGCGGAGGCTGGCTGGTGAGAGACGGTGGCAAAAATACTCTACGCCCGGCCCGCTACTGCGATATCTGCATCCTCATGCCGACACGCACAGTGCTCCCCTACATGGAAAGAGCCCTTGACGAAGCCCAAATTCCCTATCGCGTCGAAAGCGAGTCTTTTGTTCTTGGGACACAGGATGTCCGTGAGCTTCTAAGCTGCCTCCGTGCTATAGACTCTCCTGCTGACCGGGTGGCACTGGTAGCGGCCCTGCGTTCGACCGCCTTTGGATGCAGTGATGTTGAGTTAGTAGAATTTCTGGATTCGGGGGGTGCCCTTGACTACACCAGCCCGGGCAAGGCTGACGGGCCAGTGAAAGAGGCACTGGAGGTGCTGGCACGCTACAACCAGACACGCGCCTGGGTGCCTATCGACCAGCTCATCGAGATGTTCATCCGGGAGAGACGCCTTGCGGAGATATCTTTCGGCAGGGCGAGGCCAAGAGAACGGCTTCGCCGCCTCAAACTGGTGGTGGAGCAAGCACGAGCTTTTTCCCAGGTAGGAGAAAGGTCACTTCGGGTCTTTGCCGACTGGATGGAGCAGCAGATGGCCGAGGGCAGCCGAATGGTGGAAATTCCGGTACCAGAGGCTGACGAAGATGCGGTTCGTATTATGACCATTCACGCTGCCAAGGGACTGGAGTTTCCCATAGTCATACTGGCGGGTATAGGAAGCAGTGGCGGAGGCCATGGTAGCCCCGTTATATTCGACCGGGATGGAGACAGCGTTCACGTAAGTCTGGGCACCGAGGGAAGGAAGTTCGTCACTTCAGGCTACGACGTAGCACGTGAAAGGGAGAAAGAAGCTGACGAGGAAGAGGCAGTCCGCCTGATGTATGTGGCTACCACCAGGGCTAGAGACCATCTGGTGTTGAGTCTTTACCGAAAAGCGACGAAGTCGGATAGTAAGGCTCTTGCTGCAGTGATAGACAGATTGGCCACTGAGGCTGGCTGTGAATGGTATGATATTGACTGCTCACAAATAGATACGGGGCAAATATCGGAACGTGATGCTGATGTAGTAAATACGGTAGATACTGCAGCTGACAGAGAACGATGGATAGCTGACCGAATGGCAGTCTTGGAGAAGGCCTCCAGAAAGCCAGCTATAGCAGTAACCAAGCTGGCTCATCTGGACAAAGACGAGGTCGAGTGGGGAGAGGTCTACTATCGAAAGGGGCGCGGCGGCACCAGCCTGGGTCGTGCTGTGCACAGCGTTTTACAGAGCATTGACCTGGCAACGGGAGAGAGACTGGAGGAAATTAGCCGGGCCCAGGCTACCGTTGAAGGTATACCGCACCTGTGGAAGGACGTGAGCAAAATGGTCGCTAGTGCTCTGCGCACACCGGTAGTGAAACGTGCTGTGGCTTCAGGCAAGTGGTATCGCGAATTATTCACGAGTATGCCTTTGGAAAACGGGCTGGTAGAAGGTTTCGTTGACCTCCTCTTTGAAGAAGAAGGAGGAATTGTCATCGCGGATTACAAAACTGACGTGTTGGACGATGAGACGGAGGAGAAGCGGATGGAGCAGTACAAGCTGCAGGCGGCAGCGTATGCTTTATCTGTATCCGAGATTACGAAGAAACCTGTGAACGAAGTTGTGCTCGTGTTCGTAAGGTCAGAAAGAGAGGTGACTTTCAAGAACCTCGGTGACCTATATGATATGGTAAGAGAGAGGGCTAAACTGACATTAGTCTAATAAGAGGCGGGTTGCAGGAGTGAAAGTGTACATACGTGAAGCAACACAGAATGATAATGAAGAACTACAGCAGTTACAGGCTAGGTGCCCCCAAGGTACTACGCTCGTCGTATCCACAGTTAATACACCTGATTTTTTTGCTCGCGTCAAAGCCTACAGTGATTACATGGTCTACGTAGCCGTTATACCCGATGTCGAAGACCTCGGGGGCTAAGCTAACAAAATGAGTTTTTGTTAAAGGTATGTTCTGTCCCCGATACGATAAGATGCGGCGGCTTCCATGCCCCCCTAATCCGGTGGCAATGCAGACACGAGCTTATCGATGACAAGCTCCTTGAGAGCATCGCTGGATGTGATGGAGTACAATGGCACCGTGAACGCACGTGCGGATTGTGAAAGCTGAACCCACTTCGATGGATTCCACTCTCGCCAGCCAGCCGCATCCGCCATCGGCTCACCCCAGAGCCCACTCTTACACAACCAATAAGAGTTCCCCCATGCTTTCCGAGCTTGATCTCTTGTCAGCTTTTTACTGAACAGCACATAGCCTGCAGAGACCACCGGTTCATCAACGTCAGTGTCGTGATCGGAAGTGAATTGGGTACTTATAAACAACATATAAGCCACGGAGCGCTCGTCAGCCTCTGCCTCAATAGTGGATTGGGGCAAGTAGAACCGTGCAGCCCACCGTGCAAACCACTTATCAGGCGCGGTGATAGAGTAAGAGAATTCTGCCGGTCCTGTTACGCCGACAGGCTCCCATTCGCGGTCACCCAGAAGTCGGTCACTATCAAGTAGCAATTGCTGCGCCTGTCGGTACAGGTTCCGCAGGCAGTCGAACAGTTTCCTAGTAGGCGATTCGCCAATCGTCTTCGTCATCTTGCACCTCCCACGTATGAATATGTCGGCATAAACTCCAGCGCACTAGATGGGTCAGGCCAGTCGTACCGCGTCGGCGAAGCCGAATAGAAGGTGTAAACCCGCTCGTCAAAAGAGGTACTCAGCGGAGTCATGCCGCCAAACATCACCATCCTTTTCCTTTCCAAGAGTAGCCTAATATCATCTAGCACCTTGATTTGATACTCGTCCAAGCCCTGAATTTGTTCCTCCAGTATCGCGCCAAGATACCGCCACGATGTCCAATAGATCACTCCAATCAGGCTGCGCTTCCGCCTATACTCGCCCAAGGATTCTTGGATAGCAGTTGAGGGAATAGAAGCATCTTGGGTAAGGTACAATAGCGATCTACCTAAGACCTCCTTACTAGTATCCCATCCAAGGTCACTAGGTTCCAAAACATCGAGGTTATCCAGCTCCCGGGCGAGCTGATCGTTGGGGGGTTCCCCTTCATCCTCGTAACTTGATTTGTCGGAAAGGTACTTAGCTTCGATCATCACTAGGTGAATACCTTCATTGCTTTCGAGTCCTATTACTACGTCGGGTTTGCAAGACGTTCGACCCTGGAAACGAAGAAAAGGCCAAAATGACCAGTGGGCACGTATCACTGGGCGGGTGGTGCAGAAGCTATCCTTAGATAACGATCTCGCTGTTTCCAGGAATTGCACCAGCCCGCATTCGGGTGGAACGTACCTGAGGCATCCAAATACATCGGAGGTTAGCAAATCCTCTGAGGTATCGGTCGCATTCGCACCCGAGCTGGGAATCTTTCCATGTAGCTCTGCTATCGTCATATGACGGCACCAAGCGACTTAGTTCGAGCTAATTATAAACCCAGGTAGGAATGGAAACAAGCTCAGAGGGACCGAGTAAACAAAACCGAGTTTTGTTGAGCAGACCCAAAGACCTTACAGGTCAGTCAGAGGTGCATGTCACTATCTAAGATATTCTGGTCAAGCAATTGTTCACGAATCCGCTTGAATTCGTATCCCTTAGACAGTAACGATAGTAATTTGCGAATCGATCTACGCAAATGCTCCTCAGTTTTGGGAAGAATACTCTCCAATTCCTTCTGATCTACACTGGGACCACCATGTACAATCTTACTTCTCAGTCTGTAAGCATTTCGCATATCCTTGAAAATGCTGTCCTTTGTCTTGGCGTCCCTACCAATCAGACACGCAACTCTTAAGGCTAGCCTATACTGCAGCTCTTGCTCCCCTTCCAAGCATATCGCTTCAAAAGCGATCATCTGGTCGATTATTCTTTCCTCGGGTTCTCCTCTGTAGCTAGAATGAAATCTCGTAAGAGCAACCTGCATGTTCTCGGGGTGTCTCTTGACTCGCCAACTGTAAACGTCCCGCAATAGACTGTTTATCGCTGGCACATCTGCAGTCTGCAAGCTGAACACTCTTGGCTCTTCGAATGCGTAGTCACCACTGCGGATGTCAAGCCATGAAGGTGTTAGCCACATTGGTTCTTTCCCTCTGAATGTGGGTATCGCTATTGGCCCTGGCGTAACGAGACCCTCCTTATAAAGTCTCAACGCAGTGACGAAACAGAACACTGACAACTCAGTTCTTACTGATAAAAGGTTGGCAAGCAATTCCGAGGCATCTTGTTTCTCTAACCTGATTGTGTCTAAAGTCTTATCAAGATAGGGGAGGCTGGCTACCCAGGCCTTTTCTACCTTGCTAGACTCGTCCCAGAAACTGTCTAATCCTAAGCAACGCTGGGAAAGAAGCTCTTTGAAGCTATCGGAAGCCCGCTCTATCCTTATGCCACCGGCGAGCTCTACGGTCTCCGAGTCGCAATCAAACGGATATAAAGGACATAGAGCGTGTTCGCCAGTCTCTTCGGTTCTCATATTATCCCACCCGTGACCTCACCCCGAGAATGCAATCATGCCAGAGAGGACTTAATTCGGTTATGCATATTATATATAAAATGCGCTGGACCGGACAATGCTGTTCTTTTGCGAAGCGTTTTTCCCTTGAATGGACGATAATTTAGCGATTTTACATGATGACTTTTGGGTTATCCAGAGAGATTGCACAATTGTCAGTTTTGTTTACCGGTCTGTTCATGCCGCACCAATCCCTTGCCTATCTTTCCCCCATAGAGTATATTGAAAAGCAACTTGCTAAAATCTATAGCCCAGTGTTACCTATGTGGTCAGCCAGCACAACAAGTTGACGTCGCCTTAGGGACTTACTACAATTATCTATGATAAGACGAAGGAAGTGGAAAGAAATACACGTAAAAGGTGTAGGATGGTTTGTAAGCTTTCTTTTAGTATCAGGCCTTTGTTTTGGTATGGCTTTGCCGTCTCTAGCCTCCAGCCAGGCAAATCCTCAAATACGCTCCACTGTGTTCACACAGGGTGAAGCGGTAAATGAGGCGGCCAGCCAAGAGGTGACAGAACATGGAGGCATAGCTCCAAAGGAACTGGTCTCAGTTCTGGTACGGTACCAGCTGTCGGTGCTCCTGAAGCAATCTGCAAAGCAGCACTGTTAGCTATCCTGCAAAAATAAGGATAGTTCGATGACAAAGGAAAAAAGAAGCCGCGAAGAATTGTTGAACAGCATAATTGAAATTGAGCTTGACATGTTTCAACGGGTTAGAACCGCTGAGCCGTCTCTATGTAAGGACCGGCCAGAAACATTCAAGGTAATGCGGGGAATGACCCATTCTGTTTTATCC
>Ga0307427_1000935_pt1 | contig 16110 bp, 16 predicted proteins | sample SalMarWE160190MG_FD_202162 | JGI IMG/M metagenome (GOLD analysis project Ga0307427, IMG submission 202162) | Salt marsh sediment microbial communities from the Plum Island Ecosystem LTER, Massachusetts, United States - WE1603-190 | ecosystem: Environmental > Aquatic > Marine > Intertidal zone >... | reverse complement strand
TAGCTTTTCATCGCCGGCACATCAAAGCCATAGGGGTCGCAGTACTTATAGATATAGAGCACCACCCCATCCACCTTAAAACCCTTAATAAAACGGCCAATATGCCCGAACCTCTCCTCAAGATAATCTTCGTAATCACCCTTCTTCTCCCTGAAGGTCCGGCCGCACTTTATCTTTCTCAAATACCGCTCAGCTATACCATCAATAGGGTCAGCAGTAACATCTACATCATCAAAGAACTCCCTGGCCCCGGGGCACAAATCATCAGCCACCACCCAGGCACCGCTATCCTCAATCAGGTTGATAAAAGCGACATCATCTACCTGAGCGCCGACCACCATTATCCTGGCTGGTTTAGCCTCCGGAACACCACTTCTCTGCTTTACCTCTTCAATAACACTATCAATGAGCTGGTTAGCTTCCTCCACCGGGATACTCACCGCCGCTATCAGCAACTTGGCTACCTCAGCACCCGAGATTAAAGGCGGCGAAGTCCTGCGTAACTCATACAGCTCCCTGACCTTAGCCCTGTTTTGATTATAAAGACTGATTGCCTGATTAAGACCCTGGTCAGAAATCTCCTTACCGGTGAACTTGCTCAAGCTCTTTCTAAATGTACCCAGTATTGCCTTATAGAAGTTGAAAGATGGCTCATCGGTGGGATGGGGCATATCAATGAGATGGGAATAGGGCAGGTTAAGGGTATATTTCCAGACATCGTAAGTCCTGGAGATACTATCACAGGCATGAGGGATGACGATGCCTTCAAGAAACTCGTACTTACCCTTAAGCGCCATATCAAAGCAGCTCCGCACCAGCGGGCAGACGATGGTTTCCATCTCGGTATCAGCCTTGGTAATGGGCTCGTTGACATCCCCTTTTATCCTGAAGGGGACAAAGCCGGCGGCAGCAATAATCTCAACAGGAGTAAGGGCACAGAGATAGCCCATTATTCTCTGCCCCTGTTTCTTCAGTTCTCTAGCTCTGGAGCCATAATCCTGATAGTATTTATCTGCCGTCGCCAACCCCCCACCAGAAACATCTACTGGCATATCGACTGCTCCTTTCTGCAAAAGCCTAGCTTCAGGGTATGACCTCTTCACTCTTTAAGCTAGCAATATCTTCCCAGCTATAACCCAGCTCCAATAAAATCTCCTCGGTATGTTGCCCTAGTTCAGGCGCTTCTCTTTTCACCGAGGCCGGGGTCTCATGGAATGTCCACGGGAAGCCCAGCATCTTTATCTTACCCCACACCGGGTGGTCAACCGGGACAATATAATCATTGGCCAGGGCCTGCGGGTCTTTAAAAACCTCACTGGCCGACTGAATTGGAGTATGAATTACATTCTCTTTCTTAAAAATCTTCATCCACTCGTCTCTGGCCTTGGTAGCAAACCGCTCATCCAGTATAGCCACCAGCTCTTTACCGTTATCATGCCTGGCTTCTATAGTGCTAAATTTGGGGTCATGCTCCAGTTCCTCTAAACCCATTGCCTTGCACACATTAGGCCAGTATCTATCCGGCTGGAGGTGAGCGATAACAATCCATTTGTCATCCTTACACTTGTAGTGGTTATAAATCGGGTTACCCGCTTCCGACCTGAGCAACCTGGGGAACTCCTTCCCCAAAATCCCGGGAGCGGCAAAGTTGACCCCGTGCAAAGCAATCAGGCTACCCATTAACGAAGTGTCAACCAATTGCCCCTTGCCCGTCTTTTCCCGGGCATAGAGGGCAGCGGTCACCGCCCAGCCGCACATAAGTCCGCCATGCTCATCACCCATTCCCGGTATCAGAGTTCCAGGTGGACCACCCCTCTCCCCGGACATCATCATGGTTCCCGACCTGGCTATGCCGGTATAGTCAAAAGAAAGCTCAGTAGCATCCGGGCCTTTCCTGCCCCAACCAGAGGCATGAGCATAAATAAGCCGCGGATTCCTCTTGAACAGGACTTCCGGACCAATTCCCATCCTCTTTGGCGCCTCTATACTCATATTGGTCAGGAAGACGTCAGCCTTATCAATCAGCTTTAACAATATCTCCATTCCTTTTTTGGTTTTCAGGTCCAGAACGATACTTCTCTTATTGCGATTATTGCTCTCAAAATAATAGTTGCGCCCCTTTAAACCGGTATCGGCGCCTACAATCCTCATCATCCCCCTCGCCGGGTCGCCGGTATTAGGCTCTATCTTAATCACATCGGCACCCAAGTCACCCAGTCTCATTCCAGCCACCGGCCCCTGCTGAAACATGGTTATCTCCACTACCTTAACCCCATCTAAAGGCCCAGCCATAATTCACACCTCCTTAAAGCAAACATTAACCGGGGCAGGCGCCCCAGTAATAATAACAAGAACCAAAGCCAAAGCCAAGTAATAGCTGCCTATTAATACACCCCCACCCCTCCAGCTCTAAAGTATAGCCTTTTCATCCCTCAGCTTGCTAATATCATCCCAGGTATAATCCATCTCCAGCAGTATCTCTTCAGTGTGCTGCCCGAACTCAGGGGCTTCCCTTTTTATTGAAGCCGGGGTCTGGCTGAAATCCCAGGGAAAGCCAACCATCTTGGTCTTGCCCAGGACCGGGTGGTCAAACCAGGTAACGTAGTCATTAGCCAGAGCCTGGGGGTCATCAACCACCTCTCTGGGCGATTGAATCGGAGAGTAGATTAGACCCTCCTTATTAAAAATCTCAAACCATTCCTCTCTGGTCTTGGTAATAAACTGCATATCCATAATGGCAATAAGCTCTTCAGCATGTTCCCCTCTGGCCTCTATACTATTGAACCTGGGGTCATCTTCCAGTTCAGGCATACCCACAGCCCGGCAGACATTGGGCCAGTATCTATCCGGCTGGAGGTGAGCCAGGATAAACCATTTGTCATCCTTAGCCCTATAGTGGTTATAGATTGGGTTACCGGCCGCTGCCCTATTCTCCCTGGGGAATTCCTGGCCAAGGATAGCCGGGGCTGATAAGACCAAGCTTAACATACACATTATGCTGCCCATCAGCGAGGTGTCAACCACCTGCCCCTTGCCCGTCTTCTCCCGGGCATAGAGGGCAGTGGAAACCGCCCAGGCGCAAACCATCCCCCCCAGCTCGTCACCAAGCCCAGGCAATATCTGGGCGGGAGGGCTGCCCCGCTCTCCACAAGACATCATAAGCCCCGACCGGCCAATGCCAGTATAATCAAAGGAAAGCCCGTTGGCATCAGGGCCCTTCCTCCCCCAACCCGAGGCCTGAGCGTAAATAAGCCTTGGATTCCTCTCCAGCAGTGCCTCAGGGCCAATGCCCATCTTTATAGGGGCATCTATACTCAAGTTAGTGACGAAGACATCAGCCTTATCAACCAGCTTTAAGAATACCTCCATCCCCATCTCCGTTTTTAAGTCCAGAACAATACTCCTCTTATTGCGATTGTGATTCTCAAAGTAGTAATTCCGGCCCTTCAAACCAACCATAGTCCCGATAATCCTCATAAAGCCTCTGGCCGGGTCTCCAGTTGGAGGTTCCACCTTAATTACCTCAGCGCCCAAATCCCCCAGCTTGGTACCGCAAACAGGCCCCTGCTGAAACATGGTCAACTCCACCACTTTAACTCCGTCTAAAGGTCCGGGCATGCTACTACCTCCTTCTGGATATTTTATTGCTCCTAATAAACAAAAACCCCTCCGCTTGGGAGGGTTATTTTTAAATTTCTTTGTTTATTATCGGTTAAATGTTGTCAAATTTTAAAATAAGCTGCCCCCCAAGCGCACCTAGTGCGCCCTGTAAAGGTGAAGTTGGTAAAATATAAACTCCCAGAGACAGCTTGACTTAACATATCACATTAACTTTATCATAAAGACCTAAAGTTTGTCAACATTCCCAGTTCATTGACAGCTAACAGGCTGCGCGGTAATATAGCCAGGAGCAGATGCTAGCCAAAGTAACAACCTGTGCTGTAGTTGGGCTGGAAGGGGCTATCGTTGATGTTGAGGTAGATATTTCCCCCGGTTTACCCTCATTCACCATCGTGGGACTACCTGATGCCGCCGTCCAGGAAGCCAAAGAACGGGTGCGTGCCGCCATCCGTAACTCGGGCTGCGCCTTTCCCATGAAACGCATTGTGGTCAACCTGGCTCCGGCAAACCTAAAAAAGGCAGGCCCGGCTTATGACCTACCCATTGCCGTCGGCATTCTCCTCAGCTCGGAGCAGGTCTCAGCCAATGTCTCTCAAAACATACTCCTCGGCGAACTATCCCTGGATGGCATCCTGCGCCATACCAATGGCATCCTGCCCATGGTCGCCCTGGCTCACCAGGAGAAACTGTCTACCATTATCGTACCCGAGGTCGACGCCAGAGAGGCGTCATTAATAGACGGCACTAAAATCTTGCCCCTTGCCTCCCTATCCCAGCTGGTCAGCTATTTCCGCGGAGAAATACCAGCCCCGGAATACAAAAGGGAACCAGCAGAGGAATATACCCCCTCCACCCTACCCCCCACCGACCTGGCCTATATCAAGGGGCAGGAGCACGTCAAAAGAGCCTTAGAGGTAGCAGCGGCAGGCGGGCACAACCTGATAATGATGGGGCCGCCGGGCAGCGGCAAAACACTGCTGGCGCGCTCACTACCCTCACTACTGCCGCCAATGACCAACGAGGAGGCCCTGGAGGTTACCAAGATATATAGCGTCAGCGGTCTGCTACCGTCAAGCACCCCTTTGCTCAGGGAGCGGCCCTTCCGCTCACCCCACTATACTATCTCCAACGCCGGGCTGGTGGGCGGTGGGCACTGGCCTAAACCGGGTGAAATAAGCCTCAGCCACCGGGGGGTGCTATTCCTCGACGAGCTTCCCGAATTCGGACATTCCGTGCTGGAAGTCCTGCGCCAGCCTCTGGAAGACAGGGTAATCACCATCAGCCGGGCTCAGGGCAGTGTAACCTTCCCAGCCAACTTTATGCTGGTGGGAGCGATGAACCCCTGCCCCTGCGGCTACTACAGCGACCCGTTCAAGCAGTGCACCTGCTCACCGAGCCTGGTCACCCGCTACCAGAAGCGCATCAGCGGCCCGTTCATTGACCGGGTCGATATCTTTGTTGAGGTGCCCCATATTGACTACGAGAAGCTGTCTGACGACAGGCTGGGGGAAAAGTCGGAAAAGGTTCAGAAGAGGATTGAAGCCGCCCGCTCAATACAGCGCCAGCGCTTTGACGGCACAGTATTAGCCTGCAATGCCGAGATGACACCCACCGAGGTAAGGGAATTCTGCCAGGTAGAGGAATCAGCCCAGAGCCTGCTCAAGACGGCAATGAAACAGCTTTATCTTTCCGCACGTGCCTTCCACCGCATCCTCAAGATAGGCCGCACCCTCGCCGACCTGGAGGATAGCGACATCATCAAAGCTCACCACATAGCCGAAGCTATCCAGTACCGGCCGCGAAGCCTCGTGTAGCCAGGGGGGAACACCACCTCAGCTACTATCGGGGCAATTCTTTCCGCCTCCACCCCGTTTCCTTCACGAAAATAAAAGCCACTAATGCCAGAACCCCAAAAGCCGCCCAAAGGAAGAATGGTAATGGTGATGCGGGATTACCGGGGTCGGCCAGGCTGTTACCCAGGGGAGGAGAAACAAGCGAGCCAACATTAAGAACGGTTTGCGCCAGCCCCATGGCAGTGGCAGCATAGACTACTCCAATCCCCTTTGTCTCGGTGCTCATGGTTAGGCAGACGGCCATAAACCCGTCACGAGCCACGCCCACTAATATCATAATGATAAACACCATGGTGTTATCAACCACCGGCAACAGAGCCACGCCCACAATAGTAACTACCAGCACCGGGAAAAGAACCGCTTTTCTCAAACCAATCCTGTCAGATAAAAGAGCCAGCGGTATAGCCCCCAGGGTACTTATCGCACTAAAAGCGGCCAACGTACCGTCAGCACCAGCTACCGTCCAACCGATATTACGAAGATAGGTAGGGAAATAACCAATCACTCCTTGAATACAGGCCGAATAACCCAACAGAGTCAGTCCGATAAACCAGAGAGATTTGACAGGAAATACACGCGATATCGACTGGCGCAGCGGCACCCCACTTATAGAAATTGCTGACCCAAGCCCAGCATGTTCCCTTACCGTGAAAAGCCACAGAAAGCCGATTATGACGGAAATACCACCGTACAGGAACAGCACGTTCTGCCAGCCACCCAGTAACGGCGACAGCATAGTGGCACTAATCAGCGACCCCACGGTAAAACCAAAGCCCATACCGGCTGAAACCACACCATTAGCAATCACCAGAGGTCTTCCGGAAAACCAGGCGGCATTGGTCTTAAAGACACTGCTCGGTATAATCCAAATTGTCAGACCCATGAAGAAAGTAAATAATACCAGGCTGTTAAAGTCCCCGGCGACGCCCCTCAGGGCACCAGTCAGTCCCGCCAGGAGACAGGCAATACCCATGACACGCCTTGCCCCATAGCGGTCAGCCAGCAACCCGCCGATGAAGACAATAAACAAACCAGCCAAGGCAGGTATGCCCCAGACAACACCCATTTCCACCAGATTTAAGCCAAGGTCCTCTGATATCTCCTTGAAAAGGACGGTCACGCAAATCTGCTGCATGGCAACAGTAAAGGCGAAGGTTATTGCTGACAGGGTAAGCACATACCAGCGGGAATTGGGGCTTCTGCTCTTGTTATTAACAATGCTCACTACCAAGAAACTTCCTTAAACAACTACCAAACTTTAGGCAAATAACCCATTGTCGTGGGGCTATAAAAATTGTGGCCAGTCCGGGAGGCTAACGGGAATCCCGAAGTTACTTTACCTGTAACTTTAGGATGCTGCCCTCCAGGGCATGAATATACTTAGTAAAGGTGTATTTCGCCACTGGGGTAAATACCTCTGGTATCTTTAACCCCAAAACCACAGGGCACCACCCACCACCGCCAGAACCAGACCAACAGACAGAGATATCCAGCCACCTATCTGCCCCGCCCCAACCCTGGGGCGCTGCGGCCAGTGTTCCAGAAACTCTCTGGCGTCAGGCCGGTCAACAAGAGAACTGTAATATCCTTTCTGCTCACCCCTACCCCAGAAAATCAGGATTAAGCCCAGGATGACGAAAATGCCACCTATACCCATCAGTATAAAATGATCGCTCAGAGGCATGATTTAAACCCCTTAGCTTTATTTAACCTCTACAACAGCTCCAGCGGCTTCCAGTTTCTGCTTTATGGCAGTTGCCTCTTCCTGATTAATCCCTTCTTTTACCGTCTGAGGGGCACTCTCAACGAAGTCCTTGGCCTCTTTCAGCCCCAGGGTAGTAACTTCTCTCACCGCCCTGATGACGCTGATTTTATTAGCCCCGATTTCCTTGAGAACAACGCTGAATTCCGTTTTCTCCTCAGCCGCTGCCGGAGCTGCTACCCCAGCCGGTCCTGCTGCCGGGGCTGCTACCGCCACCGGAGCGCTAACGCCGAACTCAGCCTGCAGCGCCTTGACCAGTTCGGATAGCTCAAGCACGTTCATCTTCTTTATACTGGTCAGTATCGCCTCAACAGCTGCCGAACTCTTTACCTTGGGCTTGGCTTTAAGCTCCTTAGCTTCAGGCTTGGCTTCAGGCTTGGCTTCAGGCTCTTTAGCCTCGGCCTCAGCTTTAGGTTCCTCTACATCAGCCTTAGCTTCCGGTTCCTTCACCTCAGCCTTAGCTTCGAGCTTCTTGGCTGTTTTTTTGCCCTTGGCTTCCTCTTGTGGCATCTTATTCTCCCTCCAATTGTTGAATTCTAGCTTGTAGTCCAGCTATAAGCCCCATTATTGGGGAAGCAAGCTGGCTCGCCAGAGCCGAGATAGGGCCTTGCACCCCACCCACAACCATGGCTAATAACACCTCTTTCGACGGTAAGGCAGAAAGGGTGGTTACTTCCTCCTTGGTAAGCAGCCTGTCAGGTAAAAAACCTCCCTTGATACTCATAGCGGCTTTTGAGTCCTCAATGTAGGTGGCTAAAGCTTTAGCTGGCTCAGTTATATCGCCATAGCCAAAAGCAATTGCCACCGGACCCTCAAAGAAACCGAACAGCTCCTCCCTGCCCGACTTCTGGGCGGCAAACCGGGCCAGCGTGTTCTTCACCACCTTATACTCAATCCCCGCCGCCCTCAGCCGGCGCCGCAACTCGGTCATCTCATTAGCTGATTGACCCCGGTAATCGGTCAGGACAGCAACGCTGCATCGAGAAAACAGCTCCTGCAGGCTCTCGATAATCCCTGTCTTCTTTTCCCTGGACATATCCCTTTACCCCCAATTCACACTACTAGGTATTCACCTAAAAAAGCAGGCCCCTGCGCCTGCCGCACAAGGACCTATAATCCAAGCCCTTTGTCTCCTCGGCAGGCAGTTTATTAAGCCTTAACGGCACCCGCTGTCTCAGGAAAATATAACCTATGTTATTGAAGCATTATAACATATTAAGGTTTCCCGAACAAAGCCACGGTACAGTTAAAGAAGCCGCAATTACCCCCCACATTGTGGGTTAAACCAATATCGGCCTTCTTAAGTTGCCTGGGGCCAGCCTTACCCTGCAATTGCTTATAGATTTCATAAATCATTCTCAGCCCGCTGGCTGAAAGAGGGTGGCCAAAGCATTTCAACCCGCCATCGGTATTAATCGGCAGTTCCCCCTCCATGGTAAAGGTACCCGCTTCAACATCCTCTGGAGCCTTCCCCCGGGGGCTGAATTGCAAATCCTCCATAGTCATAAGCTCAGTAATGGAAAAACAATCATGCACTATAGCCAGGTCAATCTCATGGCGGGGGTCGGTTATTCCCGCCTCTTTATAGGCATGCTCGGCGGCGGTTACCGTCTCCGGGATGGAGATAAAATTATACTCCGGCTGGAGTATTGCTTGACCAGCACCATTGGTCAGGCCCAAACCTTTCAGCAAAACGTAGTCTTTTCTCATTTTCTTGGCAATCTCAGGGGTAGTAATAATGGCCGCCGCCGAACCATCACTCACGCCGCAGGCATCATACAATCCCAGTGGATAGGAAATCATGGGCGCATTCATAGCCTGCTCTATAGTTATCTCCCGATGAAACTGAGCCTTGGGGGCCAAAGTGCCATTATGATGGTTCTTAACATCAATCATAGAAAGTATTCGCTTGAAGTCCTCGTATTTCCACCCGTAGTGATGCATATACCTGGTCGCCAGTAGAGCAAACTGGCTGGCCGGAGGCAATTCCCATTCCACCATACTGCGGTCAAACGGGTCCAGGATATCCATGCAAAAGCCACCGTAGTGGTCCTTGCACTTTTCCACCCCCACCGCCAGGGCAATATCGCAAACCCCGGAGGCTACGGCATAGCAAGCATTCCTGAATGTATCGGTGCCCCCAGCACAGAAGTTCTCCACCCGACTAATGGGTATATACTCCAGCTTCAAGGCATTGGCTAACTGAGTGCCAGTAAAGCCGGTCTCACGACTGCCATACCAGGCCATTTGAACATCCTTGGGCTCAATGCCAGCATCCTCAAAAGCCTCGTAACAGGCGTCAACCAGTAAATCCTTATGATTCTTATCCCATAGCTCACCAAACTGAGTACAGCCCATACCCACTATGGCCACTTTATCCTTAATGCCTTCCATAAGGTTACCTCCCCTTTATTCTATAACTTAAGTCCTTAACGGCGTAGCCTTCCAGAAATAGTTATGAATGCCGTCTCTAACAAACAGCTTCCTAAAGCTCATCTCCACCGTCATACCACACTTAACTTGGTCCGCCTCACGGTCGGTCAGATATACCAGCGCCCTGCCCCCGCCTTCAAAATCAATGGTGACATTAACCACCGGGCGTTCCAGCACGGGGTAGGTGATATAGTCCATAGAAAAGGTGAATACCTTAGCCTTCTTATCCGACAGCCGGTACGGTTCAAACTGGTCTTTGGCATGACATTTAGTGCAGACCCGCTGCGGCGGATGCTGGATGGTGCCGCAAACCTGGCACTTAACCCCGTGGAAACGCAGGTTAGCGTCGCGCTCCCTCCAGAGAGCCGGGGCGGAGATAAAAGCCACCGTCTCTTTACGCGGCTCTATCGGCAATATCTCCCGCCAGATAAGGTACTGCTTATAATCATCAATCACCTTCTTTGATGCCAGGTGCCCCTTCATGCCCCGCCGGGCTTTGATTTTCTTTATCTGGTCGGTCACCTGCAGGACAAAGGCATCACTTCCATTTCCATAGCTAGCCAGCAGTATGCGGTCACCCGCCTTAGCCTCCTCCAGCGCCGCCACCAGCAGCATCAGGGGAAGAGCGGTACCAGTATTGCCCATATTATTAAAGAAGGGGTCTTGAAGCTGTGTCTTGACATCAAAACCCAATTTCTTGGCTAAATCGGTGCTCCTTCTGGCATCAGGGGTATAGAGAACAACCTTGGCGAAATCGCCGGGTTTTAGGCCGGTCTTCTCCAGCAACCCCGATATCGCCTCACCAACCACCGCCGTATAACCATGGGTAGTGGTAAACCGGTCCTCCCAAGAGCGAATAAAGGTGTCACCATCAGCCCGCCACACGTCCATCATCTCATTATAGACCGAGTAGCTGTCTTCAATGGTGGCGATAACGTCAGTGTCACCAATGAGGAGGGCACCGGCACCGTCACCAAAGCTCTGCTCGTAAGGTGAAGTGGGAACCCCCAAACGAGTATCAGCCGCCGCTACCATCACCTTCTTCGCTGAGCCAGCCTTAACCGCGTCAAGAGCCGACATAAGAGCGGATGTCCCCGCCCGCAGGGAATGAGCAAAATCAGCGGTAAGGGTTTCTCGCTTAAGGTCAGCGGCCATAGCCACGATAACCGCCCCCAGCTTCTCCTTATAAGGGGAGGTGGTGGTGGCGAAATACAGGCTGTCTACCGTCTCCCGGTCTACGCCGGTCAGGCAGTCGATAGCCGCCGCTGCTGCCATAGTGACGCTATCCTCGTCAAAGTTACATATCGCCTTCTCACCCCTTCCACCTCTAGCTATCGCCTCCCGGCTTAGCCGGTACAGAGGCACATAAGCGCCGTATGAGATAATACCAACCATGCTTATCCTCCTTACTAGGCTCTCTTAAATTCGTAGGCAATCCTGTTATCAGGTAATTTTGCCGGATTGACCGTCAAATTCATGCCAATCTTTATATCATTCTCCGTAATATCCCGGCTCAATCGGGCAAGAATCTGCATGCCCTCGTCAAACTCAGCCAGAGCCAGAATATAGGGAGCGTCGTTCTCAAAACCGCTGGGACCGTAATTCACCACAGTATAACTGGTGAGCTTACCTTGGCTCTTAACCTCAAACCACTCTACATCACTGGACAGGCACTTCGGGCAATCCACCTTAGGCGGGAAGTAACTACCCCCGCACTTTCGGCATCTGGTCGCCATAACTTTACCCGCCTCCAGATGGGTCATGAAATCGGCCACTTTGGCTTCGGCAGTAAAGCTAACTGTGCCAAAATTCTCAAAGCCCATCGAGCTACCTCCTCAAAATGGTTACGTTACCGTATTGCCCAACGCCACCGATATTATGCACCAAACCTATCTCCGCCCCCTTCACCTGAGCCTCAGTAGCCTCCCCCCGGAGCTGGCGGACAATAGTTCTGATCTGTGAGCCTCCGGTAGCGCCTATCGGATGACCCTTGGATAACAAGCCGCCGTCAACATTTACCGGCATCTTGCCATCGACATAGGTCTCTTTATCCTCAATCAACCCCGCCCCCTCCCCAGGCTTGGCAAAACCCAGGTCTTCATAAGCCAGAATCTCGGATACGGTAAAACAATCGTGAACCTCAGCCACATCAACATCCTGAGGTTTAATACCAGCCATCTTATAAGCCTGCTTGGCAGCTTCCTGAGCACAACGTAGCCCGGTAAGCGATTCTCTTCCAGCCATGGTCATGGTATCAGTGGCTGCCCCCAGACCGGCAATCCAGATGGGAATCTTGGTTACCCTCTTGGCGACATCCCCTCTGGCCAAGATGATACAGGAAGAGCCATCGGCATTAGCGCAGCAATCAAACTTTTTCAGCGGGCTGGTTATCACATCCGAGCTCATGATAGCCTCCAGGCTCAGCTCCTTGCGGTAGTTAGCCTTAGGATTAGATGCTCCGTAGTGGGAGTTCTTGACCCGCACCTTGGCCAGTTGCTCCTCGGTGGTTCCGTACTTGGCCATATGAGCCCTAGCGTACATGGCATAGCCGGCGGGCATGGTTATCCCAAAGGGTGACTCCCAGATTATATCCCCCCCCCGCCCCATCCTCTCGGCAGCTTCACGGGAGGAGAGCTCGGACATCTTCTGGAAACCGATTACCGCCACCACATCGTGAAGCCCCGCCTTTATCAACGACCAGGCTACCCGCAAGCCGGTACTGCTGGAGGAACACACCGTCTCGACATAGAAGGTCGGCTTGGGAGTTAGCTCCAGATACTCCGATATCAAGCCCGATGGTGAGCGCTGTTTATCATATTCGGGCGCGGAACAAATAATGGAGGCATCTATATCATTACCGGTGATATCCAGGCCCTCCAGAGCTTCCTTATAGGCTTCAAAACTTAACTCTCTGATAGATTCGCCGCAGCTACGACTAAAAGCGCTCTGGCCAACACCGACAATAGCAACATCTTCCATTAGACATCCCCTTCAATCCAGATAATTTGATTTTCAACTAGCAGTCAACGACAGTGTTGGTTTCAGGTCCAGCTTCACGCCAGGCCCCATAGTGGTGGTTAGAGAAGCGGTCTTAATATACTGACCCTTAGCACCAGCAGGCTTGGCCCGGGATATTGCCTCAACCACTGCGGTCAGGTTGTCCACCAACTTATCAGCCTCAAAGCTAACCTTACCCAGCGAGATATGAATAATAGCTGTCCTGTCCAGCTTAAACTCCACCCGCCCCTGGCGGGCTTCGTTGATTGCCCGCGGTAAGTCTTCGGCAGCCACCACCGTCCCCGACTTGGGGTTGGGCATCAGTCCCCGCCTCCCCAGTATTTTACCCAGCCGGCCTACCTTACCCATCATATCCGGAGTAGCGATAGTGACATCAAAATCCAGCCATCCCCCCTCAATCTTCTTAGCCAAATCGTCACCACCAACGAAGTCGGCTCCGGCGGTCTCAGCAGTTCTGGCCGCTTCACCTTGAGCAAAAACAAGAACCCGCACCTTCTTGCCCAGACCATGGGGCAATAAAGCAACGCCACGCACCTGCTGGGTAGCGTCACGGGGGTCAACACCCATCCGCAGGTGAAGCTCAACCATCTCATCAAATTTGGTATAAGCCGCTTTTTTGGCCAGCTCAATAGCCTCCAAAGGAGGATAGAGCTTGGTATTATCTATCAGACTTAGTGCTTCATTATATTTCTTGCCGTGTTTTGTCAACTTTATTCCACCTCAATACCCATACTTCGGGCAGTGCCCTCGACGATTCGCTCCGCCCCTTCAATGCTGCCGGCATTCAAATCCTTAGCCTTAAGCTGAGCTATCTCTCGGAGTTGGGCTCGAGTTATCCTGCCCACATTTTCATGCCCTGTATCGGTAGAGCCCTTTTCTATACCCAACGCTTTTTTGAGCAAATCGGTAGCCGGCGGCGTTTTGGTAATAAAGGTAAAGGAGCGATCCTCAAATACGGTTATTTCCACCGGGATAATAGAGCCTTCCTGGCTGGAAGTACGTTCGTTGTACTCCTTACAGAAGGCCATAATATTGAGCCCGTGCTGCCCCAGGGCAGGACCTACCGGCGGTGCCGGGTTAGCCTTCCCCGCCGGAATCTGTAGTTTAATTATTGCCTTAACCTTTTTGGCCACTTTGCCTCCCTAAAGCTTCTCCACCTGCAAAAAGTCAAGCTCCACCGGTGTCTCCCGCCCGAAAAGGGAAAGGAGCACCTTGACCTTGCCCTTATCCACGCTGATTTCATCCACCACCCCAACAAAATCAATGAAGGGGCCGCTGGTCACCCGCACACTCTGCCCCTTACGAAAACCAACCCTGACCCGGGGCGCCTCCGCCTCCATCTGCTTCAAAATTTTGTTGACCTCCCCCTCCTCAAGAGGGGTCGGCTTATTACCGCTGCCAACAAAACCAGTAACACCGGGGGTATTACGCACTATATTCCAGCTCTGGTCGCTCAGCTCCATCTGAACTAGAATATAACCGGGCAGTATCTTCTTATCCACATTACGCCGCTGCCCGTTCTTAACCTCAATCTCCACTTCGGTAGGGATAATTACCTGGGAGATCTCCTCCCCGCTGTCCATGTACTTGATACGTTGCGCTAGATTCTTCTTAACTCGCTCTTCATACCCGGAATAGGTATGAACAACAAACCAACTTTTCTGATTCCCTGCCACCGATAACCTCATTCAGACCAAGATTCTTTAAAAAAGCCGGGCGATAAGCTTCTATCCGCCCAGAAAGAATTTGTCGACCAGGTTGGTAAAAGCATAGTCAAAAGCTCCCAGAACCAGGCCCGCTATAATAGCAACAACTAGTACCATAAAGGTCAAATAAGCCATCTCTCTTCTGGTGAGCCAGACAACCTTCTTCAGCTCGGCTATGGTTTCACCAATAAAACTAAATCTGGAACGTTTGGAAGTAGCACGATGAGTCATGAAAGAGCCTCACATACCTCTTTAGTTGCCGGCAACTATTTTGTCTCCCTGTGGAGGGTATGGGTGCGACAACGGGGACAATACTTCTTAAGTTCCAACCGCTGGGAGTCGTTGCGCCTGTTCTTACTGGTAGTATATGTTCTCTCGCTGCACTCGGTGCAGGCAAGATAGATAATATTCCTGGCTTCAGCCTTTCTCGCCATCTCTATTCGATGATGCGGCTAATGGTACCGGCACCTACCGTTCTACCCCCTTCCCTGATAGCAAAACGCAGCCCTTGCTCCATGGCTACCGGATAGATAAGCTTTATCTTCATGTCTATATTATCACCGGGCATGACCATTTCCACCCCTTCCGGCAACTCGATATTTCCGGTAACATCGGTAGTCCTGATATAAAACTGGGGTTTATATCCGTTAAAGAAGGGGGTATGCCTGCCTCCCTCCTCCTTACTCAAAACATATACCCGAGCCTCAGCATAAGTATGGGGCTTAATGCTACCGGGGGCAGCTAACACCTGTCCGCGCTCTATCTCCTCCCGGTCTATACCCCGCAGCAGAATGCCGACGGCATCTCCCGGCTCAGCGTAATCCAGGATCTTATGGAACATCTCCAGGCTGGTAGCCACCGTCTTATGGGGCTCGTGGTGCAAGCCAACTATCTCAATCTCATCCCCGGCTTTAATCACACCTCTCTCAACCCTTCCCGTGGGCACGGTACCCCGCCCCTTGATGCTGAAAACATCTTCCACCGGCATCAAGAAAGGCTTGTCTTTAGGCCGCACCGGAGTCTGAATATAGCTATCAACGGCATCCATCAACTTCCAGACAGCCCCGCACCACTCACACTCCCGCTTGCCACAGCCGCATTCCAGAACCTTAAGGGCGCTTATTCTAACTATGGGAACCTCGTCGCCCGGGAAGCCATACTTAGGCAGCAATTCCTCCCTCAGCTCCATCTCGGTCACCTCTAACAGCTCTGGGTCATCCACCAAGTCTATTTTATTCAGAGCAGTCACTATATACGGCACCTCCACCTGATGCGCCAGCAAGAGATGCTCTCTGGTTTGAGGCATCACCCCGTCATCAGCCGCCACCACCAGTATGGCACCGTCCATCTGGGCGGCCCCGGTTATCATGTTCTTGATATAATCGGCATGCCCCGGGCAATCAATATGAGCGTAGTGACGTTTCTCAGTCTCATACTCAATATGGGCAATGGCGATGGTCAGCCCCCGCGCCTTTTCCTCAGGCGCATTATCAATAGTAGCAAACTCACGGTAATCAGCGAATCCCGCCTTGGACAACACCAGGGTAATCGCCGCGGTCAAGGTTGTCTTGCCATGGTCAACATGACCGATAGTACCCACATTAGCATGTGGCTTAGTCCGCTCAAATTTCTTCTTTGCCATTTTTATCCCCCTTTATTTAAGCCCACAACCAGATTCGAACTGGTGACCCCGTTCTTACCAAGAACGTGCTCTACC